>Ga0256832_1002908_pt1 | contig 11684 bp, 10 predicted proteins | sample 134614metaG_FD_190534 | JGI IMG/M metagenome (GOLD analysis project Ga0256832, IMG submission 190534) | Hydrothermal vent microbial communities from Lau Basin, Pacific Ocean - 134-614 | ecosystem: Environmental > Aquatic > Marine > Hydrothermal vents | place: Pacific Ocean: Lau Basin | collected...
AGTTACCACGCGCTTTGGGGCAAGTAAGTGCGGGAGCTTACGCGTTGAAAGGAACAAAAAGCAGCGCCCTCGGTAAAGCTATTCGGAAACAGCTGAACAATACGCGCCGGGACGGGTTCAAAATGAAGGGCGCCGGCCCTGGGATGCGCAAAATCCGGGCACCATGCAAGAAAAAAAAATCAAGCCGGCTGCGGAAAAAGAAGGCGAGTCCCGCGCGTGTTATCACTGTGGCGAGAAGACGCTGATCAATCCCATTTACTACGACGACAAACTCTTTTGCTGTGAAGGCTGCAAGACGGTCTATTCGCTTTTGAAGGCGAATCACATGGAGGCGTATTATCAATTGGATGAAAGCCCGGGCATCAGTCTGCGCCATTTGCAAATTTCACCGAATACTTATGCCGTACTGGATGCACCCGACATCTTGGACAAGATGCTCACTATCCGCACCGAAAAGCACGCCAAAGTCACACTCCGCCTGCCCAATATTCATTGCGCCTCCTGCCTGTGGCTGCTGGAGAACTTGTACAAAATGCAACCGGGGATCATATCCTCCCGTGTCAATTTTATGGCCAGGGAAGCCACCATCTCCTACGATCCGCGCAAGATATCGCTTCGCCAGGTGGCTCAGCTTCTGGCAGCCATCGGCTATCCGCCGGAACTCAGCCTGGGTAGCACGGAGCGGCGGGAAACCAGACTCTCCCGCCATTCGCGACGCATGCTGTACCGGCTGGGTGTCGCCGGTTTCGCCTTCGGTAATATCATGCTGACGAGCTTTCCGGATTATCTGAATATGGGTCACGACCACAAGGACATCGTTCTCCAGGTCCTGCCTTATATCAATATGACGCTGGCCGTCCCGATGGTGTTTTATAGCGGGTGGGACTATCTGGAATCGGCGTGGAAAGGCATCCGGTCCGGTTACCTGAATATGGATGTCCCTATCTCTCTCGGTATTTTGGCACTCTTTTTCCGAAGCGTGTATGAGGTGCTCGTGCTGGGTGAGACGGGTTATTTCGATTCGTTGGCCGGTTTGGTTTTCTTTCTGCTGGTCGGCAAGTGGTTTCAGGACCGGACGTACCGGCGGATTGCTTTCGACAGGGATTACCGCTCGTACTTCCCTATCTGGGCGACGAAGCTGACCGCCGAAGGCGAACAGGCCGTGCCGCTGGATCGCCTTGCAAAAGGAGATCATATTCTGGTGCGCAACGGGGAGATGATACCGGCTGACGGCACGTTGGTGCATGGGACGGCTTTGGTGGACTACAGTTTTGTGACCGGTGAGTCGGATCCGGTCAGGCTGGAAGTCGGTGAGCGTGTGTATGCCGGCGGATACCAGCAAGGGCCGGCTATTGAGGTGGAGCTGACGGCGACGGTATCACAGAGTTATTTGACCGGCTTGTGGAATAATGAGGCTTTTGTGAAACGACGAGAGCGCCCCGCCTCGGCGCTCTCGGATGCCGTTGGACGGCGCTTTACTTATGTAGTACTGACAATCGCCGTACTGACGCTATTGTATTGGCTGCCGCGCGATTGGTCTATGGCAGTGTATGCCTTTACATCGGTGCTCATAGTGGCTTGCCCGTGTGCCATTTCGCTATCCATCCCCTTCACACTGGGCAATGTGTTGAGTGTGCTGGGACGGCACAAAATCTATCTGAAAAACACGATGGTCATTGAGGATTTGGCCACCATCAATCACATCGTCTTTGACAAGACGGGTACGCTGACGCACAAAACGATCCGTGTTGAGGGGGCGCTGAGCGATTATCACTTGCGGCTGGTCAAGACCCTGGTGTCCCAATCCAATCACCCGGTCAGCCGCTTATTGTATAGAGAGATAGATGCGGCCCCTTTCGAGGCCGTCTATGATTTTGAAGAACGTCCGGGGGAAGGCCTGTCCGGTGAGGTGGACGGGCACCGTGTAGAGGTTGTGTCCGGTGCATTCGTGGGGGAGCGGACGGGTACGGTCCTGCGGGTGGACGGCGAGACGGTCGGTCGGGTGTTTGCGGAAGACCGGTTGCGCGCGGGTGTACGAGAACTGTTTGAGCGCTTGCGCTCAAAATATCAACTCTCTTTGATCTCCGGAGATAATGATGCAGCCCGGGATTTGATGCAATCGCTTTTTGGGGACGAGGCACATGTGTTGTTTCGTCAGCGACCGGAAGACAAGCTGGAATATATCCGTAGCCTGCAAGCGAAGGGGGACAAGGTGTTGATGGTGGGTGATGGCCTGAATGATGCCGGTGCTCTCCAATTGGCCGAGGTGGGGATGGTTTTGACGGAGTCAGGCAACAACTTCACGCCGGCATCGGATGTCATTTTGTCGAGTCGTTTTTTGCCGCGTCTGGATGAGTTGTTGAATTTGTCCGCAGACTCCATCCGCATTATCTACAAAGGCTACTTGTTTGCGCTGGTGTACAACATCATCGGGTTGAGTTTTGCCGTAAGGGGCTTGTTATCGCCGGTCATAGCGGCGATCCTGATGCCGATGAGCTCTATTACGGTAGTGTTGATAGGTGTTGTTTTGAGTACGCTTCGGCTGAAAAAGCTTCGTTTTTCCGCGAAATGAGCACTTTCTCACAAAGAAGGGTGACAAAAATCATCAAAAAAAAAATATCCGCCGCATTGAATACATGTAGCTTTGTACTCCGTAAGTGGTATTGTAGGTACCAAAACGGGAAACATGACCATTCTCTTCTTTTTGATGGCGATGAGTGCCGTAGTGGCGCTCGGGTTTCTCTACTTGTTCATCAGAGCGGTCCGTAGTGGTCAGTTTGATGATGATACCACACCTGCTATGAGAATCCTGTTGGACGACGATGTAGTCCCATCTGATGCGTCCGCTTCCGATACAAAGACAAAAGAAGAACCATAAAAACTTGACAGCTATGGCAAGGATTGAAAAATTTGAATATGACAATGCGTCGGTGCGCAATTTTGCACTGGCGTCAATCATATTCGGCATTGTGGCACTGACTGTGGGTCTGTGGATAGCGTTGCAGCTGGTCTTCCCGCAGTTGAATTTTGGGATTTCGTGGTTGAGTTTCGGGCGGTTGCGTCCGTTGCATACCAACGCGGCTATATTTGCCTTTGTGGGCAATGCGATTTTCGCCGGAGTGTACTATTCGACGCAGCGATTGCTCAAGGCGCGCATGTACAGCGATGTGTTGACCAAGATTCACTTTTGGGGTTGGCAGCTGGTAATATTGTTGGCTGCTATTACGCTTCCGCTGGGCATCACGTCGTCCCACGAATATGCCGAGTTAGAATGGCCGATTGATATTTTGATCACGATTTCATGGGTGGCCTTTGGCGCCAACATGGTCGGCACGATGATCAAACGGCGGGAGTCCCACTTGTACGTGGCGATTTGGTTTTATATCTCGACGTTTATTACTGTGGCGGTGCTGCACCTGGGCAATAACCTGGAACTGCCGGTGACCTTCTGGAAAAGTTATCCGGTCTTTGCAGGCATCCAGGATGCTTTGTTGCAGTGGTGGTACGGTCACAACGCGGTGGCCTTCTTTTTGACTACGCCGTATTTGGGTTTGATGTATTACTACCTGCCCAAGGCTGCCAACCGGCCGGTATTCTCCTACCGGCTGTCCATCGTGCACTTCTGGGCATTGATCTTCATCTATATCTGGGCTGGCCCGCACCACTTGTTGTATTCTGCTTTGCCGGACTGGGTACAGTCGCTGGGTACGGTATTTTCCGTCATGCTGATTGCGCCTTCGTGGGGTGGGATGCTGAACGGTCTGCTCACCCTGCGCGGTGCATGGGACCGGGTGCGTGAGGATCCCATTTTGAAGTTTATGGTGGTAGCGGTCACCGCCTACGGTATGTCCACATTCGAAGGCCCGATGCTGTCCATCAAATCCTTCAACGCCATAGCACACTTCACGGATTGGATTCCGGCACACGTACACATTGGTACGTTGGGCTGGAACGGCTTCCTGACCTTTGGCATGTTTTATTGGATGTTCCCGCGTCTGTTTCATACGAAGTTGTACTCAAAAAAACTGGCCAACGTCCATTTCTGGATCGGTACGTTGGGTATCCTGTTTTGGGTGGTACCGATGTATTTTTCCGGCTGGACACAGGCGATGATGTGGAAGGACTTTACACCGGACGGCATCCTGAAAAACAGCTTTGTGAGCACGCTGGAAGCCATTAAGCCAATGTTGGCCCTGCGGGCATTTGGTGGTACATTGTACCTGACCGGTGCGTTGATTGGATTCTACAACTTGCTAAAGACTGCGGCATCCGGCCATATTGTGCCGAATGAGGCCGCAGAGGCTCCGGCTTTGGAGAGCTCGAATATGCCAAATGAAAGCTTCCACCGTCGCTTGGAGCGCAAGCCTATTGCTTTGACGCTTTGGGCCACCGTAGCCATTCTCATCGGTGGTGCGATTGAGTTTTTCCCGATGAATGCGATGAAGTCCAGCGTGCCGAAACTGGAGAGCGTCGGGCCTTATTCGGCGCTAGAACTTCAGGGACGCGACATCTATATCCGCGAGGGCTGTATCAGCTGTCACTCACAGTTGGTGCGTCCGTTCCGTTCGGAGACAGAGCGCTATGGCGAATACTCCAAGGCGGGTGAATACATCTACGACCGGCCTTTCTTGTGGGGCTCCAAGCGGACAGGACCGGATCTGCATCGCGTGGGGGGCAAGTACCGCGATTCGTGGCACTACAATCACATGCTGAATCCGAAGAACGTCGAGCCGGCCTCCATCATGCCGCGCTATCCGTGGTTGTTTGAGCGCAATTTGGACAACTCGGATATTGCCAAAAAGATCGCGGCGTTGCGCAAGCTCGGCACGCCGTATCCGGCCGACTATGAGCAAAAGGCACTTGCCGAGATGGCAAAAGATGCGGAGGAAATCGCCAAGAGGATTGCCGCTGACCTGAAAGGTGTCAACGCGGACCAACTGAAAAACAAGGAGATCATCGCCTTGATTGCTTACTTGCAGCGTCTCGGCAGGGATATTAAAGCCAAGTAAACGAGGCAAAAACAGTTTATCATGTTTAAAGGAATGTTTGATATTCATCAGTGGGCGGGCATCATCTCTACGTTGATCTTCTTCTCGGTGTTTGCCATTGCGATGTGGATGGTGTTCCTGAAGAAGAAAAGCGAGATGGATTATATGGCCAACTTGCCACTCGAAGATGATGATGTGCATTCCGGAGACACAAAAAACGAAAACCATGAGGATAAAGCGTAAATTCTTTTTGGCCGTCTTGGTGATAATGCCGGCATTGGCGTTTGCCCAGGGAGGAGGTTTTGATGATGGCTTCTTTTACGGTATGCTGGGCGCCGGCCTGGTGATCGTGATGTTTGCATTGTATGCCCTGGTACGCTCATTTGCCGCCCAGCAGGGCTTAATGCTGGCCACGTCCGGCGATCAGAGTGATTATGCCGGTCGGCAAGACCACGTCCTTCGGTCTTCGGGTGAAGCTACCGGTGGTCACAGCGATGTCACCATGGACGTCTGGGATGACGAGAAAGACATTTTGCTGAACCACAACTACGACGGCATCATGGAACTGGACAATCGCCTGCCGCCCTGGTGGTTGGCCTTGTTCTATGTGACCATTGCCTTTGCGGTGTTTTACGTGCCGTACTATCACATATTCACCGACTGGTCGTCGGCCAAAGAGTATGAGGAGGAGATGGCGGCTGCCAAAAAAGAGATAGCGGCATATCAAAAGACACATGGCGGGGGGATTACAGATGAAACTGTTAAATTGCTGACGGATGAACCTAGTTTGGCCGAAGGCCAAAAAATCTATGCTAAAAACTGTGTGGCTTGTCATGCTGCCGATGGAGGTGGTGGTGTAGGTCCCAACCTGACCGACAAGTATTGGCTGCACGGTGGCGGCATTAAGAATGTCTTCCACACCATCACCAACGGGGTGCCCGAAAAAGGTATGATTGCCTGGAAAACCTCGCTGACACCGAAGCAAATTCAGCAGGTGGCCTCGTACGTCTTGGTTAAGTTGCAAGCTACTACACCGGCCGATCCGAAGGAACCGCAAGGTGAACCGTACGAGCCGGAGAAAGAAGGCCAATAATGACAATTGCATGTATGAAGGGTAACTGTTTAGGTACCCGCTGTTTTTGCGCTAAAATGCCCTTTTTGCCCCTGTTTTTGCCTTGTAACTGTTTGAGCACTCCTTGTTTTTGTGCTAAAATGCCTATTTCATCCCTAAAAACAGGAGCACCTAAACAGTTACTATGAAAGAATAAAATTTGCCGAAATCACAAGGGCTTGTGATTTCGGCTTTTTTCAGGATGCCGATCCAGCCGGTGACAAAAGTCAGCGCGGCTTCCGTCAGAAGTCCCAAACAAATGGCTTCGCCTGCCGTTGAGTGAGGGAAAGCCCTGTAAAAAGGTGCGCTAAAAAAAACGACATGTCTGTAAAGAAAGGCCCGAAGGATGAGAGCTTTCGCGATCATCTCGCGACGGTAGATGAGAAAGGCCGCCGCATCTGGGTGTATCCCAAAAAGCAAAAGGGCAAGTACTACTGGCGGCGTACGATCGTAGCCGCCATCCTGCTTATCATCTTTTTGGTAGGGCCCTTTATCAAGGTACATGGTGACCCTTTGATGTTGTTTGATGTACTGCACAAGCAATTCTTTATTTTTGGTGTCCCATTCACGCCGGATGACAATTTTCTCTTTGCCGTAGCGATGATCACGATGGTCGTGGTGATTGTCTTGTTTACGGCAGTATTCGGGCGGCTGTTTTGTGGGTGGGTGTGTCCACAGACCATTTTTATGGAGCATGTCTTTCGCCGCATAGAGTACGCCATCGAAGGAGATGCCAATCAAATGCGCCGGCTCGACAAAAGCCCCTGGACCAAGGAAAAAATCTGGAAGAAAGGGCTGAAATGGACCATTTTCTATCTCATCTCCCTGATTGTGGCCCATTACTTTCTGGCTTATGTGATCGGCGCGGATAAGGTATTGCAGCTCATCCGGGAGCCTGTCAGTGCCCATCTCGGCGGCTTTATCGCAATGCTGATATTCTCCTTTGTCTTCTTTATGGTCTTTGCCAACTTGCGCGAGCAAGTGTGTACCACGATTTGTCCTTACGGCCGGCTGCAAGGCGTCATGCTGGACAAAAACTCCATCGTCGTCTCGTATGACTTTGAACGGGGCGAGCCACGCGGCCCGATCAAGAAGAAAAAAGGACAGGAAGACCAGGAGTTTGGCGATTGCATTGACTGTGAACTCTGTGTCAAGGTCTGTCCCACCGGCATTGATATCCGCAACGGTACGCAGCTGGAGTGCATCAACTGTACCTTGTGCATGGATGCCTGTGACAGCATCATGGAAAAAGTCCACCGTCCCAAAGGGTTGATACGCTACGCTTCCTACAACAGCATTGTCAATCACCAGCCCAATCGCGTATTTACCCCGCGCTCAATCGCTTATACCGTGGTGATGGTGGCCTTGCTTGGTTTTTTGGGCTTTTTGGTAGCCAACCGTGGTCAGGTCAATGCCAAGATACAGCGTGCCCGGGGTACCATCTATATGGAAGTAGATGAAGACTACGGCAAGGACCTGTTCAACTACCAGATCAAAAACAATACGCGCAAGCCTTTGACTGTTGATCTGAAATTGCTCAACAAGGACGGCCGTCTCGAAATGGTCGGCTTGCAGCATCTGGACCTGCAACCCAAGCAGCGCATTGACGGCTCCTTTTTTGTGGTGCTCAACAAAAAAGAGCTGACGGGACGAAATACACCGATCGAAATCGGCGTATTCGTCAACGGCAAGCAAGCAGAGGTCATCAAGAGCCAGTTCCTGGGGCCTTAACACTTTTTGACATGCTTCCCCTGCAGTCGTATGGCAGGCGCCCGCCTGCCATACGACTGCATCAAGACGAGCCGGTCACATCATTGACAGCTACAAAAAGAAAAAACATGAACATCAAACTACACTGGGGCTGGACGCTTTTCGGTATTTATGTCCTCTTTATGCTGGCCATGCTCGGAATGGTATTTGCCAGCCGCAAGCACGATATCAATCTGGTCTCCAAGGACTATTATCAGCGCGGGGTGGACTATGAATCCGAGATTTATGCGGCCGAAAACTACAAGGCCTTGCCGAACAAGGTCGGGCTCCGGTATGATGGACGGACGCTGACTATCCGGATACCGGAAGAGGCAAGTGCCGGAGCGAAAGGCACGGTCGTGTTGTTTCGCCCGTCCGACCACCATTTGGACCGGAACTTCTCGCTTCAATTAGATAGTGCCCGCGCGATGGTCATTCCGGTGGAAGGCCTGGCACCCGGTCTTTGGCGTGTCAAAATTCACTGGGAGGCCGGCGGCAAAGCATACCGTTTTGAGGATGTAGTGCACATTTGATGAGTAATGGGGCCGGCTGCTTCACTTTTGTGGGCAGCTCAAAAGAGAGCCAATGATGACGTTGTGGCTTGGGGCGGCATTCCTAATTGGTCTGACTGGCAGTCTGCACTGTGCCGGCATGTGTACGCCCATTGCCCTGACCGTGCCGGTGGCGCATCCCCGTCAACTACCGTGGGCACTGGCCATCTATAACAGTGGCCGGGCGATTACATACATTATACTGGGTGTCGTGGTGGGCTTTATGGCCAAAGGCCTGGACCTGACCGGCCTGCACAACTACTTTTCCATTCTGACCGGTGTCGGTTTGTTGATTGTCTTCTTGTTTTCCATTGACGTGGACAGTCGCCTGGCCCGGCTGCCTGTTTACCGGCACATCAACGGCCTGATCGGGCGTGTGGTCGGGCACGTACGTACGCAAGGAACTACCAAGAACGTGTATGGGCGCGCGCTATTGATCGGCCTGGCCAACGGTTTGTTGCCGTGTGGTCTGGTTTATCTGGCCATCGCCGGAGCGATGACGACACAGGGGCCGGCCACGGGAGCATTGTTTATGGCAGTTTTTGCGCTGGGGACGTTCCCGATGATGGTGGTGGTCCCGTTGCTCGTCCGGCGCGCGGGCAAGCGCTTTCGCTTCTCTACCAAAAAGTACTTGCCGGTTTTATTGCTCCTGCTGGCGGCATTGTTTATCTACCGTGGCATGGAGATGGGTGGTTTTTTCAGTCCTATCCTGAACCCGTCCAATCCGGCGGACAGCTCGTGCGCGCCACAGTGAGTGGCAAGGTGATGGTGTAGAAGGCCAATTGTAAAGCGTAAGTATTTGAAAACCGGCGCAATTCAGAAAAGGCCTTTAACCACGGGCTTTGGCTGGCATCAACTTTTCTTCCCAGAATTAAACTCGATCAATTTTTTCCAGTTTATACTTCCATCACTATCGCAGAAGTCCTGGATAAACTCTCTTGTAAACTGGTTTATCATTTTTGAATAAGATTTTCGAAAGTCATCATTTCTTTCTTTGGCCTTATAACCAAGCGGCTCAATTATTTCCTGATAGAGGTTTTCATCTCCTGAAATAAACTCCCAAAACCGCTGGCCGCAATATTTATAGTAATCCCCTTTGTCGGGGTTGTTGTCAATACCGTAGCAACAGCCATTTACAGCTACTACGTTCAGCCCTGAATTACCGGTTCTTATAGTTCGTTGAGCAACTTTGAAGTCAGATTTCATTTTTGCGATTTGGCTACTATTGCCCCAGTTTGGACCGGATTTAATGTTAACGATATACCGGACTCCATCCTTATCAAATTCCAGGTCTATGTTGCGAATACCGGATTTCCATCCGCCATAAACTTTATGGTTTATGAATATAGCCAGCCCTTCCAACCAGTCACCAAAGATAGTTTCTTCGGCAGATGATATGAAGGCATCGGCAATTCCTTGGACAATTTCACCGGCGGTCAAAATATGCTTTGCTTTGAATAGGTATGGGTTTTTCTTTTTTAGTACGGTTTTGAGTTTGAGACGGTTAAGTCTTTCAATTCTCTTTTGGTGGAATGTCCCGATGTTGTTTTCAACATATTTAGTTACGTCCGTTAATTTTAGATGCTTCATATTTTTCTTTTGGTTCAAAGAGTACGTGTTTCCTTTCCTCAATTTGGCTTTTCACCATATCGTAGTACGCTTGTTTGATTTCAATCCCGATAGAATTCCGGCTCAGTCGTTGTGCGACGAAATTGGTGGTACCGGAGCCCATAAAAGGGTCAAGCACCGTGTCGCCCGGTTTGGTAAACAGCTTAATAAACCATTCGGGAAGGCCTTCGGGAAATGCGGCGCTGTGGTTTTTGTTAGTGCACTCCGTAGCGAGATGCAGCACGTTTGTCGGATAGGCTTTATCGCGTCCTATCCAATTGGATATATTCTTTCCAAAGCCACTTCCTACCTTTGACTCATCCCGGATTTTGTCTGTATCACTGAGATTCTTAAGCCTGGATTTGGCCCAGTCACCCATCGGCACCATGACTTCTTCCTGGTACATGTTGAACTTCTTGTTCTTGGTAAAATGCAGTAAGCGCTCCCAGGCATCGCGAAAGCGATTGGGCCATTTCCCGGGATAGCAGTTCTTCTTATGCCAAATGTATTCCTCAGTCCAGAGCCAGCCCTGTTTGCGCATTTCCAAAATCAACTCCAGGACATAAGTGCTGCGTTCGCCGTTGACTACTCGTTCTTTTATGTTTAGCACAAAAGAACCGGTTGGCTTTAGCACCCTGAGCAACTGCTCTGAAATGGGTAAAAACCAATCAACGTACTTTGTCGGGTGGATGCCGCCGTACGTCTTTTTTCGTTGGTCTGCGTAGGGAGGTGAAGTGAAAATCAGATCAACCGAATGGTCCGGCAATTCTTTGAGCACCTCCTTGCAGTCGCCCAATCTTATGTCTGTGTGTATTTCCATTTTCCCGGTTTTCAATAGCTGGTTTGAAGTCACCCGCCGGAGCTCGATTTGGTTTTTTTGACAGGCAGCCTATCCACTCCCAACCCGCCTTCCGGCTGTTATCAATGTCTCTGGGATGAGCAAAGCGATGGCCGGCGACTTCGTGTGACAAATATACGGCTTTTCTCTTCCGGTGCTCAAAGTGGCAGAGGGGACACAGGCTTTAGGCCTGTGTGGGGGATAGGTATAGCCGGGAAGCCGTTTTTGTACACATTCCCGCAAAATTCCCGTATATTTGGATACAAACCGGCTCGTCATGGTTATCATTCATCGTTGTGCACATCAAGCCGAAGCGTCCATCATCCTGCATGCTCTGGCACAGGCGGGCATACCGGCCACGGCGGGCGATGACAACGTATCGTCACTCTTTCCGCTGCCCGGATTCGGCCCGACCATTATGGTACGCGAGCAGGACGTCGAAGCCGCACGCGAGGTGCTTGCAAATCTGGCCAGCGATTTTCAGAAGGCGTGGGACGAAGCGAGCTATCACGATGTGGATCACAAAGAAATCGCCTATCTCAAATCCCGCTATGAAGAACAAAACCGCACCAGCGTATGGTGGACCTTGCTGGTACTGCTCCTGTTGATTATGCTGATTCGCATAATTTTCCCGCATTTTGACCTGTGAATACAGCAGCATTTGTCGGGAAAGTATTATCCTAATCGTAGTAGGTGTAGTCCCGTGCTATACCTGTCCCCTCAGTCTTTCCCTTCCGCTATTTTTCATCTTCCATCTAAAAAAAGTGCCGTATGCGTTATCGTCTGGTAGTTCTCTTTGTCTCCCTTTGTCTGGAGACTGCATTGTATAGCCAACCCAC
>Ga0256832_1002909_pt1 | contig 11684 bp, 6 predicted proteins | sample 134614metaG_FD_190534 | JGI IMG/M metagenome (GOLD analysis project Ga0256832, IMG submission 190534) | Hydrothermal vent microbial communities from Lau Basin, Pacific Ocean - 134-614 | ecosystem: Environmental > Aquatic > Marine > Hydrothermal vents | place: Pacific Ocean: Lau Basin | collected...
TGTTCTGTGGCTTTTCTTCCCAGACGTTGACTCTCTCGAAAAAAATGTTCCAGAGGGGTATCCTCAGGATGCAGCTGTTCCAGTTGATGCTGGGCAAAGTAACCAATGCGCAATTCAGAGGACCGCTCCACCCGACCTGAAGCCGCCTGCAGTTCACCGGCCAGTAACTTAATAAACGTGGATTTACCGGCTCCATTATGTCCCAGCAGACCAATTCTTGAACCGGGCTGTAAGTTAATATGCACATGGTCCAGGATCACTGTGTCCGCATAAGCCAGACGGATATCTTCCAGGGCAATCAGCGGATTGGGAATTTTTCCCGGTGCATGAAATTCAAAATGAAATGGAGAATCCACATGCGCCTGGGAAATCAGTTCCATTTTCTCCAGGGTCTTGACTCTGGACTGAGCCTGTTTGGCCTTGGTAGCCTTGGCCTTAAAACGGTTAATAAAACTCTGAATATGTTTAATTTCCCGCTGCTGCCGTTCATAAAGTACCTGCTGCTGAGCCAGTTGTTCCGCACGCACCCGTTCAAACTGGGAATAGTTGCCGGTATACAGGGTCATGTGCTGATGTTCTATATGAATAATATGGGTCATGACGCTGTCCAGAAAATCCCGGTCATGGGAGATCAGCAGCAGGGTGCCGGGGTATTTTTTCAGCCATTCTTCCAGCCATAAGACTGCATCCAGATCCAGATGATTGGTAGGCTCATCCAGCAACAGCAGATCAGAACGGCACATCAGGGCACGGGCCAGGTTTAAACGCATACGCCAGCCGCCGGAAAAGCTGTTAACAGGATTATTTAACTGCTTCTGACTGAAGCCCAGACCGGATAATAACTGTGCCGCCCGGCTGTTGGCCGTATAACCGTCCGCTTCTTCCAGTTGTGCATAAAGCTGCCCCAGTTTTTCACCTTCGTTAGATGCTCCTGCCTGCTCTATGGCCGCCTCAATAGTCCGTAACTGCTGATCACCATCAATAACATAGTCCAGAGCAGAACGTTCTGTAGAGGGGGATTCCTGAGCAACATGCGCCACCACCCAGCCCGGCGGCATAAAAAAATCACCGCTGTCAGCCTGCAGTTCATTATTAATCAGGGCAAACAGGCTGGATTTACCGCAGCCGTTAGCACCGGTAATACCCACTTTCTGGCCAGGATGAATGGTGAGATCCACATCCTGGAGCAGCAATTGTGCTCCACGACGCAGATCAAGGTGAGAAAATTTAAGCATGGAATAACATCAACAGAATAATCAAACAAACCGATCCATTTAACCTAAATAAATCAGTTGAATCGTAGCGAGAATGATCAGAGTGCTGGAGATACAAGGATTTACAGGTTATTTTGGCTTTATTCGTAGCCACCCTACGGGTGAAGTCAAAATGTTCTGGAAAGCCTTGTAGATTCAGTGCTATGGACATTCGCAGTAGGTTCAAATGATTTATTTAGGTTTAAATCAGACCCCGGCCCGATTAAGCCTCTTCCCGATACTTTATTTTGAAAAAGTAAGAATACAGGACAGGTACAACAATCAGCGTTAACACTGAGGCAAAAGCCAGTCCGGACATAATAATAATAGCCATATTAACAAAAAAGACGTCCGAAAGGAGTGGCAGCATACCTAAAATAGTCGTAGCCGCAGCCATCATAACAGGCCTCATCCGACTGACCGCTGAGTCCAGAATGGCTTTAAACGATTCAACCCCGTCTTCAATCTGTTGATCAATTTCTTCAATCAGAACAATGGCATTTTTAATTAATAATCCAATCAGACTTAAGGCTCCCAGTAAGCCCATAAAATCAAAGGCTCCGTCCAGCAGCAATAGTCCGGCAGTAATACCAATAATGGCCAGAGGTACGGTTAACCAGATGATTAAAGGTTGTTTAACCTTACCAAATAATAAAATTGTGGTTAGTATCATCAGTAAAAAACCACCGGGCAAAGCTTTGGCTAATGAGTCTTTAGCCAGTTTTGAATCTTCATACTCACCACCCCAGGCCAGCTGATAACCCGGGGGCAGCTTCATCGCTTCTATCTGGGGACGCAGACGATTAAATAATTCTGTAGTATCAACACCGGTTTCAGGATTACACGAGGGTATAATGGTCTTCATCCGGTCCCGGCCACGGATAACGGTATTTTCCCAGACTGTTTCAAAGCGCTTAACAACCTGACCAATGGGCACTGATTTTTGCAGTACCGGACTCCAGACCTGAATGTCCTGAATATTGGCAATATCTTCACGTTCCTCATCAGCAGCTCGACTATAAATAGGCAATAAGCGGATACCATCACGATACAGACCGACCTGAGTACCATCAAACGCATACTTTAAGGCCTTGGACAGGTCTTCATAATTAATGCCTAACTGCCGTCCAACCTGTTCATTAAAAATGGGCTTAACCAGTTTAACAGGCTGACGCCAGTCATCACGAATTTCTTTAGTCCCGGCATTTTTACGAAAAATATCTTTAGCCTGTTCCGATAACTGTCTTAAAACGGCTCCATCCGGACCGCTGATACGTGCTTCAATTTTACTGTCTCTTCCCGGACCGATCCTTAACGATTTAATAATCGGTTCTATATTAGAAAAGTTTTTCATATACTGATCGGCCTTCTGCCAGATATCCTCAATCTGTTCACGGGTTTCTGTCTGTACAATAATCTGAGCATAAGCCGGGCTGCGTTCTTTAGGTTCATAAACCAGTGAAAATCGCTGATCCCCGCCGCCAATAAGCTCCGTAGTTTTTGTCACACCGGGCAGGGAACGGATATATTCACTGATTTTGAGCGTATCATCCCGTGTTTTGCTGATATCCGTCCCTTCAACTTCCCATATTTCAACAAAAAACATCGGAGTATTTGAGTCCGGGAAAAAGCCCTGTCGTACATAGCCGAAACCATAAACCGCCACAGCAAATAAAGCCACAATCAGGGCCATGGTAAATGCCCGGAAATGCAGCGCTTTTTTCAATATCTTGCGGTAAAACATAAACACAAAGCCTGAGTAGGCATCTTCGATATTTTGTTCAGACCCGGTATTCTTTTTGGGTTTAATAAACAGAGCACAAAATAACGGTGTGGTACTGACAGCCGTTACCCAGCTTAAAAATAATGAGATTAAAATTACGTAAAACAGTGTACGTGTGAATTCACCGGTCGAATCCTGTGACAGACCAATGGCGGAAAATGCCAGAATACCCACAATGGTTCCGCCCAGCAAAGCCATGGCGCTCTTGCCGACCACTTCTTTGGCGGCTTTTGCCGCATTCATACCGGACTGGATACGCACCATCATGCCTTCTGCCACCACAATAGCATTATCCACCAGCATACCCAGTGCAATAATCAGAGCACCCAGTGATATTCGCTGTAAATCAATACTATACATCTCCATTATCAGCAGAGTGCCGGCAACAGTAATAAGCAGTACAGAACCGATAATAAGACCGGCAGTTACTCCCATAAATAACAGCAATACAATAATAACAATAACAATAGCGGCGACCAGATTTAACATAAAGCCTTTCACAGAATTTTTGACTTCATGAGGCTGGTTATAAATAACATCCAGGTTCATACCGACAGGCACCAGCGAGGCAATTTCATGGAATTTTTCTGTTAGATTTTTACCGACCTGTACGACATTTTCACCAGACAGCATGGATATACCCAGGGTTAAGGCCGGTTTACCTTCATAAAAGATAAGTAAATCCGGTACTTCCTGGTATTCACGACGGATTTCTGCAATATCCTTCAGATAGACCATAGTCCGGTCTGATGAACTGATTAACAGATCGCCAATGGCTTTGACTGACTGAAATTCACCGGTTGGCTGAATACGCAGATATTCATCACCCACCTTTACCTTACCGGCATCCGTCACAACATTCTGAGACTGCAGGATCTGAGCTATTTTCTCCAGTGACAGCCCAAGCTCACCCAGACGCTGGCGAGACATATCCAGATAAACCACCTCAGTCTGAGCACCTCCTATGACGACTTTTCTAACGCCGTCAACCAGCACTAATTCCTTCTTGAGAAAATCAGCGGTATCTTTTAAATCACGATAGGTGTAGCCGTCTCCTGATAAGGCCAGGTAAACACCGTACACATCAGCAAAACTATCTACAATGACCGGTTTCTGGGCTCCCGGCGGGAGCTTATGCAGCATATCTGCGATTTTTCTACGTACTTCATCATAGATATTCGGAAAGTCCTTAGTCGTGTATTTATCTTTAAAGGTAACGGTAATTTCTGACATCCCGGGCCGTGAAATAGACATTTTTATCCACTTAACCTGTGCCATCAACTGAACCGCTTCTTCAATATGATAGGTTACTTCATCATAGACCTGCTGTGCAGTTGCGCCTGGATACTTAGTAATAATTTTAACGTCTTTAATGGTAAATTCCGGATCTTCCAGCTTACCCATTTTTACAAAGCCGTTGTAACCGCCCACCAGAAAAACAATCACCAGAAGCCAGGATATAACCGGTGTTTTTACCGAATACTCGCCGATATTCATAATGACTTATCCCTTTGATGATTTAGCTGAGGTGTTCTGTTCACAACCTTTTTTCAATAGCGGTGACTCATGTAAGATATTATCCTCTGCCTGCTCCGACTGCCTCATCAGGCTAACTTTAAGACCTTTGTATAAAAAGGGCACACCGGCGACCACTACTCGCAGGCCATCTTTTAAACCTTCGGTGACTTCAATTTGATTGCCTTTCATAGTACCCACTTTTACCGATACTGGTGCAACCTGCATGGTTTTTTCATCCACTACCCAGACAACCGGCTTTAATGCGGCATCTGCAATGACGGCACTGACCGGAAGATAAAAAATATGCTTTGCTTCCATAACCTTACTAAAATCAATTTTTACCGTTGCAGTCATGCCCGGTAGAACAATTACATCTTTTGGTCTTTTCATAGTATAGGTAACAGAAAATGTCTGGGTACTGGAATCAGCCTTAGTGGACATTTCCTTAAAGGTGAGCGGATATTGTTTATCCGACTGGGACTGAAAGGCAGCAAAAACCGGAATTCTGTCTTTCATTTTAAGATCTTCACCGTCTTCTACCACTCCGACTTTTTGCAGACGCAGGATCAGATTTTCAGGCAGATCAAATTTCACTTCCAGAATTTCATTATCGTTTAAAGTAACAATGGGCTGCTTGGCCTGAACTTCTTCAAAATTCTGAATGTGACGACGGGCCACTATACCGTCAAAAGGTGCTTTTAGTTCAGTATAAGCCAGTTGCTGTTTAGCCAGGTTTAATGCGGCTCGGCTGCTCAGAAAGTTCGCTTCCAGCTTGTCAAAATCCATTTTAGAAATATGGCCTTCTTTAACCAGTTTCTGCCCACGATGGTAATCATTGGCAGCGCGGGTAAACAGGGCTTTTTTATCATTAACGGCAATCTGAAAATCCGTTGGATCCAGTTTGGCAATAAGATCACCTTTGTGCACCTCATCACCTTCTTTTACTGGTAACTCTTTTATTTTTCCTGATACCCGAAAAGACAGTTCGGCTTTTTTATTGGCATCAATACGACCAGGGAAATGCCTGTTGCCTCCCGCATCGGGGGCTTTAACCACAATGGTTTTTACCGGTCTGATTTCTTCTACTTTTTCAACCTTCTGCTTTTTTTCACTGCAGCCTGAGATGAATGTCATGCTAAATAAAGTAATCATTAATACATTTAATAAGTAAAAACTTTTCATCGTTATTCCATTAGGTTAATTCGAAATCAATATATTGGCAGGTATTTTTAGACGTTTAATTTCATATAATAGCATTTATTTAACGGCTATTATACTCTTATAACTTTCAAAAAATGCGGTTCTATTGCTGGTTTTTAAGGAGGTGAGTGATGACGTAATTGCAGTAGGATGGGATAACGCAGTGCAATTGCTTTATGGCAATTGCACCTTTTTTAAACGACTGGCTGGAAATTAGTCCTGATGATGGAAAATATCCCGGTAGGATACATAAATTGAAGCCTGCAGCATGGGAATAACCACCAGCAGTCCCAGCATCGCAGGTATCATACCGATCACTAATAGCAAAAAGGCCAGAATGCCGAATACCAGTAAGGCCAGCCAGTTTTTTAAGCAGCCGTTCAGACTCATTTTCATTGCAGCCAGAGCGCTCATATTGTCCAGAGCAATCAGAGTCGGGGCATAATAATAAGCCATTGCCACAAAAACAATTAACATCAGTGCCAGCAGCATCAGGATCATACTAATCGGCCCCATGCTGTTCATCATGACTTGCGGACCGGCATTAGGATCGATCATACCCGAACCCGCCATAGTCAGGCCGATAATACCGCCAAATACTGCCCCGATAAGGATAATAAACAACAGGTAAAATACGCCGACCATAACCAGGGCACCAAAGTTCTGTGAAAAACCGGCAAACAGGTGGCCAATTCTAAAATCACCGCCATTATCCTGCTCCTGAGCACCAATGGAAAAGCCCGCCATAATAACCGGTGACAGCAGATTAACAGCCAGTGCTCCGATTACGGGTACAAAAGAGAGCCCCATGGATAAAACAATAAAGATAATTAAAGCCCCTATCCAGGCAAAAGGGTTCTGTTTAAAGTGCCAGTAGCTCCTTCCCAGCCAGGCAGTAGCGCTGCCGGCGGGTACCTTTTCAGGCTGTGGTTCGTCATCAGCAGCAGAATCAATGAGCTCAGCCTGGGGGGTAGCATAGGGATTGGTATCCATCTGCCGGGTAGGATCAGAATCCCGTTTAACATTGTCCTGCTGAGAGTCTGCGGTAGTGCTTTCAGGTTCTGAAACATGTTCCAGATTAGCCTTATATTTAGAAATATAAATACCGCAGTCCAGACACTCATCATCTTTAATATTAGTGGAACCGCATTTAGGACAGACCGCGGGTTGTTGTGTTTCTTCCTGTTGTTCCTGTTCATCTTCAATGGGTTCTAATGACAGACCGCTCCCGGGTTGAATCTGCTCCGCTTGCTGCTCCTGCGGTTTCTCCTGTTCCTGAAGATAAGCAATGGCACCACAGGCTTCCAGCGCTTTAATGTATTTAGCGGCTTTGTCACCGGGTACATTCTTCTTAATGGTCACATCTGATCTGGATGCAGCAATCTGTTCTGCTTTGGCTTCACTAATACCAAAGGTTTTGCAAAACCGGCTAACAAATGTTTCTGCCGTTATATTATCCTGCAGACCGCTATAAACAATATTATATTTACTGGACAAGCGCTTACTCCTTTTTTTGTCGCTAAAGCTCAGACTGTTAAACAGAATTAACAGTCATTTAAATTTTTATAAAATGAATTTGATATTAATTTTTATTATTAATTTTTTAAGTATTTCTGACCTCTTAAAATTATTTAATCAGCCCACTTGTTTTCATATCCCTGACTATAATTTTTACCAGTTCCTGAACAATCTCTTCACCTGTTGCCGGATTGACACTTCTGGTTTTACCCGCCCAGACCATTTCCTGAGTAGCGACAGAAAAGACCCGGGTATCCAGCTGTACAATGGAATCTTTTACCGTATATCCCGGACGGTAAACTACATCATAAGTGGTCCCGTAGTAACCCGGATAACCATACCCATAGCCATAACGTCCATAACGCATCCCCATACTGGGTACATAATCCATTCGAGGAGGGACTTCCCGTTCCTTTTCTATGACACCTTTAAAACTGGTAATAAGCACGGCATCCACCCCGGATTTTTTCACAGCGTCCAGAATTTCTTCCTTGTTCTTAAAGTTTTTATTGGGCGGTGTCAGGGTATATCCGGCCACCCCTTTTTCACCCATGGCCTGTAATTCTTTAACAAAGGCCGATTCAAATGCCCTGCGTCTTATATCATCTTTGAAGACACCGATAACCAGCACTTTCTCCAGTTTCGGCCCCTGATAAGCATCATTGCTCCAGCGTTCATACAGGGTGGTGCTGGATGTGCAGGCATTGAGCACAATCAACAGTATGACTGATACTGATATTTTAAGAGCTGCAAGTTTTAAAGCCATTGACATATCCACACCGATTTAACGGGAATTTTTCAGAATTGCTGAAAATACTTCTATTCTTGATTTTAAGGAAATCATAACAGATAATTGAGGTCTGTCTAAAGAGATATTTCACACTTTTAAGGCTGCAAAATACTCGACACATCAATCAACACACCACTAAAACAATAACAACTGATAATTAATTACTGACAATCAATGACTGAAGACGATAAACAAAAAATAAGAGCTCAGCTTGAGGCTTTAAAACAGGAGCACCGGGATCTGGATGAAGCCATTCATCATATGCCCCGGACCATTCATACCCAGATGCAGATCACACGCCTGAAAAAACGCAAGCTGCATCTAAAGGATGAAATCATCAAGCTGGAAAATCTTCTGCTCCCCGATATTCTTGCCTGAGCCTGTTAAGTTGATTCTTCAACCGGCTTTTGTTCAGCTGGTTCAGGCAAAAATTGACCTTTACTAAGCAGGTTATGGCGAACATGTTCTGCAAAACCAATCCCGGCTTCCGAATAAAAGTTATAAACCTCATCAGCACCGGCCTGTTTCAGCACTTCAACATCTTCATCATACAGAGCGATAGCGGCCACATGGCCTTTAAAGCCCATTTCCCTAAGCTGTTTTAAGGTAAACAGGTTTTTTTCCCGCTGTGGAAGGTTTAAAAAGATCATGCGTACACCTTCCAGGTTCAGCTTGCTCCAGAAGTCCTTATCCATAACATCTGCATAAATAATATTTTTTTTATCTTTTTCATGCTGCGCATAAACACCGGCATCAAAATCCACTCCGATAACCTGTCCCGGAAAATAGTAATTCAGATCGTTATAGACCCCGGTACCAATACGTCCCATACCAAACACCACAATACTCGCCCCGGCCACATCCACCGGCTTTTCATCATCCAGCCGCTCTTCTGACTGCCAGCTACGGAACATTTTTGAAAACCGCCCGTAAATTTCGTGAGCCCGTGCATTGAGCGGTGAGGCAATAATAAAGGTCATGGACAGGGCTATGGCAATACTGAGCAGCCAGGAACTGTCCATCCAGCCGTTCTGTACACCAATGGTGCCGACAATCAGGCCAAATTCGGAATAGTTAGCCAGACTCATGGAAGCCAGAAAGGAGGTTCTGCTGCGCATTTTGGTTTTAACCAGCAGCCAGAAAAACAGGAATACCTTGGCAAACATTAATAAGGATAAAATGCCGGCAATAACCAGGTTCTCCATGGATGGATCACCTGAAAGACCAATATTGACAAAAAAAGCCACCAGGAATAAGTCTTTGAAATTATAGAGAGTTTTTGATACTTCCGAGGCCTTGACATGCGGGGCCAGCAGCAAACCAAAAATCAGCGCACCCAGATCCGCTTTCATACCGACTATTTCAAATAGAGCGGCTCCGCCGGTCGCCAGCAGCAGACTGTAAAGCACCAGTAATTCACCATGTTCCACCTGATCCATAATTTTATACAGTATGGGGCGTAATAGCGGCAGACCCAGTAGCCCCAGTGCCCAGATGCTGGGCAATTTGCCTGTAGAAGCAGACAGGAATAAAACGGCAAAAATATCCTGTACAATCAGAATCCCGATGGCTATCTGAGCATATAAAGCCATCATTTCATTTTTACCTTCCAGCACCTTAACTGCAAATACAGTACTGGAAAAACTTAACGCAAAAGCAATTAATACACCACTCCATAACGACAGTCCCTGAAAGGCACTGACTCCGGATTGCTGCAGAAGAACAAAAATACCGGTATAAACAATAATAGTTATCAGCAAATGGGAGGTGGCCACACCCCATATCTGTACTCTCAGCAGGCTTTTAAGGTTCAGTTTCAGGCCTATAGTGAACAGCATTATGGTAACACCCAGATCAGCAATTTCTCTGAGTGCCTCGGTACTTTCAACGCCATTAAACTTGAGCACAAAACCAACACACAAAAAGCCCACCATGGGCGGTAGGCCGATCCGGTAGGCCGCAAAACCGAATGTAAAGGTCAGTATCAGCCAGCCTGTTTCTGCTAGGGTAATTGAAATCCAGCTTAAATCCATAGTTTTTCCTGTTCAAGAGCTGACTCAGTCAGTTCTTCTGTATTAGTTCTGCTGTGTTTCCCTGCTTAAAGGAATAATCGGATTCCACTTCAGCCATTGCGGCTGAGGCTCATCATATAAGATATAATAGCTGCCTTCGGACAGTTCCTTACCCATGGTGGCATTGTCCGGAGTGGCAAAAGCAATACCGCCGGAGAGAACCGATTCTATCGATTCTGTTCTGATTTTAGAACTGCCGAACAGATTGATATCCATAGAGATACCGCTGGCATTCCAGAAACGGCTATTTTCCCGCAGCAATGGACGGAAACGTTCACGAATAGTCAGATGTATTAATATCTGATCCGAGGTATCAGCCAGCTCATAGCCCACCACTTCACCCACCTTAATCTGGCGATAATAAACACCGTCACCCACTTTTATTGACCCCAGACGGCTGGCTGTTAAGTGAATATTAAAACCGGCTGCTGACTGTTTTTTAAGTGGTTTTTCTTCATAACCGATAAAGTAATCACTAAAAGGCCCTCTGACCGGTTCAAGCCGCAGAAAGTTACCCGTGATTAAATTACCCACATTTTTAATTTTAGCCAGGCCAAGTTCAGCCCTGACTACCCAGAACCTGGAGCGTTTACCCAGTAGCGGTTTAATCTGTTCACTGAGCTCCAGACTTACTTCAACTTTTTCGGCATCTTTGCGGCTGAGTTTGACAGACCTGACTTTACCTACCTCAATATCATTATAGATAACCTTGCTTCCATAAGATAAGCCATCTACTTTATCAAACAGTACAGTGACATAAAATGCATTAATTTGAGCAGCCTCGTAATCATCAAATAACCTGTATTTAGTGCCATTGGGAACTTTATGTTTGCTGGGTTCATAGCGGGCATCATTATATAAACCGATGCCGCCCTTGAGAATGCTTTTGACTGATTCGGTACGAACACTCAAACCTGACAACCCCATCTCTACCTTAAAACCACTGGCATTATAAAAACGTGAATGGGGGCTAACCAGATTCATATACCGGGGATAAATATAGATCAGGATATTGATACTTTTTCCGTCCGCCGCCAGTTCATAATCCTGTACATTACCAATCTTAATCCTGTGATACATAACCGGGGCGCCAATACTGATCGATCCCAGTTCAGAACTGTTCAATTTCAAATGCAGTCCTGGATAACTGGCATCCAGCGGCGGTTTCGTCATACTGACCTTAAAACTGTATTTTTTCTTTTTGCTCTTACCCAGTCTCAGAGTAATATAATCACCGGCCAGCAGGGTTTCCAGGTTTTCCACACCGGTAATATCAAATTTAGGACGGACCATCCAGAACTGGGTATCTTCCACCAGCCCGAAATCAGCAATAGGATCCATAATGACCGTTGCAGTAGCGGTTTGCTGGCCGGTATTAGGGGTGATTTTTTTAATTACACCCAGCACAATGCCTTTATAAATAACCTTGGTAACATCGGCAGTCAGTCCGGTGGTATCATCAAAGATCAGTGATACCTCAATACCCGCTTTGGCATCATCAAAACTGTTATAGAGTGGAAATACATCACCGTTTTTGGCCTTAATGTCAC
>Ga0256832_1002910_pt1 | contig 11683 bp, 8 predicted proteins | sample 134614metaG_FD_190534 | JGI IMG/M metagenome (GOLD analysis project Ga0256832, IMG submission 190534) | Hydrothermal vent microbial communities from Lau Basin, Pacific Ocean - 134-614 | ecosystem: Environmental > Aquatic > Marine > Hydrothermal vents | place: Pacific Ocean: Lau Basin | collected...
AAAAGCCCTGGAAGAACGGGAGGAGCTTTTGGAGCACGTCTCTAAATCCTACGAAGAAGCTTCCGGGCGACTCCGTTTGTATCGGAAGACTTATGATGAAATCCAAACCCAACTCAAACTGGTCCAATCCAAAATCCAAACATTGGAAGACCAGATTCCGGTCCGCTTGCCCGATGCCGTTCGCTCTATGGAGGTCACGGGTTTAACGAGTTATATGCAAGGGCAGCAACAAGCGCTACAACAGTTGACCGAAGCATATGAGCAGGCCGGAACTGATGCGCGAAAGGCACAAACCCAGCTGCAAATTCTCCTCGCTGCCGAAAGGGATTTGAAAGGGCGATTGGAGGAGGTGGAGCAGCAGGTTGAGGAATGGACGGAACAGCTGAAGAAAGGCCTGGAGGCCGCACCTTTCGAGACAATGCAAGAAGTGGAGGCCGTCTTAAAGAGCCCCTTAGATATCGAAGCGGCTAATCACCAAATCCAAACCTTCAGGGAGCATCGCCAAGCGGTGCAATCGAGGTGGAGTGCAATAAAAGCCCAACTAAAAGGGCGGGATCTCAAGGAATTGGACCTGGAGAGTAGCGAGCGGAAATTGGCAGAAGAAGAGGCCAAAGGGCAGGTGTTGCGCGATACCATCGGGCGTATGAAGCAACGCATAGAAGACGTCAAGACCAAGCTCATACAGAAACAGGCCCTGCAAGCCCAACTCGATACCTTGCAAGCGCGGCAAGCCAATCTTACCCTGCTGCGCAATATGTTTAAAGGAGGCGGTTTTGTCGATTTTGTTTCAACGGTTCACCTCCGGCAGTTGTGCATCACGGCCAATAAGCGATTTCATACCCTTACCCGCCACCGGTTGAGTCTCGAACTCAAATCCGACAATACCTTTCTCGTGCGCGATTATCTCAACGAGGGCAGGGTGCGAAGTGTGAGTACTTTGTCAGGGGGGCAGATGTTCCAGTTGTCCTTGAGTCTTGCCCTTGCATTGGCGGATAGCATCCGGCAGTATAAAGGCAATAATCAGAATTTTTTCTTCCTGGATGAAGGCTTCGGAACCCTTGACAAGGAGTCCCTGCGCATCGTATTTGACACCCTAAAGGCGCTTAAGAAAGAAGACCGGATCGTAGGGGTCATCTCCCATGTGGAGGCCTTGCGCGAAGAGGTGGAGGTCGCCGTCTATGCGACCAATGACGAAGCATCCGGGACCGTCCTACGCCAGAGCAGGACCCTTTAGATTATGGCTACCCTTTAACAGATTTGCTACGATTTCTTAGGGTAATTGTCATCCCAATTCTTTGGCCGGGGCGGGCCGAGTTTTCCGACCGATTTGGCGACGAGCATGGCGACGGTGGCATCTCCGGAGATATTGATGACCGTCCGGCACATATCCAATGGCCGGTCCACTGCAAATATCAATGCGAGCCCTACCGCGAGTTTTTCCTGAGGCAGGCCGATGGCTTCCAGGACGATGACCAGCATAATCATCCCGGCACCCGGTACGGCGGCGCTCCCTATCGAGGCCAGGGTGGCGGTGACGATAATAGTGAGTTGGTCGGAGAAATTCAGATCAAAGGCGAGGACTTGAGCGATAAAAACCGCGGCCACCGCTTGATACAGGCTGGTGCCGTCCATATTGATGGTGGCACCCACGGGACAGACAAACGAAGCCACTTCCCCTTCGACGCCGAGATGCTCCTCCACCCGTTCCATGGTCACGGGCAGAGTGGCAGCACTCGAACTGGTAGAAAAGGCGAGCAGTTGGGCAGGAGCGATACCTTTTAGGAAGGTCATGGGGGAGATGCCTGTTATGAAATAGTTGACTGTGAGGTAAAAGACCATCATCAACAGCAGCCCGCCCACTACGGTGAAGGCATACCAGCCCAAGGCAACAAATAGGGAGGGGTCTTGCGTATCCGTGATAAGTCCTGCGAGGAGCGCAAAAACGGCATAAGGTGCAATGAGCATGATGAGATCCACCATTTTGAGGACGACTTCGTTGAGGCCGTCAAAAAAATCTTTGAGGGGCTTGGCGTATTTGTCCTCCACCATCAACAGTGCAATCCCGAAAAAGATGGCAAAGAAGATAACCTGAAGCATATTGCGGTTGCTGCTCGCCGCTTCAAAGAAATTGGACGGTACCATATCGACTAAAAACTGGAGTTTGCCCCGCTCTTTGGTTTGCAAGGCACTTGCCACTTTTGTAGAGGCGGTCGATTGGTATTGCTCTGTTATTTTGGTGACAACGGAGTCGTTGACATTATTGCCCGGTTGTACGATGTTGACCAATAATAGCCCTATACTGATGGCGATGACGGTCGTAATGATGTACAGTACAATGGTGCGTCCTCCGATTCTGGAGAATTTGGACAAGTCTTGCAAATCGGAGACCCCCTTTATCAAAGAGGCAATGATGAGCGGTATGGCGATGAGCTTTAATAACCGGATAAAAATGGTACCAACGGGCTTTATCCATTCGGATACAAATCCGGGTCCCCAGGTCGTATTGGCCATGATCACGCCAAAGACAATACCCAGCAACATGCCAATCAAAATCCTCCAATGCAATTCTAACTTCTTCATAATTCTAAATGGTTACTGTTTTGTTCGTTTCGTTTGGGACCGTTAAAGTACTAAAAAAATAAAACATGGATGAACCGGTGAGTGGTCATCTACGCTCCCCGGCCTCCCTTCATTAGTCCGGGCGGTAGAAGGGATGGTTTACCCCATAAACAATTGAATGATTGAATCCATTAGAGAAATTTATCTAAAACATCCATCCCGCGATTAAAGCCGTGGGCTATGTTGACACTAAAGTTACTATTAATCAGGATTCCGGATTTTTCACATTTCAAAGAAGATTTTATCTTTATCCCTTAAAAATCGCAACTCATGCTTAAATCCACCAGCTTACTTTCGTGCCTTGTATGCATCTTTCTCTTACAAGGGATGGTTCTATCCGCCCAAATGGATGTCGATCAATCCATGCTTAAAAAGATTCACCGGGATATTTTACTTCACGGTGAAGTGTATCATTGGCTGCGTGGATTGAGCGAGGGAATCGGAGGAAGGCTGGCGGGCTCCCCTGAGTCGATGGAAGCCGTGCATTATGTGCACCGGATACTCGATACCTTGGGGCTGGATGCCGTCAGGGATCAACCGTGTACCATTCCCAATTACTGGACCAGGGGAGCGGTCGAAAAAGTTATCGTACAAACCGATGAAAGGAACATCGATTTGCCTTGTACGACGCTCGGTGGCTCCCCTTCGACTCCCAAGGGAGGATTGCAAGCTGTCGTCATCGAAGTACAAGGTCTGGACGACATCGAAAGACTCGGAAGGGATGTAATTGAGGGTAAGATTGTTTTTTATAATCGCCCGATGGATGCAGGGAAAATCGAGACCTTTCATGCCTATGGAAAGGCGGTGGACCAACGGGTTTTTGGGCCTGAAATGGCGTCTAAATACGGAGCGGCAGGTTGTATAGTCCGGAGTATGACCAATGTGTTGGACGACGTGCCCCATACCGGAGTGACGATTTTTAGGGATAAAGTAAAGCCCATTCCCGCCTTAGCCATCAGTACGAAGGCCGCCGATGAGTTGAGTGCCCTCTTGCGCGAGGGAATGTACAATGTCTATATGGAAACCCATGCAAAGAACCATGGTCCGGTATCCTCTTTCAATGTCCTCGGAGAGATCAAAGGCAGCCAACATCCCGAGAACATCATTGTCGTAGGCGGACATTTGGATGCTTGGGACAATGGTACCGGAGCCCACGATGATGGCGCCGGAATTGTACAGGGGATGGAAGTCTTGTACACATTCAAACGATTGGGGTATCAACCAAAAAACACGATTCGGTTTGTGGCATTTATGAATGAGGAAAATGGAAGCGGAGGGGCCCGGGCTTATGCCGATAGTGCAAAGCAAAGTACGGATTTTCATTTGGCAGCCATAGAGTCCGATGCGGGGGGATTTACCCCGCGGGGATTTACTTATGCAGCGGATTCCAGTGTGTTGGGTGCCTATAAGGAGCAACTCGAATCCGGGATAGAAGCGGCGCTGCGCCCCTTCGATATTTACGTCAAAGCAGGTGGAAGTGGTGCCGATATCGGTCCCCTCAAGGGGCAAGGCACCTTGCTCTTTGGCCTGCGACCGGATCCGCAGCGTTATTTTGATTTTCACCACACCGCCATAGACCGGATTGAGGCCGTCAACGAAAGGGAATTAAAAATGGGAGCAGCGGCCATGACCTCATTGGTCTATTTGTTGGACAACTACCTCCAAAGACCGGATGCTACGAACAAATAATAATCGCGACAATCAAACATTATGCGTGTACAAGTGCTGGATAAAACCTTTAAAGAGTTTATCTCTGAAGAGGAAATAAAAAATCGAGTCGCTATCCTCGGCAAGATGATAGAGGAGGACTACAAGGGCAAAAAACCTGTTTTCTTAGGCATTCTCAATGGTGCCTTTATCTTCCTGGCAGACCTCATCCGGGCGGTTAATCTGGAGTGCGAGGTGAGTTTTATGAAGCTCTCATCTTATAAGGGATTTACTTCGACCGGGGAAGTCGTTTTTAGCGGTCCCATCGATCCCATGCTCAAGGGGCGGGACATCATCATTGTAGAGGACATCATTGACTCCGGAAAGACGATGAAAGCGTTTCTCCCGGCCTTGCAAAGTATCTCTCCCAAGTCTATACGCATAGCGAGTTTGCTCATCAAATGGGATAAACTGGAGGTGGACCTCAAGCCCGAGTACATCGGTTTTGAAATACCCCCGGAATTTGTCGTGGGGTATGGATTGGATTACGATGGTTTTGGACGGGATCTGAGGTCGGTGTATATTTTGGATGGAGGTTAACTCTTCCTTGTCTTTTCTACCGGGTGGCATCCAAAATCTCCTCTTGACGACGATGTCTTGAGATAGCTAGATCCACTAGCTTGTCGATCAATTGATCAGTAGGTAGCCCTACCGTCTTCCATAACTTGGGGTACATACTGATATTGGTAAATCCGGGAATGGTGTTGATTTCGTTGACCAGGATTTCTCCTTCTTCGGTGTAAAAGACATCCACTCTGCCCAATCCCTCGCATTGCAGGGCTTTGTAGGCCGCTATTGCGGTATTGCGCACCGCTTCCAAAGCATCCTCTCCAATACGAGCGGGGATGATGGCTTTGGATACTGTGGATTTGAGGTATTTGGTTTCGTAGTCGTAGAAGTCGACTTCTTTGGATACTTCACCGACAGTAGATGCCTCCGGGTGGGCATTGCCCAGGACGGCACATTCGAGTTCCTTGCCGTTAATATTGGCTTCGACCACGATTTTATTGTCGTATTTAAAGGCCTCTTCGAGAGCGGGTTGCCATTGAGAGGCAGTATCGACTTTGCTAATGCCAACGGAGCTGCCCATATTGGCAGGTTTGACGTAGACGGGAGTTCCCAATTCTCCCGCAATGCTATCAAACGCAGGAATATTGTCAGAGCTCCTGAAGGTGCGGTATTTTCCTATAGGGAGTCCCGCAGCCACGAGAAGGGATTTCATGACCTCTTTGTCCATACCTACAGCGGCCCCCAGAACATCCGGACCGACAAAGGGCACATTGGCGACTTTCAACAACCCTTGAATGGCCCCATCTTCTCCGAGCGGTCCGTGCAACATCGGAAAGACGACATCAAATACGACTTCTTCCTTCAGAGGCGCTTCGAGACTGTACAATCTTCCATTGCATTGGGGAGGAAGGCAGACCTTGATGCCTTCGGTGTTTAAGACGGGTTGGTTGGGATGCTCCCCGTCTAAGAGCAACCGGTTATCCGGCCTGTATATCCAGTGTCCCTTTCTCGTAATGCCAATCAGATAAACATTGAAATGCTCCCGGTTGATGGAGGCAATCAAGTTTTTTGCCGAACGAAGGGAGATGTTGTGTTCGGCGGATTTGCCTCCGAATAATACGCAAATATTCTTCTTTGTCATGATGTAATTGTAGCGATTTTATGGACAGTCAGATGGTTTTTCTTGTGTCACGGAGAGTTCGATAAAAGCCCCCATTGGGACCTTTTCTCCGGATTTGAATGAAGGTAATTGGGAGACCACATATGCCGACGCCGGATCATCTACAAATCCCATATGGTTGACCTTGCCCACTTTAAGTTTTAACGACTCGATGAGGAATTTGGCTTCGGCGAGGGGCTTGCAATGCAAGTCCGGGATGGGTACTTCACCACCTCCGTGTTTGGAGAGCACCACTTCCAAGGTGTCGCCCTTGGCAATCTGTACTTTGAGGTTGCGTCCCCGTCGATTGATGATAGGACGATTGTGATAATAGACCTCCAGAATGTGATCTATGGGCCCCGGGTCGTATTTGTAGCCCTTTACTTTCATCTGAACGGAGAAGCGATCCTGAATTTCTTGTCTTTTGAGGCTGTATTTTTTCCCGTAAAGGGTAGGCAGTAACTTGACGGGAAATCGATCCGCGTTATACTTGGAAATCGTCAAATAGATTTTTCTTCCACTCTTCACATAGGAGCCGGTAGGTGGATTTTGGGTTAAGACGATTCCACCGGGTTTGCCGACAATTTGAACAGAGTCGTAAAGGATGACATCAAAGTGGTATTTGTCTGCGATTTTTTGAACATCGCTCAAGGATTTGTCCAAGAGCTCCGGCATCTCAATTCGCTCCCCGTGATGGGTGTACATGTTTAAGGCGAATTTAAGTAAAAGCAACAGAAATACAGCTGTCAGAAACAAATACAGGATATTCCTGATGAGATAATGTTGTTTTAAAAATGCAAGGATGCGACGTAGCGTTCCCTTTGAAGTTTCTTTTGTTTTTGCCATGATAGGTCGATGCTTGGACTGCTGTTTTATCAATTGGCCTTGCGCAGAAAGGGGTCAAATCGTTTATGTTTCACTTTCGGCACAAAGCAAAATATTATAATAAACGCAAATATAAGGCATTTTAGCTCATTGGGGTGGATGGGGTGTGGATTATGGTGTGTATCACAAAATGCACTAATTCAATAATCCTCTTCCAAAGTTAATAGTCACTAATGCTCGAATGATTTTGCTTGATGGACACGAAGGAATGAGTATTTTCGGACTCATCTTATATGAGGCTAAAGCCGATTTCGCTTCATTCCTTTTTCCGTCAGTTGAAACTGATGGCAATGATGTTTATTATAAAACGCTTCAGTGCTCTGCGCAAGAAATAAATATACATAGCAACTGAAGCTATTTTTCTCTGAATCGAGACGCTCAAACGGGAGTTATGCCGTAGTATAATGACTGTTTGAGCAACGAAGAGTCAGAGGGAAAGAGCAAGTTTATGTGTATAGTTATTTTCTGCGCGGAGCACTAGTTATGGGCATTTTTTAAGAATGTAGCATGGGCAATGTTCCTATTTCATTTGCTTCAGCCCTTTGCCGTTCGCTTCAGCGAACGGTCTAAGAGTTAGAAAAGATTGGCTTTAGCCACATAAAAACGTGTGTCTGGATTTTTTTCCTTTTGCTGCGATTGAATTTTAAGTTTACTCTCAAATGTGCAATTTGTAATACACACTGTGTATTATGGTGTATTACAAAGTGCACATTTTTACAACCTCAGCCCCATCCCCGACTCCTTCATGTTCAATCTGTACATCATATAAATAATTATGATGAAGGAGAGGGGGGCTTATGTTTCTTTAACTCTAGGGAATTTCATTAGGGTAATACTCAGCTAGATATAGAGTGTATTCCCCTTCTCCTTTGGCTATGTATTTACTATATTACTTGATATATTTCAAAGGAGAAGGGGTTAGGGGATGAGGTTGTTTAGACGGGATTCGGGATTAAGAGGGTGTACACTCTCTTCCTGTACCGCTATGGCGGCACAGGCTATACTACTTAAACCTGTGGCACCAAGGCGTACAAGTCGTAATAGTGCATTTTGCAATACACACATCAAGGAGAAGGGGGATACATTCCATTTGAAGTCTCCCTTTTCGAAGATGAAAGGGAATTGATTTAGTCCTTGACAGATGAAGGTCGTATGGGCAATGTCGTAATATTTGTGCGAAAAACAATAACCCTCTTTGGGATGCTGTTATCTTTGTCGGAGAAAAGGGGAATGGATATCCGGGATTTTGTCGAGTGATTTTCCACACTTGTGAAGGGCCTCTTTCCGGGAGGGCGCCGGATACCGTCCAAAACCGGACCTGTTCAGATAAGATAAATGTCAATAAAAACCATGATTCGACCATTTCATACCTCCTACAGAAAAGAGATCGCTACATTAATATGGGCCGGGTGTATCGCCCTTCTTCCATTGTTCTTATGGGCTCAACCCGGAGCGAAGGCGATATACCACTATCAGTCCGCCCCTGCGTGGAATAACTCTGCATCGGAGTATTTCCGGAGCGACCATAAGGTTTTGGAGCATTATGCCGGGGCGGGGATAAGCTATTGGTTTGAGCACGTGCGATACAACTTTGGGATGGCGCCGGGGCTCTACCTCCTCCAATCCTCCACCCGGCTGTCCGGAAGAGATACGACCTTCCGCTATACGGATAAAACTCTGGGTTTCGAAGTGGATATGACCTTTTTTCCCTTCCATCCCATCAAGCTGAATCCTTGGCTGGATGCCCCGCCGATGGATGGTAAGACCAAGCGCTGGAAGACGAGCTTATTTCTGCAGTGTACCCCTGCCGTCGTCTGGCACCACAAACGTATCGATCCGGCCGGTGAGAAGCATAACGGGCTCAATTTTAAAATTGACTTTGGCCTCGGGTATCAGATGTATTTCTTGCCTCATATCGGTCTGTCCCCGATTATCAAAGCGGGCATACAACCGGGTTTGAAATGGCCGGGATTTGCCGCAATTCACGAAGTGGCGGACGGGGTCGACAAAACGCTTGGGACTTTTGCCTCCTTTTCTCTCTATTTCTTCTATTATTAACCATTTCATACCAAACCCTCCTTCCGGACCTAAATGCATATAGAATCCACATGACACAAACGACGAAAAACAAGGACAAACGACTCTTCTTAATCGATGCGTATGCGTTGATTTTCCGGGCTTATTTTGCCTTCCTGCGCAATCCGAGGATGAACTCTAAAGGGCTCAACACCTCCGCCGTATTCGGGTTCCTCAATGCCCTCCTCGAAATATTGGAAAAAGAAAAGCCCTCGCATATCGCCGTGGTTTTTGATCACAAATCCGAGAGCTTCCGCGCGAAGGAATTTCCCTTCTACAAAGCGCACCGGGAAGAGACTCCGGAGGATATCAAATTGGCCGAGCCCTGGATCCGTAAGCTCGTGGAGGCCTTTCATATCCCGATTCTCGAAGCGGAGGGATATGAGGCGGATGACGTCATAGCCACCCTGGCCAAGAAGGCTGCAGAAGCGGGTTACGAGGTGTATATGGTCACTCCGGATAAGGATTTTATGCAACTCCTGACGGATAAGGTGAAGATGCTCAAGCCGGCCAAACGCGGCAACCCACCCGAAGTGATTACCCCCGCGACAGTGATGGAGAAATACGGATTGGAAGACCCCAGGCAATTTATCGACATTTTGGGCTTGATGGGGGACAGTGCCGATAATATCCCCGGAGTCAAGGGGGTCGGCGAAAAAACGGCCACCAAACTCATCTCCCAATACGGCAGCATCGAAAACCTCTACGACCATATCGACGAAATCAAAGGAAAGCTGAAGGAAAAATTGGAGCAGGACAAGGAAAATGCCTTTATCTCCAAGAAGCTGGCGACCATCATTCTCGATGTCCCTGTCGAGTTTAATCCCGAAAAATTGCTCCTCGGCCCCAAGGACGATGAGCGGTTGAAAAAATTGCTCGAGGAACTCGAGTTCCGCTCTTTCCTGAGGCGGATTTACAATGAGGAGCCGGCGGCTGCCGCCCCAAAACCCGGAGACCAACTCTCCCTCTTCCCAATGGGGTCGGAGGGCGCTCCCGTCCTGTCAAAATCGCACTACGACAAGGATAAACAGGACTATCAATGCGTGGATACCCCGGACAAAATGGAGGCGCTCGTAAAGCAGCTAATGAAGGCCCGGGAGTGGGCATTTGATACGGAGACGACGGGTTTGGATACCTTGCAAGACGAATTATTGGGGATGTCTTTCAGCAGTGCGGAAAACACAGGGTATTTTGTCCCCATTCCGGAGGATAAAACGGCGGCGATGCGGGTTTTGGACGCATTCAAGCCCCTCTTCGCAGATGAGAATAGCTTAAAAATCGCACACAATGCAAAGTTTGATATCAAGGTGCTCCGAACGGCCGGTATCGAGCTCCAACCCCCGTATTACGACACCATGATTGCCCATTTTTTAGCGGATCCGGAGCGACGACACAAGCTCGATATCCTGGCGGAAAATTATCTGCAGTATGAGCCGATTCACATCGAGTCACTCATCGGCAAGCGGGGACCGCGACAGAAGAGTATGCGCTCCATTGATCCGGAGGTGTTGTGCACTTATGCAGCGGAGGATGCCGATATCACCCTTCGCCTGAAACCCATCATGCATAAGATGGTGGAAGAGCGTGAGCAGACGAATATATTGGAGGAGATCGAATTGCCCCTGATGCCGGTTTTGGCAGATATGGAGCTGGAAGGCATTCGCTTAGATGTGGACTTTCTGAAAGCCTATTCGGTGGAGTTGGCCGAAGAGATTAACCACATCATGTCGTCGATTTACCGTCGTGCCGGGGTCGAATTTAATATCAGTTCCCCTGCACAAGTGGGGGAGGTGTTGTTTCGGCGGTTGAAGATCGAATACGAAGGGCCCAAGACAAAGACGGGAAAGTACTCGACCCGGGAAGAGGTCCTAAAAAAACTCAAAGACAAGCATCCCATCATAGGGGATATATTGGAGTACCGGGAGTTGACGAAACTCAAATCGACTTACGTGGACGCCCTTCCGGCATTGGTTAATCCCAAGACGGGGCGAATCCACACGACCTTTAGTCAGACCATCGCTTCGACCGGACGGCTGAGTTCGATGAACCCCAATATCCAAAATATCCCCATCCGCACGGAGCGCGGAAGGAAGATTCGCAAGGCTTTTGTCTCGCGCGATGACCGATACCTGCTTCTCGCTGCGGATTATTCGCAGATCGAGTTGAGGTTGTTGGCGCATATGAGCGAAGATGAGGGGATGATTGCGGCGTTCCGGCAGGGGGAAGATATCCACAGGACCACCGCAGCCCGTGTTTTCGGCGTACCGCCCGGTGAGGTGACGCCCGAAATGCGGCGAAAAGCCAAGGCAGTCAACTTTGGGATCGCCTACGGTCAATCCGCCTTTGGCTTGTCTCAGGCATTGGATATAAGCCGGACGGAGGCCAAGGAGATCATAGATAGTTATTTCGAAAAGTTTCCCGGTATCCGCACCTATATGGATACGACGATTGCCTTCGCCCGCGAGCATGGATATGTGGAGACCCTCAAAGGACGCCGGCGCTACTTGCGCGACATCAACTCGCGCAATAATGTCGTCAAAAATGCCGCTGAGCGCAACGCGATCAACTCTCCCATCCAAGGTTCAGCGGCCGATATGATCAAGGTGGCGATGATCGATATCCAAAAGAGCATGAAGTCAGAGGGATTCGAATCCAAGATGCTCTTACAGGTGCATGACGAACTCGTATTTGACGTCCGGCGGGATGAATTGGAGGCGCTAAAGGCCT
>Ga0256832_1002911_pt1 | contig 11681 bp, 7 predicted proteins | sample 134614metaG_FD_190534 | JGI IMG/M metagenome (GOLD analysis project Ga0256832, IMG submission 190534) | Hydrothermal vent microbial communities from Lau Basin, Pacific Ocean - 134-614 | ecosystem: Environmental > Aquatic > Marine > Hydrothermal vents | place: Pacific Ocean: Lau Basin | collected...
TCTAATGTGGAACGCTGTGCGTTCTAATGTGGAACGCTGCGCGTTCTGATGTGGAACGCTGCGCGTTCTGATGTGGAACGCTGCGCGTTCTGATGTGGAACGCTGCGCGTTCTAATTGATCAACTTAAAATGAAGACGATATATGGATAGTAATGAAACACAAAAAATTAACGGTGGTTTTACCATAGCCATGGTGGGTGTGGGCCTGATAGGCGGTTCTTTGGCGATTGCTTTGAAGGAGAGTGGTTTTGCGGGGCGCATCATAGGCGTGGATGCTGAGCAGGAGCATTTGGACAAAGCCATTCGGCGGCGCCTGATAGATGAGGATGCCGGTTTGGAAGAAGCTGTGCGGGAGGCAGATGTGGTGGTTTTGGCTGTTCCTGTTGATGTGGTGTTGCGACTGTTGCCTGAGGTTTTGGGTTTGGTGGAGAAGCAGGTGGTGATGGATGTGTCTTCGACCAAACAGTTGATTCACCGGTGTGTGGAGGGGCATGAGGCACGGGGGCGTTTTGTCTCTACGCATCCCATGGCGGGGACGGAATTTTCGGGGCCGGAGGCGGCCATTCCCGATCTGTTTTTGGGGAAGTGTTGTGTGGTTTGCGAGGCTGAGGAGAGCGATGCGGATGCTTTGGCCTTGGTAAAGGCTTTGTACGCCTCCATTCCGATGGAGCTTACTTATTTGGGGGTGGAGGAGCACGATTTGCACACGGCTTATGTTTCGCACATTTCGCACATCAGTTCGTTTGCTTTGGCTTTGACGGTCTTGGAGAAGGAGCGGGATGAGAAACGGATTTTTGAGTTGGCCAGCGGTGGTTTCAGCTCGACGGTACGGCTGGCGAAGAGTTCGCCGGACATGTGGATGCCCATTTTCCGGCAGAACCGCGACAACGTTTTGGATGTTTTAGATGAACACATCAACCAGTTGGCGCGTTTTCGCAGTCTTTTGATCAAGAAGAAATTTGATGAGATTTACCGCTTGATGGAGAAGGCAAATGAGATTGGGAGGGTGTTGGGGGATTGAGCGTTTTTTTTGTGAACTTTAATTTTAAAACGATGAACAGAAAGAAGACAAAAAAGCAGGAGGGCTTGGCTTTGGAGCCTCTATTTGAGGGGGCGGTGAAGAGGCCTTTGGTCATTGCGGGGCCTTGTAGTGCGGAGACGGAGGAGCAGTTGTTGGCGGCTGCGGAGGGTTTGGCGCCTTTGGGTGTTGACTACTTCAGGGCAGGCATTTGGAAGCCCCGGACGCGGCCGGGCAATTTTGAGGGAGCGGGTTTTGAGGCTTTGCCCTGGTTGCGCAGGGTGAAGGAGGTTTATGGCCTGCGCGTCATCACGGAGGTAGCGAATGGGGAGCATTTGTTTGCAGCTTTGAAGCATGGTATAGATGCCGTGTGGATAGGTGCTCGCACGACGGTGAATCCTTTTTCAGTCCAGGAAATTGCCGACGCGCTCAGGGGCTTGGATATACCGGTCTTTATCAAAAATCCCGTCAATCCGGATTTAAATTTGTGGATTGGCGCCATTGAGCGCATTTATGAGGCGGGCATACGCCGTCTCGCTGTGATACACCGGGGCTATAGCGCGCATGGGGCCTCAAAATACCGGAACAAGCCTTTGTGGCAATTGCCCATTGAGCTGAAGCGCCGTTTTCCGAATTTACCGATTTTGGTGGACAACAGCCACATTTGCGGCGAGCGTTCGGGCTTGCTGGCTGTGGCACAGAAGGCCATGGATTTGAATTATGACGGTTTGATGACGGAGGTGCATCCGAGTCCGGATGATGCCTGGAGCGATAAGGCGCAGCAAATTACACCGGCTTCCTTTGGGGAATTGTTGGCCGCCCTTGTGTTGAGGGCGCCTTCTACCGATGATGAGGAATTCCGGAATTTATTGGAGCAATTGCGTTCGGAGATAGACGAGATAGATGAGCAGTTGCTGGATTTGCTGGGGCAGCGCATGAAAGTGGCCGAGCAGATCGGGCTTTACAAGAAGCGCAACAACATCGCTATTTTACAGGCGGGGCGTTGGGAGGAGATTCTGCGCAGGGCTCAGATGCTGGGCGAGGCGCGGGGGCTTAGTCTGGAGTTTATGGAGGCCTATTTGAGGGCCATACACGAAGAATCCATCAACCACCAGATGCGGGTGATGAATGAGGAGTAAAAGAAAAGGGGAGCAAAGCTCCCCTTTTCTTTTAAGGATTAGTTGCCCACTTCCGATACGGGACGCGGGAATTCACTCCACACGTCGTCATTGGGGCGGTCTATGGGCAGTTGGTCGAGGCGGCCGTAGCGGCGCATGTCCACCCAACGATGGCCTTCGGCGAAGAGCGAGAGCTGGCGTTGGTTGAGGACTTCGTCTATGAGGGCCTCATCGGTCATATCGCCGGCGTAGGGATCGAGGCCGTGGCCGGTGCGAATGACGTTGATGGCATCCACGGCGGCGTTGTTGTCAACGCCGATTTGTGCTTCGGCACTGAGGAGGATGAGTTCCTCATTGCGGATGTAGTGGATGGGCGCATCGAGGCTGTTGTAAACGACGACGTCATAATCTCCTGCGAGGTCGTCGAGAGCGAGTGTTCCCGAGGGGCGCAGGGCGATTTTGTTGTTGCGGTCGTCGTTCATATTGGCCTGGACGGCTGCCACAAAAGAGGGATGGGCGATGATGCCTTCGGGCTGGTCGGGTACGCGATACACGGGGTTGGTCGCTTCGCCACCTGCTGTGGAGAAGGGGCGGTAGGGGCCCGTGTAGAAGTCGCCGGCCATATCCATGAAGGATTCTCCGAGGTCTTTGTTGACTTCGGCCTTATTGCCCTGGTACATGGCGATGCGTGCGGCGAGGGCGCGGTTGAACTGCCTGAAGGTTGCGGGCGTATCGAAGCCTGCGAAGCCTTCGGAGAGGGAGAATACGAAGCTGCTTCCGGCAGCGTCGAGGTCATCGGCAGCTTCATCCAACAGTGCTTTGATGGCTGCGAGTGCATCGTCATAGCTGAGGAAGGGGCCGAGGTTGTCGGGGTCAGAGACATCTACGCGAATGCCGTTTTGTCCCTGCAGGTTGAGCGCGAGGTGGAGCTCATAGGCCTGCATGGTTTTGGCGAAGCCGAGATAGCCTTTGCGGTCTGCATCGCTGAGGGCTGCAGAGGTGTTGGTAACGGCTTCGATGAGGATGTTGGCATTCTTGATGGTGCGGTAGCGGCCGGCATAGGGGCGGGTGCCGTAGAAGCCGGCATTGTCGAGTACGGCATTGTCTTTGCCGAGCAATTCACCGGTATAGCGCGGGTCGGAGCCCGTGAAATACCAGTAGTCGCGACCGACGATGGATGTTACGTCGTAGTAGAACCCAATTTCCTGACGCAGCAGAGACTCCGTGCCCGTTACCAGGTTTTGGAGCTCGCCTATGGAGGCGTCTTGGAGGATGGGGTCCAGGCTGGGCCCGTTGGGATCGGGAATGTCCTCCAGTTGGCAGGCTGTCGTGGCGAAGATGGCCAGGCAGCAGCCGAGGAAGAGAAGTTTAAAAGAGTTTATCATGATGTGTTTTTTTTCGGTTAGAAAATGTTTAAACAACAACTTCAGCGAGCTTTAGAAATCCACGGAGAGGTGGAAGTCTAAGCGCTTGGAGGAGGGGAAGGGCAATACTTCCACGCCCCGCGACAAGCCGTTGGAACCGAAGTTGGAGACCTCGGGATCGTAGCTGTTGTACTTGAAGAGCTTGATGAGGTTGTTGCCGGAGACACCAACCTTTACACGGGCTACGCCGCCGAAAGCGTTCTTGGGCAGGGTGTAGTAGGCGCCTATTTCGCGCAGGGCGAGGTAGCTGGCATCTTCGATGTACGGTTGCGTATTGACGCCGAGCAGGCTGAGGCGGTAGTCGCCATTGGTCAGCTGTCCATCGGGGTCGAGCGTGGTGTCATCGTAGTCGTGCGTGGTCTCGTTCAGGTCGAACAAGAGCGTCGAGAGGTTGATGTTGTAGCCACCTTTCTTCCAATGCAGCAGGAAGGTAAAGGTGAAGTCCTTGTACTGGAAGTCGTTGTAGAAGCTCATCTGGAAGTCGGGTTCGGCATCGCCGAAGATGATGCGGTTTACGCCTTCCGTTACAGAGACGGTATCGGGTATGCCATCGCCATTGGCGTCGTAGTCGGCGGGGCCTACACCGATGATGGTGGTGGGGCTATAGCCTTCTTTGACGAGGAACTGGCCGAGGAAGTCGGCAAAGCCGCCTGTGGTAAAGGCCGGCACGTCGAGGCGGGTTACTTTGGCGTCGTTGGTCCAGTAACCTACGCGTGCATTCCAGTTGACGTCTTCGGTGCGGATGATATTTGCCGAAAGGCCAATTTCCATACCCTTGTTCTGGAGGGCGGCAGCATTGGTTACCTTGCTGGTGAAGCCCGAAGAAGTGGGTACGTCGGCGTTGAGCAACAGGTCATCTACGTTTTTGATGTAGTAGGTGAAGTCGAGCAGGATGTGGTTGTCCATGAGGCCGAGGTCGAAGCCCATTTCGAGTTCTTTCTGGCGCTCGGGGCCTACGGTGCTGTTGCCGAGCAGGGAGGAGATTTGGATACCCGGAGAGCCGCTCACGATGGTACCGCTGAAGGAGGTGTATTTGGAGCCGAAGCGAGCGAAGTTACCGGACTGTCCGTAAGCTACGCGCAATTTGGTTTGGCTCAGCATTTCGGGCCAGTTGCCCATTTCGTGCAGGTTGATGGCCAGGGCTGCTTTGGGGTAGTAGTACAGCTTGTTGACATCTCCGTTGTTGGTGGAGCGGTCGCCACGCATACCGAGGGTGAGGAGCACCATGTCTTTGTAGTTGACCTCTTCCTGAACGAAGAAACCCTGGTCTTCCTGGAGCAGGCGGAACTGGCTGATGTCGCGAGAGCCGCTTTGGTCGAGGTTGGTTTGGGTACCGTTCATATCCCAGGCGGTGCCGAGGATGTTGTTGAGGTTAAAGCTTTCGCGCGTTACGCCCAACTGGGTGCGGAAGGACATTCCGCTTTCGAGGTAGTTGGAGAGCACGAGGAAGGCTGCGAGGTTGGTGTTCAGGTTGCGCGTTACGCCTTGTACGGAGACTCCGTTGAGGCCGTTGCCATTGCGCTGGAACTGTACGGTATTGGGGAAGATGGCCGTGGTGGCCAGGGTGTAGTTGTCAATACCGCCACGAACGATGAAGTTCAGGGCCGTGCGATCTGTTTGATAGAGGTTGGCAGTGAGCGTACCTCCGGCGAGGATGCGGTCAACGGCTTCGTTGTTGGTAACCTTAGCGGCCGTTTCCAGGAAGTTGGAAGGCGCGTAGGGGTTGTCGGGGTAGTTGCCGTTTTCGTCGGGCAGCAGTTGGGCCCAGGAGGGTGTTGCCGAGAAGGAAATACCCATGGTGGTACCCGAGTTGTCGTTGTTGAAGAAGCCGCGATCGGCCGAGCTGTGGATGTAGTTGGTGGTTGTTTGCAACTTCAGCCACTTGGCAATCTGGTGGTTTAGATTCAGGCGAACGGAGGTTTTTTTGTAGCCAGTGTTTTCGACTATACCCTCTTCGTTTTTGTTGCTGAAGCCGAGGAAGAACTGCGTCTTGTCCGTACCTCCGTTGAGGGAGAGGCGGGTGTTGAGCAGGAGGCCTTTGTTGCCATAGAGCAGGTCTTCGTAATTGTGGAGCTGGCCGTTGTCCCGGGCTTCGCGGAAGAGGTCAATGTCGCCGGCAAAGCGCGAAGAGTTGAGCACTTTGTCTTCGGTGAACTCGCGCACGCCCAGCGGATTCAGGATTTTTGCCTGACCTACGGACTGGGAGAAGTGTACGCGGGTTTTGCCGGCTTTGCCTTTCTTGGTAGTGATGATGATAACGCCACCGGAAGCCCGCGAGCCATAGATGGCAGCGGTAGATGCGCCCTTCAACACTTCGATGGATTCGATGTCGGAGGGGTCCAGGTCAGCGAGGCGGTTGGAGGGGTTGTCCTGGTTGGACTGGCTGCCCCCGCCGGCTGCTTTGGAGACTATGTTCAAACCTGCGGGGATGGAGGAGTTGTCCATGTAAACGCCATCCACAATGATCAGGGGCTGGGAAGAGCCGCTGATGGAAGTGATGCCGCGCAGGTTGATACCGATACCGCCGCCCGGAGCGCCGGAGTTGGCGGTAATGGTTGCGCCCTTGAATTTTCCGTAAAGGGCTGCATCCGTAGTCGCAGGGACGGCAATGCCGGAAATCTCCTTAGAGGGGATGTAAGCCACGGCATTGGCCAGGTTGCTTCGCTTGACGTTTGAAGCCAGACCCGACACCACTACGGCGTCCAGTTGAACGGCCTCTTCTTCCATGACGACGTCCAGCGTCTTGGTGTCAGGGCTTACGGGAATCTGTTGGGAGACGTATCCCACGTAGAAAAATTCCAGTACAGCGGAGTTTCCAGGAATGGAAATGCTGTACTTGCCGTCAACGTCAGTAATGGTACCGATGGCGGTACCTTTTACTGCAATACTCACGGAGACTAAAGGCTGACCGTTGGTGTCTGTAACCTTTCCCGAGACGGTGAACTGCGCAAGCATGGTGCCGGCTGATAGCAAAACGACCAGCACGATTAAGCTTGCCTGAGTAAAGAAATACCTCATACTCGTTAAGTTTAGAATGTTAGTGAACAAAATGATGAAAACAGACAAGAAATGAAGCAAAAGGCCCTTTGGCTTTCCGTTGCATTTCCCGTTTTTCTTTGGTCATTGGGGCCTTTGAATATGCAAATAAGCAAATTTTTTTTGAATAAGAGTTAACATTTTGGAGCTTTTTTTATGCAGTGCTCCGTTTTCAGGGCATTCTTGCTTATTCCAAATATTCTCTATCTTTGAACGTTTCCGAAGAGCATACGCGGCTTGCGCCTTGTTAAAAAGTTTTGGGCGCCGCGGGAGGCTGTTTCTCCATGTTCTGCTTATTTCGTCATTACAACAGCTACGTCCATGAGTAAAAAAATCACCATCCAGACCGGCAAGAAAAAGCTTAAGCTCAAAAAAAGCAAAGATTTGGTAGGCTTAAGGCTGAAAAAGAAGGGTGGCAAAGCCGAGAAAAAAGCGCAGGTAGAGCAAAAGGTGTTGGATCATCTCGGAGGGTTTGAACTGGTTACCTTGAAGAAAAAGGGTAAGGCCTTAGATAAGGCCCTGGATGAATTGCGGGCCGAGAAAGATGTGGCAGTGGGTACACACGTGTATGTGGCGGAAGGCAGTACGCGGCCCATGGTTCCTACAGGAGTGCTTTACATTACCTTTGAGGAGGGCGTCAGCATAGAAGAGCAGGAGGTAGTGTTGGATGAATACAAACTCGAGCTGAAGGAGCGGCGTTCGGATACGGATGTGGTGGCCAGGGTTACGGCCCGCTCGCGCAATCCCGTCAAGGTGGCGGCCTCTATGCAGGCTCTTTCGCTGGTCAGTCGCGTAGAGCCGGATTTGGATACGCTGGTGGATGAGTACGACGAAGACCTGCTCATGCCTCCGGATACGCTTTTCCCCGATCAATGGTACTTCCTGAATCAGGGCAAGGTGCCCAGTGCGGGTTATACCGTGAAGCGGGGCGCCGATGCCCGTGTCGTCAAAGCCTGGGAGCGGCTTGGCAGCCGGGGTTCTTCCAAGATCACCATAGCCGTGGTGGATAATGGCTTTGACCCCAACCACCCGGATTTGTCCACCAAGATCGTCAAGCCCTATGACTTGTGGACGGGTTCCTCCCGCCTGAGCCAGGGTGATCCCCGCTTTACGCATGGCACCTCCTGCGCCAGCATTGCCATAGCGCCTTCCAATGGCAGAGGCATCGTGGGCGTTGCTCCCAATGCCCGTCTGATGCCGGTAAGTGGCACCTCTTTTAGCGTAGAAGCTACGGAGAAAATTTTTGATTACTGCGTGCGCAACGGGGCCGACATTATCTCCTGTTCCTGGGGGACTACCGATCCGGCCTATGACCTGTCACCGGTGAAGGAAGCTGCCATTGCCCGGGCTGCCCGTCAGGGGCGCAATGGCAAGGGTTGCGTCATCCTCTTTGCGGTGGGCAATGACGATTTGGATTACATCAGCTATTACGCCGCGCATCCGGATGTGATTGCCGTGGCGGCTTCTACCAGTCAGGATACCATTGCTTCCTATTCCAATCGCGGCCCCGAAGTCTGGGTCTGCGCCCCCTCCAACGGCGACTGGCCGCTCATCGCCGCCCGCGCTTCCTGGGATCAGGGCACGAGCCTGCGCGGCCCGGGCGAATTTCGCTACTGGATAGACGGCAAAAATCGCGGCAACGGATACAAACACTTCGGCGGCACTTCCGGCGCCTGCCCGTTGGTGGCGGGCGTAGTGGCCCTGATGCTCTCGGCCAATCCCGAGCTCACAGCCCGCGAAGTCAAAGAAATCCTCAAACTCACCGCCGACAAAATCGGCCCCGCCTGGGAGTACGATGCCCGAGGCCACTCCCGCAAATACGGCTACGGCCGCGTCAATGCCGAGCGTGCCGTAGGCGAAGCCCTGCGCCGCAAAGCCACTCAACCCGCCCCGCAGCCGACGCCTACGCCGACACCCACACCCCGGCCCTCTGCTGCCACCTCGGCCAATCTCTTCCGCCTCGATGTCAACAAGCAACAGGCCCGCGGTTGGGGCGTGCAAATGGGCGTCTTTAAAGAATTTGCCCACGTGCTGCGCCAGGCAGAAATCTGGCGCAAGCAATTCAAACAGCCGCTCATCGTCTATATCACTTCCTTAAACGGCCAAGCCGCGTTCAAACTGGTGCTCGGCCAATTCGAAGACATCAATGAAGCCCGCGCCCTGCTCAACAAAGTCAAAGCCGCCGGCCAACAGGGCTTTTTGAGGAAGTTGTCGGATTTTGTGAGTGTTTAGTGTTGTCTGTTGTCGGTTGTCGGTTGTCGGTTGTCTGTTGTCCGTTGTCCGTTGTCGGGTTTGATGGTTTGTTGTTTGTTGTGTGCTGTTTAGTGTTTAGCGTTTAGTTGGGCGGGCTTTAGCCCGTCAATCAGTACCGCGTGCTTTAGCGCGCGTACGATACGGCTGACGATGAACGTGACGAGCGTGACAAACGTGATGAACGTAACGAACGTGACAATCGTGACGGGCTAATTCATCACGGCGCTCACGGAGAGTTGGAGAGGTCATTTTCAATTTTCAATTTTTAATTTTCCATTCTCCATTTTTCATTCTCCATTCTCTCACATATTTCACGCGTAAGCTTCTCCACATAGACGGAGCCGGCGAAGGGGTCGGCCACGGCATCTAAGCCGCTTTCCATGCGGAGGATGTGGTGTACATTGCGGGCGATGCGGCGGGTGAAGGCATTGGTTTGGTTGCCGGCAGGGGGGATGGTGAGGCGGTCGGCGCCGCCGGCTATGGCTGCGAGGGCCATGGGGGCCGCGGCAATCATGTGCTTATTGATGATTTCCTGTTGTGTTTCAGATGTTGGATTTTCCTGTTGTTCGGAAACTGTGGGGAAGCGGAGGTGGATGTCGAGGAAGGCCTGTTCTTCTTCTGTGTTTAAGCCGTGTTGGTCCAGTGCGTTTGCCCAGAGCAGGCGCAGGGCGCGCAGGCGTGCGATTTCGAGCAGGTAGTCGGGGCCGGTTTCCAGTTGGAAATAAAAAAGACTGTTAAAGTCGGAGAGGGGCAGTTGGCTTTCGCCAAATGTGGCCCAGGCATCATGCAGGGCCTGCTGCATGGGAGCGACAATGCCCTCGCGGGCCGTGCCCGGTATGCTCTGACGGATAAAGCGATAAGCGGGGAGTTTTTCCCTGGCTTTCGCCAAACGCGAACCGCTGAGAGCAGCTTTGCGAGTGCCGACGCTTATGCTGCCGGCATGTTGCCTGAGGCCGGCGGGTGAAGCGGGGTCGGATTTGCCGTAAAGGCTATCCAAAAAATCTATGAAGTCGAGCAGCTCTTCTTCGGAAGCCCCGGCAAAGAAGAAGTAGGGGGTGATGAAGCTGAGTTCGACATTTTTCAGGGCCCGTTCGAGCCAGGGCAGCGGGGGTATGGAGCTGCTTTCACGCGGAGAAGTGAAAATCAGCCGCGGCGATTCCAAACCGAAGCTGAGGGCCTGCAGCAATTCTTCGTTGAGCTTTTCAGCGGAGTCGTAGTTGTCGAAATCCTCGCCAATAAGCCACTGCAAGCCCGGCTGCTTTTTGAGCATGGGCGGCGGTGGTTCGGGCAAGTCGTCGGGATGGGCAAAGGGCGATACGCGCAGTCCGGGCTCGGGCTCCCAATCCAGCTCGACCGGCGACCGCCCTTTGAGGTCTTGCTCGATTTTGTCGAGCCACTCCTTTTTGGATACCGGAGAAAATTCTTCGAACATACTGAAAACAGAAAAGCCTCCCCCTTGCGGGGAAGGCTTCTTTTTTAATAGCGGTAGTAATCGGGCTTATAGGGCCCTTCTTTCGGTACGTTGATGTACTTGGCCTGTTTGTCGCTGAGTTCTTCCAGCTCGACGCCGATTTTGGCGAGGTGCAGGCGGGCGACTTCTTCGTCGAGATGCTTGGGCAGGGTATAGACTTTGTTTTCGTATTGGTCACTGCGCTGCCAGAGCTCGATTTGGGCCAGCGTCTGGTTGGTGAAGGAGTTGGACATCACGAAGGAGGGGTGTCCTGTGGCACAGCCGAGGTTGACGAGCCGTCCTTCGGCGAGCAGGATGATGTCTTTGCCGTCTATGGTGTATTTGTCCACCTGGGGTTTGATGACGACTTTGGTGTGGCCGTAGTTTTCGTTGAGCCAGGCGACATCAATTTCGTTGTCGAAGTGGCCGATGTTGCAGACGACGGCTTTGTCTTTCATCAGCTTGAAGTGCTTGCCGGTAACCACATCGCAGTTGCCCGTGGCGGTAACGATGATGTCGGCCAGCGGGGCGGCATGCTCCATTTTGAGCACCTGGAAGCCGTCCATGGCCGCCTGCAGGGCGCAGATGGGGTCAATTTCCGTAACGATGACGCGGCATCCTGCTCCGCGCAGGGAAGCTGCCGAGCCTTTGCCCACATCGCCGTATCCGGCTACGACAGCCACTTTGCCGGCCAGCATGAGGTCAGTTGCACGGCGGATGGCATCCACCAGCGATTCGCGGCAGCCGTATTTGTTGTCGAATTTTGATTTGGTCACCGAGTCGTTGACGTTGATGGCGGGTATGGGCAGGGTGCCGTTTTCCATGCGCTCGTACAGGCGGTGTACGCCGGTGGTGGTTTCCTCGCTGAGGCCCTTGATGCCCTGAGCCAATTCGGGATATTTGTCGAGCACGAGATTGGTCAGGTCGCCGCCGTCATCGAGAATCATGTTGAGGGGCTTGCCGCCTTCGAAGGCGTGCAGCGTTTGCTCAATGGCCCACCAAAACTCCTCTTCCGTCATGCCCTTCCAGGCAAAGACGGGGATGCCCCTTGCAGCAATGGCCGCAGCGGCATGGTCCTGGGTGGAGAAGATGTTGCAGGAAGACCAGGTTACTTCGGCACCCAACTCAACCAGCGTCTCAATGAGCACAGCCGTTTGGATGGTCATGTGCAGGCAGCCTGCAATGCGGGCGCCTTTGAGGGGCTTCTCCTTGCCGTACTTTTCGCGCAAAGCCATGAGGCCCGGCATTTCGGCTTCCGCCAGTTCAATTTCCTTGCGGCCCCAGTCGGCCAGCGAAATGTCTTTTACCTTGTATTTCAGTTCTGTTGCTTGCATCTGAATTCCGGTTCTGTGAAATAAGGGCTGCCCTCACGCGGCAGCGGT
>Ga0256832_1002912_pt1 | contig 11680 bp, 12 predicted proteins | sample 134614metaG_FD_190534 | JGI IMG/M metagenome (GOLD analysis project Ga0256832, IMG submission 190534) | Hydrothermal vent microbial communities from Lau Basin, Pacific Ocean - 134-614 | ecosystem: Environmental > Aquatic > Marine > Hydrothermal vents | place: Pacific Ocean: Lau Basin | collected...
CTCGCCCGCCACCCCTGGGTCTTTCAAGGCGACGTGATCCGGGGGCCGGATCAAGCGGGGCTATTTCCGGTGGTCCACCGCGGCCGCTTCCTCGCTTTGGCCCTCTTTAACCCTGAGGCCATGCTCGAGGTGCGCGCTTTTTCCTGGCGCCCCGGCGAGCCCTGGCCCCGCTTCCTGGAGAACCTGGAGACCGCCCTGGCCCGCCGCCAGGTAGATCCCCGCCAGGCCACCCGCCTGGCCCACGCCGAAGGGGACTTCCTCCCTGGCCTCATCACCGACTACTACGCCGGCCACGTGGTGGTGCAGATCTCAGCCCGGGCGCTCGAGCCCCGTGCCGAAGAACTCGTCCGCGCCATTGCTGAAGCCACGGCAGCCAAGAGCGCGCTCTTAAAAAACGACAGCCGCGGCCGCGCGCTCGAGGGGCTTCCCCGCTACGTTCGACCCGTCCTTGGCGAGGTCCCCGAAGCCACCTGGGTCGAGGAGGGCGCGATTCGCTACCGGGTGCGGCTTTTCGCGGGCCAAAAGACGGGAGCCTTTTTGGATCAGCGGGAAAACCGCCTCTTCGCCGGTGAGCTCGCCCGCGCCCGGCGGCCCCGGCGGGCCCTTGACGTCTTCAGCTACGAGGGCCTTTTCGGCCTCCACATCGCCCGCCACGCCGGGGAGGTCTGGCTCGTGGATCAGTCCCGAGAAGCGCTCGAGAACGCCCGCGAGAACGCCGCCGCGAATAACCTTTCCAACCTGCGCTACGTTGAGGCCAACGCCTTCGACTTCCTGCGCCGGGCCCGAGGGCCCTTCGACCTGATCGTGCTCGACCCGCCCTCCTTTATCCGCAAGAAGGCGGATCTGGAACGGGGCATAAGGGCCTATAAAGAGGTCAACCTGCGGGCGATGAAGCTCCTAGCCCCGGGGGGGCTCCTGATCACCGCCTCCTGCAGCCACCACCTCGACGAGCCGCGCTTTTACGCCATGCTCAAAGACGCCGCCGCCGACGCCGGCCGGACCCTCCGCCTGGTGGCCAAGCGGCAGCAGGCCAGCGATCATCCGGTCCTCCTCAACGTCCCCGAGACCGGCTACCTCAAGCTCGCGGTGCTCAAAGCCGTAGGATAAGGGCGTGGAGGATCTCACCGCCCGCCTGTTGGAGCTTGGCGAATACCTGGTGTGGTATATCGGCAAGTCCGAGTCTGACGAGACCCTGGTGGTGCGGGTGGGCACCGCCAGCAAGACCCCGAAGTTCGCCGAGCTGCCGCGGCTCTCCTCGGTGAGCGAGACCGAGGCGGAGGCGCTTTTAAAGGCCGGTAAGTTGCGCGTGGAGTGGGTGGAGTAATGCGACTCGTGCGGGAATTCGAGCTCGAAGTCGAGGGGCCCCAAAGCCTCCTTAATACCCCGGAGCGGGTCTTCGCCCGGCTGCCAGGCCTCGCCAACCTGAAGCGTGAGGACGCGAAGCTGACCGGCGAGCTATGCGGCGAAGCCCGGCTTCTGGGTCGGTTCTGCTTTCCCTTTGAAAGCGAGTTCCAAAGCGGCAACCCTGCCCGTCTCCATCCCCGCCCGCTTGCTCACAAGCGGCTCTGGGCCGAGCTCGGCGGCGAGGCCAGGGCCCAGGAGGGGCGCCTTCTTTACCGGATCCGGCTGGTGCTCCACGCCGAGCTGCCCGAGGGCGAGAAGTGGGGCACCCGGGCCTTCCGCCGCATGGCCGAGGCGGCGCTGGAAAACGCCCTTAACAAAAGCCTTCTTTCGCTGCCCCGGCAGATCGCGGTTTGATAGAGTTGGGCTGAACAAAGGGAGGTCGTTATGGTGGAAGTTCGGTTTTTGGGGCACGCAGCGACCTGGATCCGCAGCGAAGGGGTCAACGTCCTCATTGATCCCTTCCTGGAGGGGAACCCCATGGCAGCGCTCGGCCCTGATGAGGTCAAGGCCGACTTCATCCTACTTACCCACGCCCACGGCGATCACTGGGGCGACACCATAGAGATCGCCAAACGCACCGGGGCCAAGGTGGTTTCCACCTTCGAGATCACCACCTACGCCGCTAAGGCCGGGGTCGAGACCTGGGCCATGAACATCGGCGGCCAGTTCGAGCTGCCCGGGGGCCGCCTCAAGTTCTACCCCGCCTGGCACTCCTCCTCCTTCCCCGACGGCACCTATGGCGGCATGCCCATGGGGGTCCTGGTCGAGCTCGAGGGCAAACGTGTCTACCACGCCGGCGACACCGCCCTCTTCTCGGACCTGCGCCTCGTAGGCGAGGAGGGGGTGCACCTGGCCCTCCTGCCCATCGGCGACACCTTCACCATGGGCCCGGACGACGCCCTCAAGGCGGCCGAGCTGATCCGCCCCCAGGGCGTGGTGCCGATCCACTACAACACCTTCCCGCCCATCGAGCAGGACGGCGAGGCCTTCGCCGAGCGCGCCCGCGCCCTCGGCTTCGACGCCTTCGCCCTGAAGCCCGGGGAAAGCCTGCAACTGGAATGAAAAAAGGGCTGCGCCGCCGGGACTTCAGGCTCGAGATGCTGCTCGGGCTGGGGAAGACCGCGCAGGTCTTCCTGGCCCGCGCGCCCGGCGGCGAGCCCGTGGCCCTCAAGATCCCCCGCCGCGAGGTCAAGGAGGACCCCGCCCTCGCCGAACGCTTTGCCCGCGAGGTGCGGCTTTCCATGGGGCTTGGCCATCCGCACGTGGTCAAGGGCCTGGCCGGCCATCCCTACGGCGAGGAGGCCTTTTTGGCCCTTGAGTACTTCCCCGACGGCAGCCTGGAGGAGCGGCTCAAACAGGGCCCGCTCGACTGGGACGAGGCGGTGCGCGTCCTAAAGGGACTGGGCGCCGCTTTGATCTACCTAAGAAAGCTCGGCATCGTCCACCAGGACATCAAGCCCGCAAACCTCTTCCTCAGTGGGCACAAGGTCAAGCTGGGCGACTTCGGGGTCGCCTTCACCCGCGAGGAAAAGCCCCTCGATCGGGCCGGCAGCCCCTTCTACATGGCCCCTGAGCTCTTTTTGGGCAAAACTGCCACCCCTGCTTCCGACGCCTATTCCTATGGCGTGCTCGCCTACGAGCTTCTCACCGGCCGGCGCCCCTTTTACGGTGAGACCTTCGAGGAGCTGCGCACGGCGCACCTCACCCACGAGCCGCGCATGCCCTCGAACCTTCCCCGGCCGGTTGCCCGCGCACTAAAGGGGCTCATGGCCAAGGACCCACGGGCCCGGGCCCGCGTCGAGGACCTGCTCGAGGCCCTGCGCCCCCAGGAGGAAACGCCTAAACCCGACAAGGACGCGAAAAAGTCGTCTGTCCGCCGTTTTCGCTTTTTTTGGAGGAAATCATGAAGCCCGTCTGGCATCCCACCCCCGACTACACCCAAGGCAGCCATCTAGAAAGCCTCATCCAGGCGCTCGACGTACAGGACTACGACGCCCTATACCGGCTTTCCATCGAGGACCCGGAACGTTTTTGGGAAAAGACGCTGGACCTGATCGGAGTTGAGTGGTTCAAGCCCTACGACCGCTTCGTTGATCTCTCCCGCGGCCCCGCCTGGCCGGAGTGGTTCGTGGGCGGGGAGCTCAACCTCAACCACGTCGCCGTCACCCAGCACGCCCAGGGAGCCCTGGCGCAGCAGCTGGCCCTGATCTGGGAAGGCGAGGACGGCGAGGTCCGGCGCTACACCTACCGGGAACTGGAGCGGGCGGTGAGCCAGGCCGCCGAGGCCTTAAAAAGCCTCGGCGTGGGGCGTGGCGACCGGGTGGGGCTATTCACCCCGATGATCCCCGAAACCGCCATCGCCGCCCTGGCGCTGGCCAAGATCGGGGCTATCATGGTGCCCATCTTCTCCGGCTACGGCGCCGAGGCCGTGGCCACCCGGCTCAAAGACGCCGAGGCCCGGCTATTGATCACCGCCGATGGCTTCTTCCGCCGTGGCCGGCCGGTGACCATGAAGACCACCGCCGACGAGGCCCGGCGGCTGGCGGGCACGCCCCGGGCGCTGGTGATCAAGCGCCTCGGCACCGGCGTGCCCTTCGACGGGCAGCAAGAGGCCTGGTGGCACGAGGTGGTGGGCGGCCAACCGGCTGAATCCCCCACCGAGCGCATGCAGAGCATGGACCCCTTCATGCTCATCTACACCTCGGGCACCACAGGCCGGCCCAAGGGCACCGTCCACTACCACGCCGGCTTTCCCCTCAAGGCGGCCCAGGACATGGCCCACCTCTTCGACCTCCGCCGGGGCGAGGTGATGTTCTGGTTCACCGACATCGGGTGGATGATGGGGCCCTGGGCGATCTTCGGCAGCCTCATCCTGGGGGCAACGGTGTTCCTCTACGAGGGCGCTCCCGACTACCCCGGCCCCGACCGGCTCTGGGCCATGGTCGAACGCCACGGGATCACACATCTTGGCATCTCCCCCACGCTGGTGCGGGCGCTGATGCCCCACGGCAGCGAGCCCATCGAAAAGCACGACCTTAGCTCCCTGCGCATCCTCGGCTCCACCGGCGAGCCCTGGAACCCCGAGCCCTACCTCTGGTTTTTCAAGCACGTAGGGCGGGAGCGAGCGCCGATCATCAACTACTCGGGCGGCACCGAGGTCTCCGGTGGCATCCTCGGCAACGTCGTCTATCGGCCCATCAAGCCCACCGGCTTCAACACCGCCGTCCCCGGCATGAAGGCCGCCGTCCTCGATGACCAGGGTCGGCCAGTGGTGGGCCAGGTCGGGGAACTCGCCGTGCTCGCCCCCTGGCCGGGGATGACCAAGGGCTTTTGGAAGGACCCCGAGCGCTACCTCAAGACCTACTGGAGCCGGTTTGAGGGGGTCTGGGTCCATGGCGACTGGGCCATGGTGGACGAGGACGGGCACTGGTTCATCCTGGGCCGGTCCGACGACACCCTCAAGGTGGCGGGCAAGCGGGTGGGCCCGGCGGAGATCGAGTCCGCCGCGGTGGCCCACCCCGCGGTCAAGGAGGCCGGCGCCATCGGCGTGCCCCACGAGGTCAAGGGGGAGGCGGTGGTGCTTTTCGTGGTCCCCAACCCCGGCTTCGAGCCCGACGAAAAGCTCGCCGAGGAGATCAAGGAGGCGGTCGCCAAAGCGCTTGGCAAACCCTTAAAGCCCGAGCGCGTGCACTTCGTCCCCGACCTCCCGAAGACCCGGAATGCCAAAGTGATGCGCCGCCTGATCAAGGCCGCCTACCTGGGGGAAAACACTGGCGACACCTCGGCGCTCGAGAACCCCGAGGCCCTCAAGGCCATCGCCGCCCTAAAAGAGTGAAGGGAAGCTATCTCCTGGGTCTTCGGGTCGAGCGTCCTTTGACCCTTAGCTACGGAACAAAACGGGGCCGGCTAAAAGCCGGTCCCTACCTCTACCTGGGCTCGGCCTTGCGTGGCCTCGGGCCCCGACTGTTACGCCACGCCCAGAGGCTTGGCGGCCCGCCGCACCCCGCGTTCCATGCGCTAAAACGCGCCTTTCCCGAGGCCCGGGCCCGAAAGGGCGCCCTGCACTGGCACGTGGACTACCTCTTAGAGAACGCCCACGTCCAGCTGGTCGCCGTCTGGGTCTTTCCCGGGCTCGACGAGGCGGCGCTCTACCCCCAGGTTCTCGGCTGGGGCGGCCGGCCGGTGCTCCCGGGCTTCGGCGCCAGCGACCATCCGGAGCACGAAAGCCACCTCTTCGCCCTCGCCCACGACCGCGTTCCCCACCCACCCATTGGGTAAGGTAGGGCCGTGGAGACTGCCCGGCTCGAACGCCGCGCCGACGAGGTACGCACCCTCTTAGCCGAGGCCATCGAACATCTGGGGCGCCTGGGCAGGGATGCCCGGGACCTCAAGCAGGCGCTCCGCGACCTCGAAGGGCCCTTTTTACTCGTGGTAGCCGGGGAGTTCAACTCCGGCAAGTCCTCGCTTTTGAACGCCCTTTTAGGCCAACCCCTTCTGAAAGAGGGGGTCACCCCCACCACCGACCGCATCCAACTTCTCGCCTACGGCGAACAAATCGCCGAAGAACCACTAGGCCCGGACGCGGCGCTGATCCGACTGCCGGCCCCGCTGTTGAAGACCGTCCGCCTGGTGGACACCCCAGGGACCAACGCCGTGATCGAGCGGCACCAGATCCTGACCGAGCGCTTTCTGCCCCGCGCTGACCTGCTGCTCTTCGTCACCAGCGCCGACCGCCCCTTCACCGAGAGCGAGCGGCGCTTTTTGGCGCTGGTCAAGGGCTTTAACAAGCCCCTGGCCCTGGTGGTGAACAAGATTGACCTCCTGGACGAGGCCGGTCGCGCGGAGGTGCACCATTTCGTCAAGGCCCAGTCGGAGCGGACCCTGGGACTAAAGGTGCCGCTCTTTTTGGTCAGCGCCCGTACCGGCGAAGGCGTCAAAGACCTTGAGGACTACATCGAGAACCTGCTCGCCACCGATGCCAGTCGCATCAAGCTGGGCTCGCCGCTCGGGGTACTCCTGCACCACCTGGACGCCGCCAGGGCTGAGCTGGAACGACGCGTGAAGGCGCTCGATGAGGAGCTCGAGCGCTGCCGGGCGCTAGAATCCCTCTGGGCCCGGCACGAGCGCCAAACACGGGAGGAGTTCGAGGCCCGGCTGGCCGCGCTATCGGAGGTCTTCCGCGCCATCGAGCGCCGCGGCGAGCGCTGGTTCGACGTCCACGTACGCCTTTCCCGCATCTTTGAGCTCTTAAACGCCCGGGCGGTGGAGGCCTCCTTCAAGGAGGAGGTGATCGCCGACGCCGAACGCCAGCTCACAAACGCCCTTTCCGCCTCCCTGGCCTGGCTGGCACGCCGGGAGCGGGACCTATTGGCAGCGGCGCTGGAGCTCTTGAAGGTCGAAAAGGCGAGCGCCGAAGCCAGAGGGGAGGACGACCTTCGCGCGCAGCTGGAAGCGGCGCTTAGGCACTTTTCCCCCGAGGCCGAGGCCCGGCTGGTGCAGGGGGAGGTCGAGGCCGCCCTCAAGGCCACCGCCCTTGCCGAGGCCGGGGCCGTGGGGATCGGGGCGGCGCTGGCGCTCTTCTTGCACGGCCTGGCGGCCGACATCACCGGCCTCACCGCCGGGCTAGCCGCGGCGATCCTCGGGCTCTCCGTGCTGCCACGGAAAAAGGCCGCCGCCCTGCGGCGCTTCCGCGCCCGGCTGGCGGAGGCCGAGGCCGCCTTAAAGCGCGCCCTGATGGCCGCGCTCGAGGACGAGCTCGAGCGCAGCAAGGCGCGCTTTTTCTCGATCTTCTCCCCCACCTGCGAGGCCCAGGCAGCCAGGCGCGAGCGGCTGGCCGAGGAACAGGCCGCGCTCGCCGCCCTAGCCCAAAAAGCACAGGACCTGCTGGCCGAGCTCCAGGCCGCGAAAAAATAGGGGCCCGGCCAGACCGGGCCCCAGGGGATGGACAGGGCTACATCTCCCCGAACATGATGGCCCGCTTGACCTCCTCGATCAGCTGGGTGACGGGGATCTCCCGCGGGCAGGCCTCGGTGCAGTTGTAGGCGGTGCGGCACCGCCACACCCCGCCGGTGGAGCCCAGCGCCGGGAAGCGCTCGTAGGCGCCTTTATCACGCGAGTCAAAGATGAAGCGGTGCGCCTGGACCACCGCTGCCGGGCCGATGTAGGTGCCGTTGACCCAGAACACCGGGCAGCTGGTGGTGCAGGAGGCGCAGAGGATGCACTTGGTGCCCTCGTCGAAGATCGCCCGCTCCTCGGGGCTTTGCAGCCGCTCGCGCTCGGGCGGGGGCTCGTCGTTGATCAACCAGGGCTTGACCTGGCGGTAGGCCTTAAAGAAGGGCTCCATGTCCACTACCAGGTCCTTTTTTACCGGCAGGCCGCGGATAGGCTGGACCTCGATCACGTCGGTGCCCAGGTCCTTGACCAGGGTCTTGCAGGCCAGCCGGTTGACCCCGTTGATCATCATCGCGTCAGAGCCGCAGATGCCGTGCCCGCAGCTCTTGCGAAAGGCCAGGGTGCCGTCGGTCTCCCACTTGACCTGGTGCAGCAGGTCGAGCACCCGGTCCATGGGCTCGGCCTCAAGCCGGTACTCCTCCCAGTGGGGCCGGGCGTCCTTTTCCGGGTTGTAGCGGAGAATCTTTAGGGTAACCTGCATGCCGCCCTCCTAGTAGACCCTCGGCTTGGGCTCGAACTTGGTGATCACCACCGGCTTGTAGTCGAAGCGCACCCGGCCGTTACCCTCCTTGTAGACCAGGGTGTGCTTGAGCCAGTTCTCGTCGTCGCGCTCGGGGTAGTCCTCGCGGGCGTGGGCGCCGCGCGACTCCTTGCGGTTCTTGGCCGAGTGCACCAGGGCCTCGGCGTTCTCGAGCAAGAACCCGAGCTCCAGCGCCTCCACGAGGTCGGCGTTGTAGCGGTCCCCCTTGTCCTGGATGACGACGTTCTGGTAGCGGTCGAAGAGCTCCTTCAAGATCTCGACCTGCTTGGAGAGCGTCTCCTCGGTACGGAACACCGAGGCGTTGTCCATCATCGTCTCCTGCAGGTCCTTGCGGATGGCAAAGGGGCTCTCCCCCTTGGCGCGCGCTTTCAGCTCGGCGATCTGGGCTTTTGCGGGCTCGGCCGCGTCCGGCGGCAGGTCCTCGAACGTTTCCATGAGCGCGTGCCGGGCCGCGGCCAACCCTGCACGGCGGCCGAAGACCACCAGGTCACCAAGGGAGTTGGTGCCCAACCGGTTGGCCCCGTGCAGGCTCACGCAGGCCGCCTCGCCAGCGGCGTAGAGGCCAGGGATCACGGTGTTCTGGCCGTCCTTAATTACCTCGCCGTCGAGCGTGGTGGGGATCCCGCCCATGGCGTAGTGGGCGGTGGGCACCACCGGGATGGGCTCCTTGACCGGGTCCACGCCCAGATAGGTGCGGGAGAACTCGGCGATGTCCGGGAGCTTGACCTCGATGATCTCGGGGTCGAGGTGGGTGAGGTCGAGGCAGATGTAGTCCTTGTTGGGCCCGCAGCCCCGGCCCTCCTTGATCTCGATGTACATCGCCCGGCTCACCATATCGCGGGGGGCGAGGTCCTTGATCGTCGGCGCGTAGCGCTCCATGAAGCGCTCGCCCTCGGCGTTGCGCAGGATCCCGCCCTCGCCGCGGGCGCCCTCGGTGACCAGGATCCCGAGCCGGTAGAGCCCGGTGGGGTGGAACTGGTAGAACTCCATGTCCTCCAGGGGGATCCAGCCCTTGCGGTAGAGGATCGCCTGGATGTCCCCGGTGAGGGTGTAGGCGTTCGAGGTCACCTTGAACATGCGGCCAAAGCCGCCCGAGGCGATGACAATGGACTTGGCCTGGAAGGTGTGGATCTCGCCGGTGGCGAACTCCAGCGCCACCGCCCCAATGGCCCGGCCGTCCTCGGAGAAGATCAGGTCAAGGACGTGAAACTCGTTGTAAAAGCGGATGCCATGCTTCACCGACTGCTGGTAGAGCGTCTGCAGGATCATATGGCCGGTGCGGTCGGCGGCGTGGCAGGCCCGGGCCACCGGGGCCTTGCCCCACTCCTTGGTGTGCCCCCCGAAGCGGCGCTGGGCGATCCGTCCGTTGGGCAATCGGTCGAAGGGGAGGCCCATGTGCTCAAGCTCGATCACCGCGTCAATCACCTCGCGGGCGAAGACCTCGGCGGCGTCCTGGTCGGTGAGGTAGTCCCCGCCCTTGACGGTGTCGTACATGTGCCACTCCCAGTGGTCCTCCTCGACGTTGCCGAGGGCCGCGCCGATGCCGCCCTGGGCGGCCCCGGTGTGGGAGCGGGTCGGGTACAGCTTGGAGATAACGCCCACGTCGGCGCCGCGGTGGGCGGCGTAGAGCGCCGCCGTCAGGCCGGCGCCGCCGGCTCCGATGACGAGTACGTCGTGTTGGTGCGCCATAGTCCTTTACCTCCTAGGCGGCGGGGGCGTAGTTCCAGCCCCAGAGCGCGATGGTGCCGAAGACCGTGATCATGAAGACCAGGGTGTAGACGATGAGCTTGGTCCAGATCCGGGCCCTCGGGCTACGGATGTAATCGTCCATGATGTAGCGCAGCCCATTGGTCCCATGCATCATGGAGAGAAACAGCAATAGCCAGTTGTAAAACTTCCAGGTCACGCTGGAGAGGTTCTGGGCCACCACGTCGTAGGTGAGGTCGTGGTGAAAGTTAAAGAGCACGGCCCGCCAGTAAAGGTGGCCCAGCACCAAGAACACCAGCAGCACCCCGGAGACCCGCATAAAGACCCACCAGGCGAGCTCCAGGTTGCTGGTGGATAGGCGCTTGGCCTCCTCAAACTTACGCGCGCGCAACGCCATCACGCACCCCCCGTAAACACGTGCTTGAGCATGATAAAGAGCATGGGAAAGCCAAGGATCACGTAGACCACCCAGACCGCGTACCAGAGCTGGCGCTGGAGCTTCACCCCCCAGGAGGTGAAGTCCATCAGGATAATGCGGAGGCCGTTCAGGGCGTGGTAAAGAACCAATGCCGCGACGCCGACCAGCCCCAGGCCAAAGAGGGGGTTTTGCTCAAACTTCAAGAGCGCGTTGAACCACTCGGGCCCGAACATCGAGCTGGAGATCTCGGTGACGTGGAGGGCAAGAAAGAGAATGATGGCCACCCCCGAGATCCGGTGCAGGTAAAACGCCCATTGTCCTTCTCTACCGCGATACATATCGCCTCCTTTTCGGCCCCAGTTTATACCCCGTCCGACGAAAAATGTCCCTGCCCTGCCCCCACGGGGTAGAGCCATCTGACGGCCAAATTTTTACCTATAGGCGAGCCATTCTTATCCGAATCTATCAGGATAAAAGTTTTCGATTTTCACGGGAAATATAGACCGCTTTCGGTGGAGATGGGTGCTAAATTTTTACAAAGCCCGGCCAGAATCTTGACAACCCATACGGTCGGCTCGATAATGGGGTTCGATCGGGGCGACCAGCCCCGGAAGGGAGGTAGAGAGTTGGAACTCTTCGGCTTCGGCCCGCACCTGATGATCGATGGCTACGACGCCAATCCCGAGAAGCTCGCCGACAAGGAACTCATCTACAAGGTCCTGGACGAGCTGCCCGAGAAAATGGAGATGACCAAGGTGCTGCCCCCCTCGGTCTTCGAGTACCGGGGGCAGACGGAGGAGGACACCGGGCTGACCGGCGTGGTGATCATCGCCGAGTCCCACATCGCCATCCACACCTTCCCGAAAAAGCGCTTTATCAGCGTGGACATCTTCTCCTGCAAGGACTTCGACCTCAAGGTCGCCCTCGACGACCTGATCGAGGCCTTCGAGATCGGCCGCTACGAGACCTACCTCGTCAACCGGGGCAAGGAGTACCCCAAGGACGCCCGCGAGGCGCGGATGATCCTGGAGGGCGAACGCGAGTACCTTGAGGCCCGGATCAGCTAGGCTTCGCTGCTAAAAAACATGCGGGGGCCATTGCCCCCTTTTCATTTCATCAGGCCCTGAGCACGCCCAACAGCCCGTCCACCATGAACTCCACCGCCAGCGCGGCGAGCAGGATCCCGAGAACCCGGGTGATCACGTTGACCCCGGTCCGGCCCAGGGCGCGGGCGATCCAGCGGCTCAGCACCAGCGCCAGATAGGCGATAAAGAGGACGAGGAGGCCGGCGCTGATCACGATCCAAGCGCCAAGTGGTAGCGGTCGAGCCTCGCCGGTAAGGACCAGCACGCTGGCCATCGCCCCCGGTCCCACGAGCAGGGGGATGGCCAGGGGAAACACGCTGATGTCACCCCTGAGGCGGGCCTCGGCCTCCTCCT
>Ga0256832_1002913_pt1 | contig 11679 bp, 8 predicted proteins | sample 134614metaG_FD_190534 | JGI IMG/M metagenome (GOLD analysis project Ga0256832, IMG submission 190534) | Hydrothermal vent microbial communities from Lau Basin, Pacific Ocean - 134-614 | ecosystem: Environmental > Aquatic > Marine > Hydrothermal vents | place: Pacific Ocean: Lau Basin | collected...
CGCCCTGGCCGCGGCCCAGGCCGAACTCGCCTAAACCGAAAGCAAATTGAAACCAAGGCTTTTGGTTCGCATTGGATCATCAGTGAAAGGCGATTCTCTGGCCGCGCCGCCGCCCGCAGGTGAACCTGCGGGCTAAAAACGACGCCCCATAAATGGAGCTACGGCGCAGGTCGCTCGCCGCAGGAAGCCGGGTTCACCCGGCGTCGTTTCGTAGCCCGGAGCTGAAGCTCCGGGTGGCCGAGGCCGAAAACACCTGATTTCAAAATGCGTTTAGTTTAAGGAGAAAAAAGAAGAGCGAGGCTCTTTCGGGCCTCGCTCCACCCAAAAACCCCAGAATGAAAAAATACCACTTTGGCCACCTGTGAACACCCTCTCGCCTTGATCGTTGTCACCCTCCTCGCCAAAGGGTAACAACATCTTGCATGTTTCATTGTAACCAGTCATCCAAAGATAGTCAATGCGTATTTCTACGTAATTTCTTACCAGTTTTTCATGCGACTGAGCAAAGCTTCGCGACGGATACGAAAAACGGGAACCCGTCAACGTCCGAATCCGTCTCCATAATGAGGTCAGATCCCAACTTTCCCATACCAGACATTCTCTCCCGAACCGCATTCTGCAAAACCAGAGGAGTTTTCCCGACATGGATACCCGTAAAATTGTCATCATCGTCATCGTGGCCGCCGTTGTGGTGGTTGGCGCGGGCCTGATCGTCTACCAGCAGCAACAGGCGACGTCGCCCGAACAACTGGCATCGGCCCCAGCGCCCGAGATCCCGGCGGAATACCAGGATATCGCCAACAAAGCGACGGACCTGGTCGCCAGCACGCTGCACGTCCCCGCCGATGATGTCACCGTCCTCTCAGTGCAATCAGTCACCTGGCGCGACGCCTCGCTGGGCTGCCCGGAGCCTGGCAATATGTATGCGCAGGTGCTGACGCCCGGTTATCTGGTCACCACGCAAGTGAACGGCAACACCCAGCAGGTTCACATGAACGACAAGGGCAAAGGGCTCGTCTGCCCGCCCGAACGGGCCCAAGCGCCGTATCAAACCGAATAATCTCAGTAACTATACACGCACCCTCTCATTGCAAGGCTAGCAAGGCAAAAAACCACGACGATACGACGACACGAAGGCACGACGAGGAAAAGTAGCAGGTGGCAGGTAGCAAGTAGCAGGTGAAAAACATCGCAGCCAGAAGGACTTGCCACTTGCGACCTGCAAACTTGCAAACCTGCATTGTCTTCGTCCCTTCGAGCCTTCGTGGCAGAGCATTTTGCTGGATACCTGTATAGTCACTAATGTCATTCCCTCGCCCGATCAAGAGCCGGCGTTCAATCTCCCGGCTCTTTTTCATTGCGAAACGCGGCAATGCGCTTCCGGGCCAACTCGATATACTCCGGGCTGATGTCGTATCCCACGAAGTGTCGTTCCGTTTGCAGCGCGGCCAGCGCCGTGGATCCGCTGCCCATGAAGGGATCAAGCACGATCTCATCTTTGAAGGTGTAGAGTTCGATCAGTCGCCGGGGCAGTTCCACCGGGAAGGGAGCGGGATGCCCCACCCGGCGGGCCGATTCCGTGGGGAATCGCCACACGCTCTTGGTCAATTCCAGAAAATCATCCCGGCTGATGGTGTTCTCCCGGCCCAACCGTTCTCGCTTGAAGCGCCCCTTGGAGAAGACCAGAATGTATTCGTGCACATCGCGGATGATGGGATTGCTGGCCGATTGCCAGCTTCCCCATGCGGTGGAAGTCCCGGCGCTGCCGCCTTTATCCCAAATGATCTCCCCTCGCATCAAAAAGCCCTCTTCGATCATGATCTGATTGATGAAGCTGGCCAGGGGAATGTAGGGCTTGCGGCCCAGATTGGCGACATTGATACAGGCCCGGCCGCCCATCACCAGCACGCGATAGGCCTCTCGAAACACGCCCCGCAACAGGTCCAGATACTCGTCCAGGGTCAGGTCCTGGTCGTAGGTCTTGCGGGCGTTGTAGGGGGGCGATGTAACCATGAGGTGGACGCTCTGATCGGGCAGGGCGTCCATGCGACGGCTATCGCCCGGGATGATAGCGTCCAAAACGTCGGCGGGCAGGGGATTTTCGATGTAGGGACTGGTTTCATCCACGCCGGGCAGATGGCGATACATGCGGCTGGCGTAGAAAAAGCTGGCGTCGTGATTCGCCCGGCTGCCCGCGCCGAAAGAGGAGGTCTTCGTGCCCGGTTTGCGCCTGCGCTTTTCGCTCATGAGCGATTTTCCGACGAAGGCGTTTCCAGCGCGCCCGTGTAGTGGGACATGATCACGATATCCTGCCGCCATTCCCAGCCGATATGCTGCCAGAAATCGATTGCGGCCCGGTTTTCCTTAATCACGAACAAATGGCATTTGTTGATGCCAATGGCCCGCAGCGCCTCCAGCACCTCCTCCACCAATGCCTGGCCAATGCCCTGCCGCCGATACGCCCGCTCCACCGCCAGATGATGGAGATAGCCTCGTCGCCCGTCGTGCCCGCAAAGCACAGTCCCCACCAGCGTCTCCCCATCCCTGGCCACGAAACTCAGGCCCGGATTGCGTTCCAGAAAGCGGGCGATATGCTCGGGCGCGTCCGCGGGCCGCAGGCCCATGCCTTCGGTGTGCCGCCACAGCGCCATGGCCTCCTCGTAATCGTTCATGGTCATGGGGTGGATGGTGATGGTGTCGCTCATGGGGAAAGGCGGTTAATTCGAGGAAACAACAAGGGTATCATGGGCGGGCGGCCAGGCCGTGAAACGTGATGCGTGATGCGTAAGGCCCTCACGTTTCACGCTTTACGTTTTACGTCGGTGGTCACCTCGAACAACATCGGTTTAGCGATCCTCTCACAAGCGCCGCCAACGCTACTTACGGATCAACACCACATGCAGTTCGCGAGGCCCGTGTGCGCCCAGGGTGAGGGTCTGGGCGATGTCTGCGGTGCGGCTGGGGCCGGTGATGATGACGGTGTTGCTGCTGGCGGCGATGCGGGCCGCGGCCTCGTCGGTCGCGATCCAGGCCGCGATGTCGGGATAGAGGCGGTCGTGAGGGAGCAGGGCGATATGAATGTCGGGGAGGAGGGAGGCGAGGCGCCCGTGAGCTGCGTCCGCGTGGAGGACGATGCTGCCGGTGCGGGCCAGGCCCGCGGCCGCGCCCGTCACGCCCACCAGCAGATGCCGCATCCGCGCGTAGTTCTCCTTCCGGTCGGGATCGCTCAGACGGCTGGGAATGAGGTCGACGCCTCGGGCCTGCAAGGCTTCGGCCAGACCGGGGAGAGGCAGATCATCCCACCCCAGCGCCTGACTCTGCCCCTGCTTCTGGCAGATTCCCGCCACGAAATCGGCCACAGCGTCTACGGTGTCGAAGCGATGCAGCTCGCCCTGCACCGCGGCCAGGGCCTCGGCGAACACGTCGGCCAGAGGGCGGTCGAAAGGCGGAGGCTCGGGCGGGGCCGGGGTGAGTCCGGTGACGTCGGGCAGCAACGCCCGCTGTTTGGCCCGGCGCATGCGGGCGAGGATTTCCGTGCGGGAGGTGGTCATTGGCCTGATATTTTAGGAAACACGGATAGGGGGACGCGGATACAATTTTAAATCTTTCTTTGCGCCTTTGGCGTCTTTGCGTGAGATGAATCCGCACGCAGGCGGTCCAGGAAGCCGCGGATGGCCTGGGTGACCATCTGGGGCTGCTCCAGCATGAGCATGTGCCCGCCGCCTTCGATCAGCGCGAAATCTGCATGGGGGATGCGTTCCGCCATGTAACGGCCATATTTCTCGGGCGTCATCACATCCATCGTGCCCGAGATGACCAGGGCCGGGACGCTAATCTCGCCCAAGCGGTCGCGGATATCGAAGACATTGCACGCGGCCCAATCGCCATACATGACGTCCTGGGGCACGGCCAGGAACTGCTTGAGGAACTGGCGTTTCTGCTCGGGCGTAGCCTTCTGCCCGTAGGCCCAATCCACCAGCATCTCCCCTACGCCCGCCATGTCCTGCTGGATGCCATCGAGGATTTTGGGATGCACGCGCAGCCGCGCGCCCGTGGCCGCCAGAACAATCCCCTTGAGCATGTCGGGATGGGTGAGCGCGAAGGTCTGGGCGATAGCGCCGCCCATGGAATGGCCCGCCAGCACGAAGGGCGGCAGGTCCAACGCCCGCGCCCAGTCGTACACCACCGACACATACTCGTCGATGCTGCCGCGGCCCGGGCCTTCTGATTTGCCGTGGCCGGGCAGGTCCAGGGCGTAGACGTCATAGCCGGGCAGGCGGCGCAGGCCGGGCGGCCAGTGGTAGAGGTTGCCGCCCGCGCCATGCACAAGCACCAGAGGCATGGGCGGCGTGCGGGGATCGTCGCGATGTTCGGCGTAGTGCAGGCGTTGGTTCTGGATGGTAATGAAGGGCATGAGGTCTTATCCTTTGACGACGGCGATGGGGCGGAGGCGGGCGACTTTACGGGCGATGCCCGCGTTGTGCACGATATCCACGACGCGGCTCACATCTTTATAAGCGATAGGGGCCTCTTCCGCCAAACCGCGCAGGCTGCCCGCGCGCACGGCAATGCCCTGCTCCTCCAGTTCCAGCCGCAAGGCGCCGCCCTGCACGGCCCGCTTGGCCGCCTTGCGGCTCATCTGACGGCCCGCGCCGTGGCAAGAGGAGCCGAAGGTCTGGCGCATGGCGCCCGGCGCGCCCGCCAGCACATAGGAGGCAGTGCCCATGCTGCCGGGCACCAGCACGGGCTGGCCCACATCCATGTAATCGGGCGGGAGCACAGGGTTGCCGGGCCCGAACGCCCGCGTGGCCCCCTTGCGATGCACGCACACCCGCACCTTCTCGCCATCGACCTCGTGCGTCTCGATCTTGGCCATGTTGTGGGCGATATCGTAGACCACCCGCAAATCCCAACCCTTGACCTTGCCCGCCAGCGCCTTCATGAACGCCTCACGGGTCTGATGGGTGAGAAGCTGGCGGTTGGCCCAGGCGAAGTTGGCCGCGGCCGCCATGGCCGCCAGATAATCCTGGCCTTCGGGCGATTGGATGGGCGCGCAGACGAGCTGGCGGTCGGGCAGGGTGATGCCATAATGCTTGATCACGCCCTGGAAGCGCTTCACATAGTCGGTGCAGACCTGATGCCCAAGCCCACGCGAGCCGCAGTGAATCTGCACCACCACCTGGCCGGGAAAGAGCCCGAACGCGTAGGCCGCGTCCTCATCGAAAATCTCGTCGATAACGTCGATCTCCGCAAAATGATTGCCCGCGCCCAGGGTGCCGATCTGGCCCCGGCCCCGCTCCCTGGCCCGGTCGCTGACCTTGTCCGCGCGGGCGGCCTCCAGTCGACCGCCCTCCTCGGTGTGCATGAGGTCATCGTGGGTGGCGTAGCCTCGCTTCAACGCCCAGCGAGCGCCTTCCTCCAGCACCTCATCCAGCTCTTTCTTCTTCAGCTTGAGGAAGCCGCCCACGCCCACGCCGCTGGGCACATGCTGATAGAGCATCGTGGCCAGGTCATCCAGATAGGGGCGCACCTCCCCTTCCTCCATCTCCGAGGCCAGCAGCCGCACGCCGCAGTTGGACACCACAAACCCGTTGGCCACGAAATTGTGGTCGGGATGATCCATGGTGAAGTCGTAGACAAGCCCCTGATAGGGCGCCTCCTCGATGCGGACGATCTCGTCCCAAACCATCCCGCTGCGCCCCAGCCCGGCCGTGACTTCCGTCAGGAATTCGGAGAATGCGGGAAAAGTCTGGGCCACGCGCGGGGCGGTCTTGCGTCCCTCGTAAATGGAACGCTCGATGAAGCGGCGATTGACCTCGACGCCCGCCAGGGACGCCGCGATATCCCCCACTGAAACGCCCTCCCGAGCCAGCGCCTGCGCCTCTTGGGCTGCGTTTTCCCGGGCCGCAATGTGCTTCTGCTTGATTTTGAGATATTGGACCGCGGCTGCGGCCAAATAGCGCCTCTTGGCGTTGTATTCATACCCGACGTTCTCCCACAGACGGATGAGATTGTCGGGAGCCGCGGAGATGACCAGTCGCAGCCGCACCGATCGGCTGCCATCCCGATTGGTTTGTTCCATGCGCGTTTGGATGGGCCTTGTCTGTACCTCGAATTCCCCCAGCCAGCGGGCCAGCGTCTCCAGGAACCGTCGCCCGCTCGCCATCACCTGTTCCCGTTTGTTCATGGAAAGGACGGGCGCGGCCAGATTGGCGGCGTGGCCCGAGATGGTCTGGGGCGCGCTGAGTTCGGCGCCAAACAGCGCCGCCAGGAACAACCGTTTGTGCCATCGAGGCGCGCGTTCCAGCCAGCCGGGGGCCTCGTAAGCCTGCGACGCCTTCTCACCCACGGGCGCGCCCAGATAGGCCAGCAAGGCGGCCAGCGCCGTGCTGGACGCCTTGAACCAGGCCGCTTCCCGCTGGAACGCGTAGCGCTGATAGGTCGTGGCGATCTCATGATCCCGCGTGCGGGTGTAGATGCGGCTGGGTGTGAAGCCAATGGCCATGACATCCCTGCGGATGCTCTCCAGGTCGGCGGGGTCGCCGTAAAACGCGACGACGCCCTTGCCATCGGCCTGGAAATAGACCGAGCCATCTCCGAACAGGAAGCCCAGGAGTTTGATGAGATAAGGCGTGGCGGGCGAGTCGTAGCGCAGGGGCAGCAATCCGCGCCGCTTGAGGGCCCGGATGATCTGCCCGGCAGCGTTACCGCGATCGCCCTTGCCCAGCTTGCGCAGAAAAACCCTCAGCCCGGCCTCATCCACCAACGTTTCCTGGGGCGGCGCTTCGTAGGGGACGCCATGGAGAGGAAACAGGGCCACGCGGTCTCCAGGGTGCAGTCTGCCCGCTTCCACCATGCCGTCTGGCGTCCAGAAGGGGTGGTCCGCGGTGGCGAGGATGGTTTCTCCGCTGGCGGTTTCCAGCCGCAGCACGGGCGCATGGGGCGACCTGCCGAACCACAATGCGGGCCGAGCCGCGTCCGGCTGCGCCTCGTTCAGACGGAAGCAGGCAAGCCGGGCGTCTTTCCATTCCCGGGCCATGTCTGCAATGGGCCGGGTGTAACCGTGTTCATGCAGGATGCGCGCGTCTCCTGCAAGGCAGTTGATGTCGTAGCCAACCCCTCCGGGCGAGACGACGCCGTCTTCCACCCGGGTGGCGACCACGCCCCCGATGGGGAAGCCGTAGCCCTGGTGGATGTCGGGCATGGAGAGGGCGTAGCCGACGATGCCGGGCAGGGTGGCCGTGTTCACCAGTTGGATGAGCGATTTGTCCTTGAGGGAGGCTTCGAGGATGATCTCGTCCGCGTAAATGCGGGCGGGCACGCGCATATCGGCCCGAAAGCTCTGGGGGATTTCGTAGAGATAGGGGCCGAGTTGGCGGATGTCTTTCCTGGAAATCTGGGGCATGGCCTCGCCTCCTGCTTTGAAAATAGGATTAGGATTCGGATTGAGGATCGCCAGGCCGACGTTGGGCGAGCCTGCAACGGGCGTGATGCGTGAAAACGTGAAACGTGAGGTCGTCACGCATCACGCATTACGCATTACGTGACTGGCTTCCCGGGCCGCCCTGGCCGCGAGGCGTTTTCATCCGTATCGGCGCGCATCGTCGCCACTTCCATTATAACACGAAAAGCCCGACCAAAAGGCCGGGCTTCGGAGGAGGGAGGAGCCGCTCGGGCGTGTGTGGTGTGTGGGAGGGAAAGCCTAGTGACTGCAAGTGCCGCCCTGAACAGTCTGTCCGTCGTGGGTTTGCGCCGTCTTGAAAGAGCTGCCGCATCCACAGGAACTGACTGCATTGGGATTTTCGATATGAAAACCGCCGCCCATGAGATCGTCGATGTAATCGATCTGCGAACCGTTCAGGTAGAAGAGGCTGACCGGGTCTACGTACACTTTCAGACCATGCTGCTCATACACTTCATCGTTCTCTGTGCAGCAATCATCAAAAGTCATGCCGTACTGCATGCCGCCACATCCGCCGCCCTGGACGAAGACGCGCAGGCCGTGGGTGTCGAGAATGTCCTTTTCAGTCATGATCTGCTTCAACCGCATCGCTGCGGATTCTGTGAGAAAAACGCCGGTCGTGGCCGTATCGAGCGCCATAGCGTGCTATGCCTCCTTGTAGTGGAAGAGAATATGAGAAATTACAAATTTTTTACAGTTAGAATAGTGAATATAACTTCACACGATGCATCCATTCTAATCCTATTTCACAAAAAAGAAAGTAAGGGTCATTCCCATATCAGGAATTTTGTTGAAGAGCGATGAAAGTCAACCGCCATCGACAAAGCCCGGCAGTTTGCGATATTCCTTTTTGCAATGTTCTGTAACATCCGGCACACACCCGACCAACCATTCTGTGTTACACTTGAGCCATGAGCAAACGACGCCTTCCTCCCCGCTTCGGATGGGTGCTGACCGCCTTTGTCATCACCCTGATTTTCGTGGTCGCCGCCCTGGTCATTCTGATCATCGATCCCAGTTCCCGGGGCGAACCGGTGACGCCCGCGCCCGCATCCCAAACCGCGCCCCAATCGCAAACCCCGCCCCCGCCCGCCACGCCCATCCCCCGCGACGCGACCTTCCTCGCAGGGGATGACCGCCCGCCCCAACTGAAATCCCTGACCGCCGACTGGAAAACCGACTGGACGCGACACACCATCGATTACAACGAGATCCTGTCGGGCGGCCCGCCCCGCGACGGCATCCCCTCCATCGACGCCCCCCAATTCATCTCGCCCGAAGCCGCCAGCGAATGGTTGAGCGCACAGGAGCCCGTCATCGCCCTGGAGGTGAACGGCGCAGCCCGCGCCTACCCGCTGCAAATCCTCATCTGGCACGAGATCGTCAACGACGTCATCGGCGGCGTCCCCGTGGCCGTCACCTTCTGTCCCCTGTGCAATTCGGCCATTGCCTTCGATCGGCGCTATGGAAGCCATGTGTTCGATTTCGGCGTCTCGGGCCTGCTGCGCAACTCCGATCTGATCATGTACGATCGTCAGACCGAGAGCCTGTGGCAGCAGTTTACGGGCGAGGGCATTGTGGGCGAGATGGCGGGCGCGCTGCTCACCTGGCTGCCCGCCAGCATCGTCAGCTTCGAAGACTTCGTGGCCACGTATCCCGATGGCGTCGTGCTGTCCCGGGAGACGGGCTACAACCGCTCGTATGGCCGCAATCCTTACACTGGCTACGACGCCATCGATGAAAGCCCCTTCCTGTTCGACGGCCCGCTGGACGGGCGGTTGCCGCCCATGGCCCGGGTGGTCACGGTCTCGCTAGGGGATGAGGACGTCGCTTATCCCTACGACCTGCTGGCCGAAAAGCGTGTCGTGCACGATCGGGTCGGCGGCCAGGAAATCGTCGTGTTCTACGAACCGGGCGCGGTCAGCGCGCTGGACGCGGGGACCATCGCCGCCTCGAAAGACGTGGGCGCGACCGGCGTCTTCGATCCCAAACTGGACGGCCAATCCCTGACTTTTTCCTGGAACGGAGAGCATATCGTGGATGCGGAGACAGGCAGCGCCTGGAACATTTTGGGCGCGGCCGTGGCGGGCCCGCTGACGGGCCAACGCCTGACGCCCATCCTCCACGCCGACCATTTCTGGTTCTCATGGGCTGCATTCAAGCCCGACACGCGCATTTACTCGGATTGAGCGCTCTGTTCCGAAAATAGCGTTGCGTTGGTTTGCAAAAATGACTCGAAGCCCCCGTTGGCCGAGTCTGCCACAGACGTGATGCGTGAAAACGTGAAACGTGAGATCGTTACGCATCACGCATTACGTTTCACGGACCGGCTTCCCGCGCCACCCTGGCCGCAAGGCGTTTTCATCTCAATCAACGGGCTACCCGCCCCCCATATCCACATGGGTCACCTTGGTGATGGGAAATTCGAGGATAGCCAGGTTGAGGAAGGCGCCGTCGGTAAGCTGGCGGTAGAAGATGATACGCAGGCCGTCGGGCGAGGGCGCGTCCCCGGGTGGGAAGAAGGCGAAAGCGTCGAAGACAACCTCGCCTGGTTGCAGGCTGGTGGTGGGCGTAAAGCCCAACGCGGGTGCAGGATGATCCACCTGCGCGATTTCCTGGCCCTGAGCCAGCAAACGCACGCTGATGGCCCAATCGTGCGCGGGCGCGGCCTCGGCCTGGATGGCCAATCGCACCCACCAGGGGGCTGGCCCGCCCGACAACACCTGATACCCTGCCAGCTTCAGCCCATCCCCCACCTCCGCGCCGACCAGGGAGAGCCCATCCTCAGGCAATGGAGGGATTTCGCCATTGCCAGCCAGCAGCAGGCCCGGGCCCCAGGCGGTGTAGCGCAGGGGCAGACCGCTCTCCGCGGCGGCATAGCCCGCGGCGTTGGCGGTCACCAGCACCGGGCGGCCCTGAGCAAAGGCTTGGGCGATCTCGGCGGTGGAGATGGCCTCGATATCGGGCCGCACGCCCCAAACGCCCGTCAGATAATCCAGCGCCAGCTTCTCCTCCACGCTGGCCACGATGGCCGCATCCTCGGGCGGAGCCTGATTCAGGATGGCCCAGCCGGGCGCCAGGCCCGTATCCCCCGGCCGGTTGCGCTGATTCGCCCGCGGATACGCGTCCGCGGCCTTGAGGATGACGAGCAGCGCGATCACAACCGCGATGAGCCCCCGCCGGGACCAGTGAGGATAACGGTCCCACAGAACCCGGAGCGTCACCCCGACCCCGACCAGAATCAGCGGGTAGAGGGGCATGATCACCTGATACCAGTTGCCGAAGCGGTCGATATAGCTGAAAACCAGGTAGATGACCGCGGTCAGGATGAAGAAGACGAAGTGGCGACGCCCCCACAGCCACCAGCCCGCCACGCCCAATGCCAGTCCCAAAAGCCCCACTTCGGCCAGAATCAGCCGGGGTTGTTCGGGGTTGATGGGGAGCAGCGCCCAGGTGAGCTCATCCCGGCCCTGGCGGGTGGAGAGAAAGCTGAGGAACCAGTCCCAGGCGGAGTTCCAATTCCCTTCGCCCCACCATTCGGGATGGGCCGCGCCGCGCAGGTAGACATAGGCATAGGCGATCAGGGGCGTCAGGGCCAGCAGGAGGCTGAGGAGGATGAGCTTCGGGCGTTTGAGCAGGCCCGGCTCCTTCATCAGCACGAAGGCGAGCACGCCCGGCGCGATGAAGAGCACGGTCACCATGTGGGCCAGGCTCAGGCCCAGCAGAAAGGCCAGCAGATAGAGCCAGCGGTCCCGGCCATCTTCATCCCAAAGCAGCGTCACCAGGAGGATGAGCAGGGTTTGGAAGACTGAGGACGCGTATTGCTCGGTGCTGACCGCGTAGTACCAGAAGAAGTAGGTGACCGCGTAGAAGGCGCTGAGGCCCAGCGTGATGACGAGATTGCCCTTTGCGGCCCGCCACAGCAGCAGATAGAGGGTCGCCAGGGCCAGCAGCGCCCACAGGGTGGAGTAGCCGGAGAGGATGGGGACGGGGTTGGCGCGGGGGCAGAGCAGCCGCCAGCCGTGGAACCACAGCCAGCCGCCCATGGTGTAGAGGGGATAGCCGGGCGCGTTGGAGGGCCGGGCCTGGACCTGCGCGTACTGGTGGGTGATGAGGTCCCCGCCCTGCAGGTCGCCGGGCGCGAGGCCGTTGTCCAGGGTGGCCAGATAGAGCAGGAGCGCGGCTAGCAGGAAGAGGGCGAGCGCGATCCAGCCGCG
>Ga0256832_1002914_pt1 | contig 11679 bp, 11 predicted proteins | sample 134614metaG_FD_190534 | JGI IMG/M metagenome (GOLD analysis project Ga0256832, IMG submission 190534) | Hydrothermal vent microbial communities from Lau Basin, Pacific Ocean - 134-614 | ecosystem: Environmental > Aquatic > Marine > Hydrothermal vents | place: Pacific Ocean: Lau Basin | collected...
TAAAACAGAAAAATTACTCTCAACTATTGAAACCTCGGTAGATTCTAAAAGCTTAGACTACAGTACTCATAACTATCAAGTTGTCTATTTAAAGCCTCCACCTCAAACATTAAAAGGTGTCATTGCAAAGGTTTGGGTAGATAATACACAAGGAATGGTTCCCATAGGATTTGACTATACACTCTGTTCACGTTGGAGAGATGAGTGGAGAGTAACACAACAAGAGTGGGATGCTAACCGTTGGCATCCCTATCCATAAGGAGTAAAATATGTTTTCATCAAGAGCATTAAAGAAACGAGTTTCAGCTAGAACATTGGCTACCAACAAAAAGAGCATAAAAAAACTCTATCAAATCATAGATGAACTATTAGAAGAGACAAGAGAAGCCTTTAGACGAAAAGGTTATCCTCGTGCAGGAGCATTTGACCGTTTGGCGATGCTTGTTTGTACCCAAAAGAGCAAAGAGCAACTAAGCCTAACATTTTATCTTCCTGCTCCAAAAATGGTTTACCAACGAAAAATCACCATAGAGGGAACGCTAAAAAATTTGGTTTTATCACAAGAGGAGTTTGATTTTAACGCTTTGGTGTTGGTGGGCTATCACACTTCAGTAGGAACACCGAAATATGGAGAAGAGTTAAACACTCAATTTGCTCAACTTGAACAGGGAATTTTTTTACAAGCTTTGCATAGTGAACTCTCTTATAAAAATGTTCCTAATCATCTGCAAGGTGGGTTACGATTAGAGAACTTAGCTGTTCAGTTACCTTGGGATATTGAGGGAATTTCGGGGTTGGTGGTTTGAAAAAAATATTAAAACGAAAATAATATTCGCCTAGTTATCTTATAATTTTCTAAATAAATATTTAAGGAATTTTTATGAATAACTCTAAGAAAAATCCACTCTTTTTTTTTAAAATATCAGCAAAAGTAGCACTGGTAAAATATCTTATTTTTATCTTTAGAAATTTATTTCTTTATACTATTTTTCTAAGGTTCATTGCAGATAATGCATTTACAGAAATGATTTATATAAGCTCTTTTTTAATCTCTATTTTCATTGTTTTGTTAAACAAAAAGAAGATATTAAAACTCTACTCTTTAGCCATAAAAAAAGAGTTTTTTATGCTTTCGATTAATGAAAATGAACTTATTTGGTATAACCCCACCTATCAAGAATCTTTTAAAATCATCTTATCAGAGATTAAAAATTTTTATACAGATGATGATACACTTATTATTACAACAAATGAAAAACAATCTACCATATACATTCCGATAGGTTCAGATATAACTAATCTTCAAAAAACGTTAAAAAAACTAGGTGTTTCATCTATTTTTTCTTATACAAAAGATAGTAAATATACTATTACTAAAGAATTAATCTCTAAAACAAATTTTTATTTTAAAAAATCAGTAATATCTATGGGTTTCAGCTTAGTATCGGAGATATTTTTTTATTTACTTTTTATTTCTCTATGGTGTTTTTTTCTCGTCGATCCATTTCTTGTTACTTGGAGTGAGATAATATTTTTAATACCTTTATTTCCTATATTCCTTAGTCTTATTAATACATTAACATATCTCTTTAAACTACTATACGGTGGTGGTGTATGGGAAGTAATAATTATTAATTCAAAACTGATTTGGAATACTCCCAATCAAATAAAAGGAAGTTTTGTAGTTAATCTTTCTGACATTTCCTTCGTAATCTGTGAGGGCATCATTGATAATAAAAATTCTACAGTAAGTCATTACGTATATTCTATAAAAACAGTTATAGGTCAAGAGATTGTCTTAGACAATAATTTAGATATTGATTTCGAACATTTAGTTTCTTTGTTAGGAGTACCTATTAAATATATTAAAGAAGATTGTTAATTTTACACCACTGTAGTCAAAACTCTACTTTTGTGAAATCATAAAACAAGAAACTCTATGTTAGTATATTAGAATAAAAAAGAATGGATAACAACATGAAAAGAATTATATATCTTATTGTTAATAAGTAGCTTTGGAGGTTGTAGTGATGGTAATAGTACTAAGAATGTAAATACTTCAACAACTTCCACATTAGGCAAAACAGGACAAATTATAAGCTATGCCAATTTTGATGATGGATATTATAAAAAAGGTGTTGAAAAAGTATATATTGAGAGATGACAAAAATGGAGTAATTACAGATAATTTAAGTACTTTAATGTGGCAAGATGATGTAAAGCCTACTACCTTAGGGGTTTATTGGTTTTAATAAGGGAGTTCAATATACCAATAGTAAGGCGTATGATAGTGGGTATATTCGATGTGTTCGATGATACTTAGATGTTATTTAAATTCATTTTGAAATTACTCTATAGTAATGAATAACTTGCACCCTAAAATTTAGATAGAAAAAAGATTATAGCTATGATATGATGAAAAAAAAATTCAAAGTTTTAGATAGGGTTGTTATAATAGCAAAAATTAATTATGGGCAGTATATATATGAGATTAATAGAAAAAGTAAAAAAGCGAGAAAGACTAACACAAGAAGAGGGAGAGGCTCTTTATGAGCTAGATTTGTTTACCTTGGGTGAACTTGCAGATGAGATTCGCCAAGAGAAGTTTGGAAAAAAGAGTTACTTTAATATTAACCGTCATATTAACCCTACAAATGTATGTGCCGATGTTTGTAAGTTTTGTGCCTACTCTGCGACACGTAAAAACCCTAACCAATACACCATGAGTCATGAGCAGATTTTAGAGATTGCGACCAACTCCATAGAAAAAGGGGCAAAAGAGCTTCATATTGTCTCTGCTCACAACCCTAACGATGGGGTAGAGTGGTATATGGGAGCTTTTAGGAAAATACGTGAAAAGTTTCCTTCTGTTCACATAAAATCTATGACAGCAGCAGAGATTGACTTTTTGCATCGTCACTATGGTTTGAGTTATGAAGAGGTTATTGACCAAATGATAGCCAGTGGTGTAGACTCTATGCCAGGTGGTGGTGCAGAGATATTTGATGAAGAGGTACGTGAGTACTTATGCAAAGGAAAAGTTACTTCACAACAGTGGCTTGATATTCATGAACTGTGGCATAACAAAGGCAAACAGAGCAATGCTACCATGCTTTTTGGTCACGTAGAGACTCGAAGTCATAGAATAGACCACATGTTAAGACTTAGAGAGGTTCAAGATAGAACAGGTGGTTTTAATGCTTTTATTCCTCTTGTTTATCAAAAAGAGAACAACTACCTAAAAAACTGTAACTACCCTACAGGTCAAGAGGTTTTAAAAACCTATGCCATAGCTAGAATACTTTTAGACAACATTCCAAACATCAAAGCCTACTGGGCGACAAGTACCATTAACCTAGCACTCATAGCCCAAGAGTTTGGAGCCAATGACCTTGATGGAACCATAGAAAAAGAGGCAATTCAGTCAGCAGCAGGAGCTGCAAGTGCCAATGGTATGGAGCTAGAAGAGTTTATAGCTCTTATTAAAAACTCTGGCTTTACTCCTGTGGAGAGAGACTCTTTGTATAATGAACTAAAGGTATATGAGAAAAATTAACCTAATTATGTTAAACTTATTACTATTATAAGTTTAAGGGGAGATTTTGAAAAAAGTACTGTTTTCTATGGTTCTAATATTTGTGGCTTCAACACTTATGGCTAAAGAGGGAAAGGTTATGATTCACTATAAAGGTGAAGATGCAACACTTTATGTAGATGGTAACAAAAGTGTAAAGTTAACCAAAGAGATTACGCCTCTTATGTTGGAAGAGGGTGACCATGTTCTTAAAGTTGTAAAATCTATTAATAGTGAGTGTGAAAAGCATGGAGAAAAAAAGGTCTATGTCTCATCTTATGGCTCACTAAAAGTTGTGTTAAAGTTTGAAAAAAAGTTAGAACCAACAGAGAGATATAAAAAACTGCTTGATAAAAAAGACAGTATAAAACTTCAGAGATTTCAGAGAACAAAGCATAATACAGTTAACGATACACAGCTTGGGCTAATGTGGCAAGATAATGAATACCCTAGCCGTAGTAAAAGAGATTTAAACGGAGCAAAAAAATATTGCCAAAAGTTAGAGTTCTCTACTTTTGATGACTGGAGAGTTCCTACTTATGAAGAGTTATTGACTATTGTTGATTATGATAGATATGATTCAGCAATTGTTCCTGCATTTAAAAAGAGTTTCCCAAAAAAGTACTGGTCATCAAGTCAAGATGTCTCTTCTCCTGATTATGCATGGGTTGTTGATTTTGGACAAGGGAAAACCTCTACGGATATAAAATCAAAAAGACATTATGTTCGATGTGTAAGAGAGAAGTAGGAGATGAAGATGAAATATATGTTGGCTTTAACCGTTATAGTATTTAATCTAAATGCAAATGAAATGCAAGATTTAATATGGCAAGATAGTAGTGATGTTAAAGTGCTAAAAAAAGATTGGCAGGGTGCAAAAGCGTATTGTGAAGAGTTGGTTTTAGGAGAAAAAGATGATTGGAGACTCCCAAATATTAAAGAGCTACAGTCAATTGTTGACATCAATGAGTATAAACCTGCGATTAAAAAAGAGTTTAAAAATGTATCTATAAAAGGCTATTACTGGTCATCAACAGTAGATGTTTCATCCGATAGGTATGCTTGGAATGTAGATTTTAATTATGGAACCACTTCTAAAGATTCAATACTCAATGAGTTTTATGTTCGATGTGTGAGAGGTGAAGAGGTTTATTAAAGTAGTTAACTCTTTCCTTAAGCTATAATTCCAAAAAAATATGGAGATTGTAGATGAAGCTATTAAAAGAGTACTTAGCATCTCATGGAGATGATGAACGTCACTTCTCCGAAATTGTAAATATATTAAAGCAGTATGATGAAGAGACATTCTCTGAAGCCATTAAACTGATACCTAAAGATATGTTGGGAGATGTTGCTTTAGAGCTGCCAGACAGATACTTTGATGATATGGTTGAGTCACTAGAGGTAGATGACTTAACTGAAGCAGTTAAAGAGCTAGAGAGTGATGACCAAGTTGACTTTATGCAAGAGCTTCAAGAGCATGATGCCAAGATGGCTTCAGAAGTTTTTGAGAATCTTGATAAAGATGACCAAGATGAGATTACACTGCTTCAATCTTATGCAGAGAATGAAGCTGGTTCTTATATGCAGGTGGAGGTTTTTACAGCTACTGAAGATGAGATTGTTCAAGATGTAATTAATCGATTTTCTAAACTTAAAAAGTCTAACGAGTTAGAAAATGTGCATAATCTCTTTATAACGACTAAAAATGGAGTACTGCTATACAGTATAGACTTAGATGACCTTTTGACCTTTGATTTTCAAAAAACTTTTGAAGAGAATATTGAAGAGTCAGAAGAGAATTTTGAACCCATTATCGCTTTTGATACCGATGATATAAAAGATGTTGTTAGTTCATTTAAAGAGTATGACCTTTTTGTTATTCCTGTTGTGACTAAAAATCGTAAGTTAATTGGTAGAATCACCTCTGATGATATTCATGATATTATCTCAGAACAAGCAACTGAACAGATATACCATCTTGCAGGATTAAACGATGAGGTAGAAGAGGATGAGAAGATTTTAAAAGCAGGTAAAACACGTGCTACATGGTTAGGAATAAATCTTGTTACAGCTATTTTAGCTTCATTTGTTATTGGACTCTTTTCTGATACTTTAAACTCTATGGTTGCTTTAGCTGTTCTTATGCCTATAGTAGCTTCTATGGGTGGAAATGCTGGAACACAAACTTTAACAGTTGTTGTTCGTCAATTAACCTTAGGTGATATTTCATCTATTGATGCCAAAAGAATTATTATGAAAGAGGTGAGTATTTCATTATTAAATGGTTTTTTATTTGCTATAATTATAGGAACTATTGCCACCATTTGGTTTGACATAGAGAATTTAGGCTTTGTTATTGCACTTTCTATGGTTATAAACTTACTTATGGCAGGTTTTTTTGGAGCGACTATACCTCTTTTATTAGAGCGATTAAATATTGACCCTGCTATTGGAAGTACTGTTATATTAACAACTGTTACTGATGTAGTAGGGTTCTTTAGCTTCCTCGGTCTTGCGACCATAATTTTATTTTAAAGGTTTATCAAATTAAATGAGTTATCTTATACTCTTCTTTCTCCTATCCGTAGGAGTTTCGTTTTTATGTTCTATTCTTGAGTCAGTGCTGCTCTCAGTACAAATGTCATACGTTTCTGTTTTAGAGAGGGAGAATCCAAGTACTGGAAAACTTTTACGCTCTCACAAAGAAAATATTAATGTATCTATCGCATCTATTCTAATCTTAAATACAGTTGCCAATACACTAGGTGCTGCAGCAGTAGGTGCTCAAGCATCTAAGCTTTATGGTGATGGTGCTATGGTTTATGTATCGGTAGTACTTACATTTGCTATTTTATTCTTTTCTGAAATTATTCCTAAAACAATAGGTGCAATTTACTGGAAAGCTTTAGCTCCTATTGCTGCTAGATTTATTCAGTTTTTTATATGGCTTACCTATCCTATTATTTTAATGACACTGCTTGTAACGAATAAAATTTCTAAAGGTCAAGAGGATGAAGCAACTACTACTAAAGATGAGCTTTTAGAGAGTATGCTCATCTCTGAAGAGGAGGGGGTTATAGATGAAAAAGAGTCAGACTTTATAGAGAATGTACTGAAACTTGATGAGAAAAAAGTAATAGATATCTTGACACCTCGTTCAGTTGTATTTGCTTTAGATGGGCGTAGAACCATAAAAGATATTATGGAAAATGAGAAAGATATTTTTAAATTTTCAAGAATCCCTATCTATCATGAAACCATAGAAGATGTTACTGGAATTGTACTCACTAAGAAAATTTTTGAGCAATCGCTTATAGATGATTCAGTTACGATTGCTAGTATTCAGAAAAATATCTACTCTATTTATGAAAATATCTCTGTAGCTGTAGTGCTTGATAAATTTATAAAGAAAAAAGAGCATATGTTTTTAGTAAAAGATAACTATGACCAAACAGAGGGAATAGTAACATTAGAAGATTGTGTAGAGACTCTACTTGGTATTGAGATTATGGATGAGAGTGATACCACTGAAGATATGCGTGAACTGGCTAAAATGAAAATGAAAAAGAAACGTAGAGAAGATAAAAAAAGAGAGAAAGAGATAGATAATAAAAAGTCTGATTTAGAAAGTTCTAAGATTAATAATTAAAAAATAACTGTTAAATAGGGGCGAGTAGAGAGGAGAACTCCTCTCTATAAAGCGTCAGCGTCCTCTTCACCTGTACGAACTCTAACAACGCTAGAGATGTCAGATACAAAGATTTTCCCATCACCAATTTTACCAGTGTGAGCAGCCTCTTTAATAGCATTAACAGCAGTGTCAGCAAACTCTTGTGTGCTTACTACAATTTCTATTTTAACTTTAGGAATAAACTCAACCACATATTCAGCTCCTCTATAAAGTTCAGAGTGACCTTGTTGTCTTCCATAACCTTTAACCTCAGAGATTGTCATCCCCTCGATACCTGCTTCAACCAATGCTTCTTTTACATCTTCAAGTTTAAATGGCTTGATGATTGCTTCTATTTTTTTCATATTTTTCCTTTATATAAACAAAAGGATAATCACAAGGATTATCCCTACATAATTTATTATTTATTTGAAAATGAACCTATTAAAGATTCATTCCTTTTTCACCATGTACCATTTCGTCAAGACCATTATGTTCTGTCTCCTCATTAACTCTTCCTCCACCTGTCAATGCAGAAGCGATAAAGTAAACAACAACAGTACCAATAAGTGTCCATGCCCCAACAATGGCTACTGATTCAACTTGAACGAAAAACTGTCCCATAACATCAGCAGTTTTTCCGTCTGTAAGTGATGCTTTAAGTGGTCCATCCCATAAAAGGTCTGTGTCGTGAAGTGCGAAAAATGCAGTTGCAAGTGCTCCCCAAAGACCAGCTAAGAAGTGAATACCAAAGGCATCTAATGAGTCATCATATCCGAGTATGGCTTTAAGTTTAACCACACCAAAGAATGCGATGATAGAACCTACGATACCAATGATAAATGCACCACCAACACCAACAAACCCAGCAGCAGGAGTAATTGCTACAAGACCAGCGATAATACCAGATGCAATTCCAAGAAGTGTAGGTTTTTTATAAATCAACCACTCAATTAGCATCCATGTTACTGCAGCAGCTGCTGTGGCAATGGTTGTGGTAAGAACAGCAAGACCAGCAATAGCGTTTGCACCAAATGCAGAACCACCATTAAATCCATACCAACCAAACCATAACAAGGCAGCTCCTACAGCTGTTAAAATGATTGAGAAAGGTTTCATAGCTACTTTGTTGTATCCAGCTCTTTTACCAACTAAAATAGCAAGAACAAGACCAGCTAAACCACCATTCATGTGTACAACTGTACCACCAGCAAAGTCTAATGCACCAGCATCAAAAAGGTAAGCACCATCTCCACCCCATACCATGTGAGTAATAGGAGCATAAACAATAAGTCCCCAAAGGATAACAATAACCATCCATGTAGAAAACTTCATACGTCCAATAACTGAACCAGATGCAATAGCTATAGTGATAGCAGCAAAAGTGCCTTGGAATGCAATAAATACATAAGTAGGGTAACTTCCACTTAAGTCAGTCCATTTAATACCCTCAAGCATTATATTTGAAAAACCACCCATCACATTTTGAAGCATTGCACTTTCATTTGTTCCAAATGCAATTGAGTAACCTGCAATAATCCATACTACAAATGCCATAACAAAAGCACCCATAACCATTGAAAAGGTATTCAATGCATTTTTACTTCGTGACATACCTGAATAAAACAGTGCAAGACCTGCTGGGGTCATTAGTAATACAAATGCAGTTGAGACCATCATCCATGCTGTATCACCAGAATCTAATTTGTCCTCAGCAAATGTAAGAACAGGTAGAGCTAACAGTGTTAGCAGTGTTAGAAATTTATTTTTCATAAACGTACTCCTTCGGGTTTTTAATGGACTATAGTATAACAGTTTTTAACCGTAAAAATATAAATAAAGTGTATAAAAAATATACAATTATTAAAATATAAAATATAATTATAACTATTATAATATATTTATATTTGTTTTGAAGATGATTAAAATTTAAGCAATAAAAATTAGATAAATTAAAAAATCTTATAGTATAATGACTTTACAAACAATTCAAAGGAGTAAATTATGAAGTTTACAAAATTAAGTTTAATCGCAGCATTGGCTGTAACATCTGCCGTAGCAGGTGAGAGTACAATTAGTGGTGATGCTAAGCTTTTCTATAGTACAACTGATGCTGGTGGAGCTGACCTTTTCAACAAAAATGGTGCAATGGGTGATTCAGCAATTAGCCTTGATTACTCAAGAGAAGTTGTTGATGGTGTAACTGTTAATGCTGGTATTACAGGTATTTCTACACTTGGTTTAGAGAATGAATTAGTCTCTGGAACATGGGTAAATCATGGTGGAACAACTACACCTGTAGGTGTTCAAGATAAAGCATGGATTGATACAGCAAATATCGTAGTAAAGCCAGTTGATAAAACAATGTTGGTTGTTGGTCGTCAAACACTGGACACACCATTAGCATTTACAGAGACTTGGAATATTGCTCACAATACATTTGATGCAGCTGTAGCCGTAGACAATCATATTGAAAATACTACATTAATTGGTGCATGGGTTGGTCGTGGAAATGGTCATAATGGATTTGAAAATCTACATGGTGGTATGAGTAAGTATGGTGCTTTAAGTAATGCACAAGAAACATCTCTTAATGGTAAGGGATTAGATATTCATAATTCAGGTGCTTTTGCAGCTGCAGTTATTACTAAAGCCATTCCAATGACAACAGCTCAAGCATGGTACTACAATGTAGAAAATCAAGCAAATGCATTTTGGCTTCAAGCAGATGTAACACCAACAAAAGAGGTTTCTGTAGGTCTTCAGTACTCTCAAATCTCTCCAAAAGCTGCAATTGATGCTACAGATGATACTAAAGCCGTGGCTGCTAAAGTAGGTTACTCTATAGGTGAACTAAGTGTAGCAGGTGCTTACTCTAAAGTAGATGATAAAGGTTTGGTATACATGGGTAACACAGCAACAGCTGGTGCTCATGGGGGTCAATCTAAACTTTACACAGAAGCATGGTGGAACTATAATTTTGTTGGTACAGCAGGAGCTGAGTCAATAATGCTTTCAGGAGCATTTGGTCCATTTACAGCTCAATACACAACAGTCTCTAATGATAAGGGTGGTGCTGATGCAGAAATGGATGAAATCACATTAACAGCAACTAAAAAAGTTGGTCCAGTTGATGCAACTATTGCATTGATTAATACATCTTCTGATGGTAAATTCACAGATAAGAAAGGTATAGATCACCCTATCGATGGTAACACAGTTCAAGCTTACTTAACTGTACCATTTTCACTTTAATTAGTGAGTTATAAGCATAAGATAAAACTTATGCTTATTGACCTTTAGTAAGTCATAAAACTGCTTTGTAATTTTCACATTTTCTTAAAAATATCCTACAAGTTTAACATCTTGTAGGGTGCTTTATACCTCTTAGTTTTTACTCTCTTCTTTAATGTTTTCTTCAATTATCTTGTTCTGTGTTACCGAACTTACAGGCTCCTCTAATGCTCCAGCAATATCTGTCTCTTCCATTTTAATTCCCTCAGGAACAGCATCACTATATAAGTTCACAGCACACTGTTTAAAATTAGGCTCAAATGATTTAGGGTCAAAGTCAGCAATAGTCACACTATTTATCAACTGTTCTGCAAAGTGAAAAGGTACAAAACAGTCACCCTCTCGTACCACCTCTGTTACTTTTACAATCAAATCTTCAACGCTTCCACGAGTAGATCCTATTTTAATTCGGTCACCACTCTTTACTTTGAGCTTTTTAGCATCTTTAGGGTTAAGCTCTACCCATGCTTCAGGAGCTAAATCATTTAAGAGTCCAATCGTTTTAGTTTTGGTTCGTGTATGCCACTGCTCTACAGTTCGACCTGTATTAAGATTTAGAGGGAAATTAGGGTTACATGACTCACTCAATGGTTGCCAATCTACAACTAATAGTTTTGCTTTTCCATCATCAGTCGGACAATCAAACCCTTCGGTATAGAGACGTTTTTTACCCTCTGGGTACTGCTCATTACAAGGCCACTGAATTCCACCAAGTTCCTCGATTTTTTCATAACTCATTCCTGAGTAGTCACAGAGTTGACCTTTACTAACACGCTTTATCTCTTCAAAGATGTCACGACTACTCTTAAAATCTTTAAAGAGTAGCTCATATTTACCCTCAAAATATTTTGAGAACTCCATAACAATGTTTGCATCACTCATAGTTTTACCCAATGGTTCAACGGCTTTTTTAGCATAGTTACAACGACGCTCCGAGTTGGTATAGACTCCCTCTTTTTCACTCCATGTAGCAGCCGAGAAGATAACATCGGCAATTTCAGCAGTTTCAGACATAAAAGCATCTTGAACCACTAAAATATCTAGCTTTTTTAATGCTCTTCTTAACTTGTTTTGGTCAGGAAAGCTTACCAATGGATTAGTTGCTGTTACCCAAAGAGCTTTTATCTCTCCACGGTCA
>Ga0256832_1002915_pt1 | contig 11678 bp, 9 predicted proteins | sample 134614metaG_FD_190534 | JGI IMG/M metagenome (GOLD analysis project Ga0256832, IMG submission 190534) | Hydrothermal vent microbial communities from Lau Basin, Pacific Ocean - 134-614 | ecosystem: Environmental > Aquatic > Marine > Hydrothermal vents | place: Pacific Ocean: Lau Basin | collected...
AATGTGGACAACTCCTGTACTTTCTTTCAATAAGAAAAGGTAGGTTTTATTATTGACTTCATAGAACTCTACTGTTGTCCAACCACTAGTCCAATCATATCCATAAACTTTTTCTGCAATAGTAGGAAAAGTCCGAGTTGATATAGAAATATTTAATTTATAATAAGCACCATCACCTTTAAACTCAGCTTTCTTATGTAATTGACCATCTTTAACTACTTTATTATGCGTGGTCATAATTCTACATGTATTAATTTCATCATCTTTATCTACACCAGTAGCAAGAAGTTCCATTGTATCTTCTAAAGCAGTAAAGAGACCAATGCTTTTAACATCACTTGTAATGGTTGTTTTTATTTCATCTTTAACATTAGAAGAGATATCAGATATAATTTTTTCAAAGTTATGATTAAAATCACTCAAACTATGCACATCTTTAAGCATTCTTTCAAGATTATGTAAACTTGGTAAGTTTGTAATGTATTTATTAAGTGCTTTAGCTCCAGCTTTATAACCCTTAATTATGGCACTATTAGTTGGTCCAGAATCTTCATCAAATGCTACTATAACTACTCCTGAAATAGAACCAATAAAAGGTAGTTTTTTAACATCTAAAGAGAGGTGACCAATATTAGCAGGGACATAGCAAGAGTGACCATCATTTAAATCACCTCCAAGATTACCATGTCCTGGATTAGGAATCTCCACAACAAACTCTTTTTTCTTTAATGATTGTCTATCAATATGAATACCATACACCCACAAAAATGGACTGTCTGCACCTGTAAAATCTTCTGTATCTATGACTTTAAAATGTTCAAGATAGAAATTTAGTCTAGAGTTACTATAGTGATTGTCTTTATCGTTATTCGTAAGACTATAAAGAGCATTAAGATTAATCTTCGGAGGTATGGATAAAGAAGGAATTTCAATAACTTCAATATTATTTTTCTCATTTAATTCATTAATACGATGACTTGCATCTACTTCAACCAATAATTTATCAACATCTTTTAAATAGTTGTTCTCTGCACTACGATATATCATTAAGTTTAGATTTTTTTCTACACTCTTTCCTGCTTTGAGATGAGGAATCCATAATTGAATAAAAGTTTTATAATCACCTACTTTTCTTTTGTATTGAATGTTTACTAAAAAACCTTGACTATCTACTAATCCATTATTTTTAATCTTGAAATGTATTCGTTTTTCTTTATCATTCCAAATAATTTTTGACTCATTTACTAATAAATCAGCCTTAAAAGTAAATGGAAATGGAGACCAATGATTACTATGATTAATATTTATGTATGAATTTAAAGTGTTATCTTTTTTCATAATGCTGTCCTTTTTTATCTGTTTCTCTTTTTTTTAATATTTTACTTTTTGAAAAAAATAAAATACAATTACAAAATTTATTTTTTAATAACAAATAGTAGTATATGCTAATATAATGACAAAATAATTTCATTTTAATTACTCTATAAGTTAGGAAAAGGGGTAGAAGATGAATAGAATTATGATTGTAGAAGATGATACAAGGTGTATTAAACATTTAAAACAAATTATTGATACTGATGAATCTCAAATAATTTCAATTACAAAAGAGAGTGCAGAAGCTATAAAGTTTTATAAAATGTTAAAACCAAATATTGTTTTAATTGATATTGTCTTACATGGTAAAGAGAGTGGTATTGATATTGCAGAAAAACTAAAAGCAATTAATCCTGCTTTAAAAATTATATTTTTAACAGAGTATTCAAGCAAAGAGCTTATAGACTTAGTTGTTGACTTAAAAGCTTATGGATATATGATTAAGCCCATTAATCCTCATGAGATTATTGCTACTATTAAACTCTCTTTACTACATAAAGATATTGAAGAACTTTCAAATATAGATGAAGTAGTTAAGCTTAAGGAAGGTTACTTATTTAATATAAAATCATCTATACTTAGCTATAATGAAGAAGAAATACCGATAAGTAAACAACAAAAAAAGTTACTTAAGTTGTTGAGTAAAAATCTAAACTATACTGTTTCATATGAGCAAATATCTTATTATATTTGGGGAGAAAAAAAAACTATTGCTACTATACGCACACTTATTTATAGGCTTAGACAGAAATTAAAGGTTAATATCATACGTAATACGAGTAGTTACGGTTATAGTTTACAAGGAGCATAAATAATCTCATTTTGAACTTTATATTTGAATGAATAACTCTTAGCTCTTTGGAAACACCAATCTAAACAGACTCCCCTTTTTAAGCTCAGACTCTAATGAAATCTCAATTTTATTAGCACGACAAATTCCCATGACAATGTCAAGACCTATTCCAAAACCACCTGTGCCTTTTTTGTTGACACGTTTGTAGCGTTTAAAAATTCTCTTTTGGTCCTCTTTTGCGATACCTTGCCCTTCATCTTTAATGGTTAAGATATTCTCTTGTAGTGTTATCTCGATGGTTTTGTTATTGTAGGAGTATTTAATGGCATTTGAGATGAGATTGTTAAGTAGCTTTCGTATACTATTTTTGTCCATATTTACTATAAAAGTGTTGAGTTCAGCGTTGATAGTTATATTTTTGTTAGAGGCTATCTCTTGGAAATATTTGATAGAAGCGTAGGTCTCCTCTGCTAAGTCAAACTCCTCTTTGACTTCAACATCTAACTCATGAAAAGCTAGGTAGGCAATAGAGTTATAGGTTTCTGAAATCATTTTTGAACTCATAAGCATATGTTCTACCATCTCTTTGTCATAACTGTTTTTTAAGTAGTTAGCAGACATCATCAGAGCAGTTACAGGGGTATTAAGCTCATGAGCAGAGTCTTTCATGAAACGGCTCAAAATAGCAAAGTTCTCTTTAACAGGTTTAAGCAAAAGCCGACTAAGAAAGTAACCAACAAAAGCAACAAAGATAGAGGCTATAAAGAGCATAATCCATATAAGAGATTTTAGGTTTGCCATATTGGTAGAGAGTTTTGAGTCCTCAATGACTATAAACTCAACATTATCTATAGGGTTAACTAACTCTTCAACATAAAAGGCAGAGGTGTTGTTGTTGTAGTTGAGCTGATTAAAATTGATTTTTTTAGTTGTGAGATTTGAGCGAATGAGATTTCTGTTTTTATCAAAAAGACCTACACGAATGTCTGACTCTTTTTGAAAAAAGGAGTCAATATTGTTATGTTTCATTAGGCTAACTTTTATTTGGTCAACTGTACTTTTTAAAGTTAGTCCACACATACGGTCAATATTTGCTATCTTCTCTTTATAATAAAAAAATCCAATGGTTCCTAGCATTAAGACCGAAGAGGAGATGTAGATGACTAAAAATCGAATAAGGGCATGGCGTTCATTATGATACAAGGCAGTACCCCATTCCACGGATGGTCTCTATGCTCTCTTTTCCAATTAAGGCTCGTAGATTTCGAATATAGACGCGTAAGGTTGCATCGCTTGGCATGGTCTCATACGTCCATAGGTTTTGAGTAAGTTCCTCTTTTGAGACCGTTCGATTTCGATGGGTTACTAAATAATTAAGAAGTTCAGACTCTTTTTTAGCTAAAGAGAAAGTTTTACCATTTTTAGTGATTTTATGATTCATCGTATCAAAAAGCGTATCATCTGCAATTTGAATAGGTATGTTTTGCTCAATATTAAAGGTACGACTAATGTTCTCAATACGCATGTCAAGTTCATCTAGCTCAAACGGTTTTTTGATGTAGTCATTACAACCATGAGTAAAGGCTTTTTTGAGGTGAATGGTATCTTGATAAGCTGTTATCATAATAATGGGAGTTGTATCGTTATATTCACGAAGCTCTTTAATGAGTTCTAGCCCTGTTAGTCCAGGGACATTTGAGTCTAAAATAAGTAGGTCAAACTTTTGGGTTTCAACCATTTCTAATGCTGTGTCACCATCGTAGACAGGAGTAACTTTATAGTTTAAAGAGAGATGTTTAGTTAAAATTTTTGAGAGTAGGGTATCATCTTCGAGTAGTAATATCTTCATAACCTATTAACTCCTAAATATTATTCGTAACATTATAGTATAGTTTTTGTTTAGGGGCTGTTTAGAGAAGTTTAGATATCTGCTTATCAAGCTCATTTAGGCTCCACCAATTAGGATAAACAGCATCATAATAGGGTTGTGTTACTTTTTGAAATGTCTCCTCATCTTCAAAGATATTGACACACCAGTTAAAATCAATATCTCTATTTCTTAATGCCTCTATACTTAGCTCTGTATCGTTTATACAGCCCAGTTTAGAAGGTGTTACTAAAAGGGTTTTGCACTTTAACTCATTTATTAAATCTATCATTTTATAGTTTTGAGTTATGGGAACCATAAGACCACCTGCACCCTCTATAATCAGTAGGTCACAAAGTTGTTGTAGTTCCATAATTTTATCTTTTATTTTTTCTATATCAATGGTTCTTTGAGTATCTGCACAAAAAGGAGCAGCAGGGAGTTCAAAAGTATAGGCTGTAATATCTTTTGCTTTAAGGTTAGAGAAGTTAGGGTTGTACTTTTGTACACTCTCTAGTAGTAGCTTTGCATCAAGAGGTTCTCTTTTAACTCCTGTTTCAATGAGTTTACAGACACCAACTGAAATAGTTTGTTTACTAAAGCTTTCTATCAGTTTTATGGTGGTATAACTTTTACCAACATTAGTATTGGTTGCTGTTACAAAAAGCATTTTCACGATGAACTCCAAATTTTATTTGGATTGTAACATAAAATAAGCTATACTATATATCTTTATAGAGTACAGAGGAAAAACATTGGCAAGAATAGACGAAGAAGTAGAAATATTATTGGATTTGGATGAACCAATTCAATATAAAGTGCTATTACACAATGATGATTATACAACTATGGAATTTGTTGTTGATATTTTAATGAACGTTTTTCATAAAAGTTTAGAGGAAGCTGAACTTATTATGTTCGAGATTCATAAAGCAGGAAAAGGGGTGTGTGGGATTTTTACTTACGAAATTGCAGAGACAAAGGTACATCAGGTGAGAGAGATGGCAAAAAGTAGTGGTTTTCCACTATTAGCCACAATGGAAGAAGTATAGTATGAGATACATTTTTTAAAGGAGAAAAAATGATAAGCATAGAATTAAATAAGATTTTTAGAGAGTCGGTAAAATTTGCAAAAGAGAATAGACATGAGTATTTAACTCTGGAGCATATCTTTTTATCCATTTTAAATAGTAAAGAGGGGAGTGAGATTTTAAGTATGATTGGTGCCAATGTCGAGGAGATGAAGAGATTGACACTAAGTTATATTGAAGCCAATAATCCTGTCATGGAAGAGCTTGAAGATGGCGAGGAGCATAACCCTTATGAGACAGTTACTCTCTCAAATGTTATGAATGACATGGTAAGTCACATCAATGCATCGGGACGAACTGAAGCAAAAATAGGTGACCTTTTAGCTTCTATCTTTACACAAGAGAAGAGTTATGCATATGCTATCTTAACACATGAAGGGGTAACTCGATTAGATGTACTTGAGGTAATTTCACATAGTGATGTTAGTAGTAGTGAAAGTTTTATAGAAGAGGAAGATGATGAACATCCAAATCTTGCGGCTTATACTACAGAGTTGGTAGCAGTAGCACGTGCAGGTAAAATTGACCCTGTTGTCGGTCGTCAAGATGAAATTGACCGTGTTATGCAAACGCTTTGTCGTCGTAAGAAAAACAATCCACTTCTTGTAGGTGAACCTGGAGTTGGTAAGACAGCTATTGCAGAGGGTCTTGCTTTAAAGATTGCTCAAGATGAAGTTCCCGATATACTTAAAGGTTCATCTATTTTTGGTTTAGATTTGGGAGCTATGATTTCAGGAACTAAATATAGAGGTGATTTTGAGAAGCGTCTTAAAGGTGTATTGAGTGAGATTCGTACTATAGATAAAGCGATTATCTTTATTGATGAGATTCATACACTAGTTGGTGCAGGTTCTACCTCTGGTGGAAGCATGGATGCCGCCAATCTTCTTAAACCTGCTTTGGCAAGAGGAGAGTTAAAGTGTATTGGGGCAACTACTTATGCTGAGTTTAGAAACCATTTAGATAAAGACAAAGCTCTCTCTCGACGTTTCTCTAAGATTGATATTGATGAGCCTTCAAAAGCAGATACTTTAACTATTTTACATGGTATTAAAAATAAGTATGAAGAGTATCATAAAATCTCTTTTTCAGAGGAGGCGTTACAAGCTGCTGTTGATTTGAGTGTGAAGTATCTTCATGACCGATTTTTACCAGATAAGGCGATGGATATTATTGATGAAGTGGGAGCTCACTTTATGCTACAAGACAAGTCAGATGTAACAGTTGAGCGTAGTGACATAGAGCAGTCGGTAGCCAGAATGTTAAAACTTCCATCAACGGTTGTCTCCTCGGATGATGTCTCTAAGCTAAAAGATATGGCAAAAACCATTAAGTCTAAGATTATTGGTCAAGATGAGGCGATTGATAAAGTGGTTCATGCCATTAAACGCTCATATGCAGGATTGAACAAAGAGAATGCACCTATTGGTTCGTTCCTCTTTGTTGGACCTACAGGGGTTGGTAAAACAGCACTTAGTACAGAGTTGGCAAATAGCATGAATATTCACTTTGAACGACTAGATATGAGTGAGTATATGGAGAAACACTCTGTAAGTCGCCTTGTTGGAGCCCCTCCAGGGTATGTTGGGTATGAACAGGGTGGACTCTTAACAGAGATGACCAAGAAAAACCCTCACATGGTTCTGTTGCTTGATGAGGTTGAGAAAGCTCACCCAGATATTATGAATATCTTACTTCAAGTAATGGATGGTGCAAAGTTAACTGATAATAATGGAATGGTAAGTGACTTTAAAAATGTTGTGCTTATTATGACCTCTAACCTTGGAACTAAAGAGCCAAATGTAATGGGCTTCAACAAAGATACATCTGCTAAAACAGACAATGCTCTAAGAGATTTTTTCTCACCAGAGTTTAGAAACCGTCTAAGTGGAGTTATTGAGTTTAAGCACCTCTCTCTTGAAGTTATTGAGAAGATTGTAGAGCGAGAGATAGCAAAACTCAATGAGCAGATGGAGAGTAAAAATATTACAATTAAACTTGGTAAAAAAGCACGTACCTATGTTGCAAAAAAAGGTTACTCTGATGTTTATGGTGCTAGAGAGATTTCAAGAGTTATTGACAATGAGATAAAAGAGGCACTAACTGATGAAATTTTATTTGGTCAACTTAAAGATGGTGGTTCTGTTAAAGTGACTTATAAGCAGGAGAAGTTAAATTTTGTCTTTAACGGATGATTACTATTTACCTCCTTTAAGAAGTGCCCATATTTTTCCCTCAGCTCGAACAGCGAGTGAAGAGGGACTTGTCGCTTACGGTGGAGATTTAAATCCAAATCGTATTCTAAAAGCTTATAGAGAGGGAATTTTCCCTTGGTATTCTGAAGGAGACCCTATCTTATGGTGGTCTCCAAATCCCCGTCTTCTACTTTTTCCTCAAGATTTTAAAGTTAACAAATCATTTCGTAGAGTTCTGCGTAATAGAGGTTTTGAGATAAAGTTTGACCATGCTTTTGAAGAGGTTATTGCCCATTGTGCTAAAGTACCTAGAGTAGGGCAGGATGGTACATGGTTAACAGAGGAGATGAAAGAGGCGTATATAGAGCTACATCATATGGGTTTTGCTCACTCTGTTGAGACCTATCTTGATGGTGAGTTGGTTGGTGGACTCTATGGTATTGCTATGGGGGGTGGATTTTTTGGTGAGTCTATGTTTTCACTCACTTCTAATGCTTCTCGTGTTTCTCTCTGTGCATTAAGTAGTATTTGTGTTGAAAAAAGCTATGATTTTATTGATTGTCAAGTACCAACACCTCACATGATAAATTGGGGAGCAAAATTGGTTGAACGAGATGATTTTTTAGACTTATTAGAAGCAACACTAAATAAAAAGACAGACTTTGGTTCATGGAGGAGCTGGAGTTGGTCTTATAGAGAAAAATAGTATTTACACAGGGAGAACAAAGGTCATGGTCAATAGAGATATTAACTTTTCGTTATGGTTGGATTTTATAGAGAGGGATTACCTAAAAAATGAGTTTTCAGAACTGATTGAAAAGGGTATTATTAATGGGGCAACTTCAAACCCTGCTATTTTTGCAAAAGCTATTACAACTTCTCCAGCATATAAAGAGCAACTGGCTTCATTGGAAGGTAAATCGCCTAAAGAGAAATATGAGGCTTTGGCTATTCAAGATATTAAAACTGCTGCACAGATATTACGACCACTTTATGATGAAGGAAACGATGGTTATATATCTATTGAGGTAGACCCTTTTTTATGTAATGATACAGAGGGGACTATTGAAGAGGGAAAACGTCTCTTTAAAGCAATTGGAGAGCCGAATGTTATGGTAAAAGTTCCTGCTACTCAAGCAGGATATGAAGCGATGTCTGCACTTATGGCAGATGGAATCTCTGTTAATGCAACCTTGGTTTTTTCTCCTAAACAGGCAACACAATGTTTTAAAGCAATGACAAAAGGGATTGCTAAAGGTGAAAATTATGGTGCTTGTCGTGTTGAGGGTGTAATCTCTGTTTTTGTGAGTCGTTTTGACCGAGCATTAGATGCTGAGTTAGAACAAGCAGGAATTGACCCTTCTAAGACAGGAATCTACAATGCAGCGAAAATCTATAATATGATAGAGGATAATAAAGTTCCTAATATTCGAGCATTGTTTGCAAGTACAGGTGTGAAGGGTGATAACTTAGTTCCCAACTATTATGTAAAAGAGCTAATGGCACCGCACTCTGTTAATACAGCTCCTCTTTCAACTATTGAAGCACATATCAAAACAAATGATAATGCAGAAGCCTTACCTATAGAGAATAGTGTGATTAATGGCTATTTTATGAATCTTGAGGATAATGATTTTAAGATGGATAAAATTTATAAACAGCTTCTTGATGAAGGATTAGTCGCTTTTGAAGAGTCATTTACTGATATGTTAAATCAGATTGCATAGGATAGGTTTTAACCTTCCTATCCTATTTTCTCTTCTTTTTCTTTTTGTTTTTAACTCTTCTCCCATTTTTAGGTAAACTTATCTTAAAGTTTACTAAACATAAGATTTTTTAATATACAATGCTAACACTTTTTTAATATTAGGAATGAATATGAATGAACTCTTTTTAGCAATCAATACATTTTTTGAAAAAATTCTCTTTTTTGATATATTCTTTGGACAAGTAGAGGGAACAACTTTTCCTTTTGTAGTGGCGTGGCTTATTGCAGGAGGAGTCTATTTGACCTTTAAGATGGGATTTGTCAATCTTAGAATGTTTAAACACTCATTTGACATTGTAAGAGGACGCTACAAAACAAAAGAAGATAGAGGTCTTATTACTCCTTTTCAATCTCTCTCCACAGCACTTTCAGCTACAGTTGGTATTGGTAATATTGCTGCTGTCTCCATTGCTATCTCTTGGGGTGGAGCAGGGGCAGCCTTTTGGATGATATTGGCAGGTTTTTTAGGTATGACTCTTAAGTTTACAGAGGTAACTTTGTCTGTAAAACATAGAGAGTTTTTGCCCGATGGGACTATTATGGGTGGAGGTATGGAGTACCTTTCACGAGGAGTAGCCGAAAAAGGAATGCCTACTTTAGGTAAATATTTAGCCATTATCTTTGCTTTTTTTATGGTTTTAGGAGCCTTAGGGGCAGGAAATCTTTTTCAAATCTCTCAATCTTTAGCGATTGTTCAGACTCATATCCCCTTTATTGGTGAGCATGGTTATGTTTTTGGAATTTTTATGGCATTTATTACAGGATTGGTTATTATTGGAGGTATTAAGCGTATTGCTCATGTTGCTGAAGCTATTGTACCTCTTATGGTTGTTTTTTATCTACTAATGGTTTCATGGGTACTCATTACCTATTGGTCATCTATTCCTAGTGCTTTTGCATTGATTATCTCTGAGGCATTTCACCCTACAGCCGTAGCAGGTGGGGTAGCAGGGGCTATGGTTCAAGGGTTCCAAAGAGCTGTCTTCTCAAATGAAGCAGGGCTTGGTTCAGCAGGTATTGCCCACTCTGTTGCTAAAGTAAAATATCCAGTACGTCAGGGAATGGTATCTCTTTATGAACCATTTATAGACACGGTTGTAGTCTGTACTATGACAGCTTTAGTAGTTATCTTGACAGGAACCTATACTGGTGGAACTGAAACTTTAGATGCTGCTATTGCTGCTAAGCAAGGTGCAGTGATTACCTCTACAGCTTTTGGTTCTGTAGTCTCTTGGTTTCCTAATATTTTAGGTATAGCTATTTTCCTATTTGCCTTTTCCACTATGATTTCATGGTCATACTACGGAGAGAGAGCATGGGTTTACCTTTTTGGTTCTAAGACATCTATTGTCTATAAACTTATTTTTTTAGGTTGTATTGTTATTGCCACAGTAACAAACACAGGCTTAATGGTTGACTTCTCTTCAATTCTATTTTTAGCTTTAGCTGTACCAAATATCTTTGGACTTTTGCTTATGTCAGGAGATGTTAGAGAGATGTTAACAGAGTATTTAAAGAAATTAAAGTCAGGAGAGTTAGATGCAGAGGCTATAAGGGATTAGTCTTTTATTATAAAATATTACAATTTGACATATTATTATCTATTTTAGGTTTTTCTTTAGTATAATAAAGAAATTTTTTAAAGGAGTAGCATGAGCGAGGTACAACAGATAATTGATAATCTATTAAGTCATTCTACTTCTTATAGCTCTATTGAACTCTTTGCAGGGGCAGGGGGTATGGCTCTTGGTATGGAGAGAGCAGGAGTAGAGCATATACTTCTTAATGACTTTGACCGTTATGCAACTCAAACACTAAAAAGAAATCGTCCAAAGTGGAATGTTGTTCATGGAGATATTGCACAAATTGATTTTACACCCTATAGAGGTATAGATATTTTAACAGGTGGTTTTCCTTGTCAAGCATTCTCTTATGCAGGTAAGAAACGAGGTTTAGAAGATACAAGAGGGACTCTGTTTTATGAGTTTGCACGAGCTTTAAAGGAGTCTGAACCTAAAGTATTTTTAGCAGAGAATGTAAAGGGGCTAAAGAGCCATGATGGTGGACGAACACTAGAGACCATGGTTGAAGTTTTTAAGTCTATGGGTTATGAGGTGTTAGAGCCAAAGGTATTAAAAGCAATCCACTACCAAGTACCCCAAAAACGAGAACGACTCTTTATAGTAGGAATAAAAAAGGAGTATGCCCAAAAAGTAACTTTTCAGTGGCCCAAACCAAGTGATAAAATTTATACTCTAAGAGATGCTCTTTGCAAGGGTGAGCTTTTTGATTGCGATGTTCCCTCATCACAAGGTCAAGTTTACCCTGAAAAGAAAAAGAGAGTTTTAGATTTGGTTCCAGCAGGTGGGTATTGGCGTGATTTACCTCTTGAGGTTCAAAAAGAGTATATGATGAAGAGTTACTATCTTGGTGGAGGAAAAACTGGAATTGCTAGACGAATTGCTTGGGACGAGCCTTCACTTACACTAACTTGTTCACCTGCTCAAAAGCAGACAGAGCGTTGTCACCCAGATGAGACACGACCATTTACAGTTAGAGAGTATGCACGTATTCAAACCTTTCCAGATGA
>Ga0256832_1002916_pt1 | contig 11677 bp, 8 predicted proteins | sample 134614metaG_FD_190534 | JGI IMG/M metagenome (GOLD analysis project Ga0256832, IMG submission 190534) | Hydrothermal vent microbial communities from Lau Basin, Pacific Ocean - 134-614 | ecosystem: Environmental > Aquatic > Marine > Hydrothermal vents | place: Pacific Ocean: Lau Basin | collected...
ATCGGTCGCCATCCTCTCCGCCGGCGCCAAGCCGGCGCATGCGTCGGTGCTGGTATGCCGGGCAATCTCGCAGGCGGCCTGGACGGCGTCCCGAACCGCCTGGGACGAGAGATCGGAGGTGCTCGCAGAACCCTTGCTGTGGTCGAAGTAAACGCTTACTTCCAGACCCTGATCACGATCGTGTTCGATGGTCTCGACGTCACCGAGACGCGCGGTCACGGCATAGCCGGCGCTAAGGTTGACGCCGGCCTCGGCGGCATCAGCGCCCTGTCGCCGGGCTTCGTCGAGCAGCTCGGCGATGATGCTTTCGAGGCGTTGGCGCTCACGGCGTACATCGCTCATGCGGCCGTCCCCCCAACCGTGATCTCATCGACCTTCAGCGTCGGCTGACCGACACCGACCGGCACGCTCTGGCCCTCTTTTCCGCACACCCCGATGCCGCTGTCGAGCGCGAGGTCGTCGCCGACCATGCTGACGCGGTTCATGACCTCGGGCCCGTTGCCGATCAGGGTCGCGCCCTTCACCGGCGCGGTCACCTTGCCGTTCTCGATGAGGTAGGCTTCGTTCAGCGAGAACACGAACTTGCCGGAGGTGATATCGACCTGGCCGCCACCGAAATTGACCGCGTACAGGCCGTTCTCGACCGAGGCGATGATCTCGCCGGGGTCATCGCGCCCGGCGAGCAGGTAGGTGTTGGTCATGCGCGGCATCGGCAGATGGGCGTAGGATTCACGCCGGCCGTTGCCGGTTGGCGCCTGCCCCATCAGGCGGGCGTTCATGCGGTCTTGCATGTAGCCTTTCAGGATGCCGTTCTCGATCAACACGGTCCGTTCGCCCGGCGTGCCCTCGTCATCGATGGTCAGTGAGCCGCGCCGCCCCGGCAGGGCGCCATCGTCGACCACGGTGCATTTTTTCGAGGCCACCTGCTCACCGATACGACCGGCGAAGGCCGAGGTGCCCTTGCGATTGAAGTCGCCTTCGAGCCCATGGCCGACCGCTTCATGCAACAACACGCCGGGCCAGCCCGGACCGAGCACCACCGGCATCGCCCCGGCCGGCGCTTCGACCGCCTCGAGGTTGACCAGGGCCTGGCGCACCGCCTCGCGCGCGTACTGCTCGGCGCGCGCCTCGTCGATGAAGTAATCCAGCGTGGTGCGCGCGCCGCCACCGGCATAGCCTTGCTCACGACGGCCTCCTTGCTCGGCGATCACGCTGACGCTCATGCGCACCAACGGGCGCGTGTCGGCCGCGAGCGCGCCCTCGCTGTTGATCACCAGCACCACGTCATAGGCCGCGACAAGGCTGACGAAGACCTGTTTGATGCGCGGATCCGCCTGGCGCGCGGCGGCATCGGCGCGCTTCAGCAGATCGATCTTGCGCGCCGCGTCGAGCGACACCAAGGGGTTGGAAGGCGCATACAACGGAGCAGGCGCTATGGCATCGCCGACGCGCACCCGTCGCTGCTGCCCGGAACGCGCAATCGCGCGCGCGCCGCGCGCGGCTTCCAGCAGATTGTCCAGATGGATGTCATCGGTGAAGGCGAAACCGGTTTTCTCACCGCTGATCGCGCGGATGCCGCAACCCTGATCGATGTTGTAGCTGCCTTCGCGCACGATGCCGTCTTCCAGCACCCAGGATTCGCTGCGTGAATTTTCGAAATAGGCATCGGCGTAGTCGACGCGCGCGCTCAAGGCACTGCCGATGACGCGTTCGAGCTGTTCGGTCGGCAGACCGACCGGCTCCAGCAGGGTCGATCTGGCGATCTCCAGGATCTCTGTTTCCATGTGTTCTCGTCGGGGTGGGGCGGCCGCGGGCCGCCGGGTTATCGGCAGTGCAGGCGACGGTGCCGGAGGCACGGAAAGTTGCGCCGCACCGAGATCAGGTAATCGGCGTCGATCGCACCGGTGATCGCGCCGCTGCCACGCGGCGCCTGCGACAGGATCGTGCCCCAGGGGTCTACGATCATGCTTTGGCCGTGGGTCTCGCGCCCACTGACATGATAGCCCCCCTGCGCCGCGGCGACGACATAGGCGAGGTTCTCGATCGCGCGCGCGCGCACCAGCGGTTGCCAATGCGCCTTGCCGGTGATCGCGGTGAACGCCGACGGCAATACGAAGATCTCGGCCCCGGCATCGATCAGCTTGCGAAACAGCTCCGGAAAACGCAGGTCGTAACACACCAGCATGCCGATCTTGCCGAACGGACTGTCGACGACGACCGGCGCGTCCCCCGGCTCGATGGTTTCGGATTCGATGTAACGCTCGTCGGCCTCGACCAAATGGACATCGAACAGGTGCAGCTTGTCGTAGCGCGCAACCCGTTTTCCGCTGGCATCGAACAGCAGGCTCGCGGCGCGCACCTTGCCGGCGCGCGAGGCTTCCAGCGGTATGGTTCCTCCGACCAGCCAGACGCCGAAACGTTCCGCAAGGCCGGACAGAAAGCTTTGCAACGGACCGTCGCCATCGGGCTCGCCGAGATTCAACAGTTCCTTGTCCGAGCGGCCCATGAAGGCAAAGTTCTCCGGCAACACGACCAGCCCGGCGCCGGCCTCCGCCGCTTCTCCGACCAGCCTTTCCGCTTCCAGCAGGTTGGCGCTGACATTCGAGCCGGAAGCCATCTGGATGGCAGCGGCGAGGGTCTTGGCTTTGCGATTCGTCATGGCGCTATTGTAGCCGGATTCCGGCGCGCGCACGAGCCAGCACGGCCGGCCATGCAGGGCAATCGCGCATAATTTCGCTTGACGCTTCCTGGTTTCATAGGCTTAGCGGTGTCGTCCGATCCGCCGCGCTTGATCGGGCCCGCGCTTTGTCAGGCCGATGCCATTACAGCGCGATGGCCCTGGCCGCCCATGACAGCGGGCCTGCTCAACGCATTTCCGCGTCTTCGTCATAGTTATGGATATCGCTGACATCGCCGTGCGGGGCGCGTGGCGGCGTCAGGACCCGTGTGAGCGGCTTGTCCAGGGTTCCTTCCAGGCGAAACCGCAGGGTGGAAGCGGCATCGACCTGTTTTTTCAGCAGGTTGCGCGCCAGCATCAAGGCGGCGCCGACCACGGGGCCGCCGGCCACCGCTCCGGCGACGGTGAGGGTCGATCCGAATTCCGGCACCACGGTGGCGAGCAGGTTCATCGGCTGCGGCGGTTTCAGGTCGAGCCAGCCGTCGAGCGTCACCCGTCCGATCGGCCCGGTGACGGCGAAACCCCGGGTCGACAGCCGTCCGCCGGCGATCCTCACCTTGCCTTTGGCTTCGTCGACATAGAGCCCCTGCTTGAGCACATCGTCGAACTTGAGACGCAGGCGTCTGCCGATCGCATCGAGGCTGACCAGCCCGAGCAGTTTGGCGACTCCGGGCTTGACGCCGATGAAGCGCGCCTTGCGCAAGGCGATATCGGCCTCGCCATCGAGCCTTTCGATGGCAAAATCGCCCGGTCCGCCACGCCACCCGAGTCGCAATCCGAGGTCGGCGCCGCCGTCGCGCACCTTATCGCTGATCCCGGTGTCGCGAAGGAAACGGCCGAGTCGCTTCAGGTGGAGCTCGAGATGCATCTCGCTGTGTTCGCCGGCATCGCGATGAACCCACAGGCCGTCACCGAGGATGCGGGTGTCTTCGTCTTCGAGACGGAGGTTCTCGAAGCGCAACCCTCCCCGGGTGTGTCGCGCGCGCAACGTGGCATGGCCGAGCCGGTGTTTCCCCAAGGCCAGTTCTCCGATCCGGATCTCGAAGGGGGGGAGCGATTCGGGACGGATGCCCGCACCCTTGGGGCTTGGCCCTTCGCTGTCCGGATCCAGGCGCAAACGGCTGAAGGTGATCGTCACCGGTCCACGACCCGCGCGCGACAGTCCGCCGCGCAGGCCGTCGCCCGCAAGCTTCAGCGACCAGCCAGGGGGTGAGCCGGGGTGGTAGCCGCCCTCGATGGCGACATCCCGCCAGCTCCCCAGCGGACTGCGCAGCCGGTCGATGCGGATCTTGGCCCCGAGTTCGTCCACCAGCGCCTCGCCGTCGTCCGGCAAGGGCTGGCGCGCGAGCCAGTCCCGCCAGCGGGCGATGTCCAGTTCGGCGAGGCGTCCGCTCAGGTGGATGCCCGCGCGTGGGCCGCCGGAGGCCGACCCGCCCTTGCCGAGGCGCGCGCGCACCCAGCGGGGTCGCCAACCTTCCCGCGTGGCATCGAGCTGGGTTTCCGCCCATAGCAGGTCGCCAAGCCGCGCCGTGATATGCTGGCGTTGGGCGCTTTCCAGTTCGACCCACAGTTCCAGCGGCCGGGCGATGATTCGAGGTTTGCCGAACGGCGGCGGCAGATCGAGCGCGATCCCACGCAGATCGCTGTCGATCTCGAGCCGCGGATGGCCCTTGCCCACCGCCGGCAGCTCCATCTCGGCGCGCACCCGGGCCTTGCCCTTGGCGTTGGCGGCGATCGCCGCGCCGAGACTCGCGGCTTCCAGGGTGGCGCGCGCCAGGATGCGTGTTCCGCCGCCGTCGGGCCGCTCGATATCCACCACCAACGGGTTGCCGCGCCAGCGCGCGCGCAAGCCGCTGCCCTGAATCCCGTCTCCGTCGATCCGCAAACGGCCCGAGATGGCTTCCAGTCCGGCGGCGTTCTTGCCGATGCGCAGTCGGTCGTCATGGAGCCTCAGCTCGGCGACGATGCGGACAGGGTGTTCCTTCGCATGCGCGCCGAGCGGGATCGACAACCGCAGCCCGGCTTCGGCGGGGCCGCTCGGATCGATGCTCGCGAGATAGCCCTGCCGCTTCAGACGAGGCCGCAACAAGGCCAATGCTTCGCGCAGATCGCCGCGCGCATGCCCGCGCAATTGCATGCCGGTGGCGTGACGCAAGGGGTGGATATTCAGGGCGACATCAGTGAGCGCGATCCGTTGTAAGCGCGCCCGCCCCCGTTCGATGCGCAAACGATTGTCAAGAAACTCGACGCGCGCGGCCAATCCCTCGAGATCCGGCCAGTTTTTCAGGAAATGGAGTTCCATCTCCTCGACATCGAACAATACCTGGAAGCGTCCGTCGAGCGTCTTGTCGAATGGGAAATGGCGGGGCGACCCGACGAACAGAAAACCGCCGGAGGGCACGCGTCCGCGGACGAAGGCCTGGTCCAGCCAGGAGAGCAGGCGCGGTTTCATCACCCGCGCCGGGAAGTAGCGCTTGGCATGGGCCGCCTCGCCGTTGCGAAAGCGCCCGACGATATCGAGCAGCGGCGGGCCCTTGCCGGGCAGTTCGACGCGCAAGGCTACATCGCTGTCCAGATCAGGGTTGCGGATGTGCAGATCGTCGCTGTCGAGCAGCAGGACGTCTTCATGGCGTTCGAGCCGCAAGCGACCGTCGATGGAGAAGCTGAGCGGGGCGCGGAACAGGCCGCCGCTGTCGAGCTCGACGTCGACGCCATGCAGGCGGGCCTCGATGCGCTTCGGCGTGGCATCCAGGATGGCATCGATCCGCGCGATGCCCGGTATCTTCCCCACCGCTTCCAGCCGCAGCTGCTCCAGGCGAGACACCACGCGCCATTGCCCGTCTTCGGCGAAGTGAGCGCGTACTTCCATCATCTGGCCGGCGGGCTTCGCCGCGGCCAGCCAGCGCTCCACGCGCTCGTTGGCGACGCGTTGGAGCCAGCGCGCCAGCGCCGCCAGGCCCACGCGATCGGCGAACAGGCGGTACCCCTCGCCGGCGCGGTAGGCGAGCGCGGCGCGGCGCGGCAGGATCGGGCCGTTGGGCGAGCGGGCCATGAGGTCGAGACGCCAGTCCCGGTCGCCACCGGTCCAACGCAATGCGTATTCGCCGCGCAGCGCGAGCGGCGCGCTGTCGGGGGTCGTCGACAACGATGCGCCGATGCCGCGCAGGCGCGCGTCGAAACGCGCCACGCGTCCGGCCCGCAGATCACCCCACAGCTCGCCGCTGAGTCTGCCGCCGAGGCGCGCGCCCGCGGGCATGCGCGCCTGCAATACCTTGGCGAGCGGGAAGCGGCGGGCCTGGGCGTAGACCCGGCCGTCGAGTCCGCCGGCTCGCCCGGAATGGCCGCGCACGTCCAGCACCAGGCGCAGCTGCGCCTCGCCGGCAGGCTGGGCGCGGCGGGTCGCCAGATCGATGCGCGCGTCGATCAGATGACGGCCCGCGAGATTGCGCAACTGCGCCCGCGCCAGGTGCAGGGGCATGTCGCGATAGTCCGCGACCTCTCGGCGCCAGTGCACGCGGGTATCCTCCAGCAACAGGTTCGGCAGGCTCTCGAACAAGGCCATCGCGCGCAGACTGCCGCTGCCGGGACGTTTCAGGCCGCTGATCGAGAAGCGCCCGTCACGATACTGGAACAGCGTGAACTCGGTGTCGCGCAGCACAATCTGCTCGAAACGCGGATGCCATTCGCGCAGGGAGGCGAACATCGCCAGGTCGAGACGCAGTTCGCCGACGTGGATGCGCTGGTCCGGGTCGAGCGGGTCGGCCAGCTCCGTATCGAGGAACAGAACGCGCGGTCCGCTGCCGGTCCAGCGCGCGCTGATGCGGCCGATCGTGACATCGACGCCCAGCGCCCGGCTCAGACTCCGCTCCAGTGGGGCGCGCAGCTGATCGGCGAACGGCAGCGTGAGATTCAGCGAGGCGAGCAGGAAACCAACGACGATCACCCCGACGACGCCCAGCGCGAGCAGCTTGCGCGAGCAGGTGATGGCGAAGGTCTTCACGCGGACTCGCCCGGCCTACATCAGCACGACATCGTACTGTTCTTGGGTGTACAGCGATTCGGCCTGAAGCTTCACCGGTTTGCCGATGAATTGTTCGAGTTCGGCCAGGTTGTCCGACTCCTCATCGAGCAGGCGGTCGATGACCTCGGCCGAGGCCAGCACGAGCAGCTGGTCGGCATCATACTGGCGCGATTCTCGCAGGATCTCGCGAAAGATCTCGTAGCAGGTGGTCTCGGCGGTCTTCATCGAGCCACGCCCCTCGCAACAGGGGCAGGGTTCGCACAATACATGCTCGAGCGATTCGCGCGTGCGCTTGCGCGTCATCTCGACCAGACCGAGGCTCGAAACCTCGGAGATGTGGGTCTTGGCGTGGTCCTGCGCCAGACATTTGCGCAGCGCGCGCAGCACTTGGCGCTTGTGCTCCTCGTCCTGCATGTCGATGAAATCGATGATGATGATGCCGCCAAGGTTGCGCAGACGCAGTTGGCGACAGATCGTCTGCGCCGCCTCGAGGTTGGTTTTGAAGATGGTCTCTTCGAGGTTGCGGTGGCCGACGTAGGCGCCGGTATTGACATCGATCGTGGTCATCGCCTCGGTCTGATCGATGATCAGATGGCCGGCCGACTTCAGATCCACCTTGCGGTCCAGCGCGCGCTGGATCTCGTCCTCGACACCGTAGAGGTCGAAGATCGGCCGCTTGCCCGGGTAGTACTCGACCTGGATGTTGGCGTTCGGCATCAGCTTCTCGACGAAATGCACCGCCTTCTCCCAGGTGGAGCGCGAGTCGATGCGCACCTTCTCGACCTCGGGGCCGATCAGGTCGCGCAGCGCGCGCTTGGCCAGCGGCAGGTCCTCGTGCACCAAGGCCGGAGCCTGACTCTCGCGCACCTTCTCGGAGATCGATTGCCACAGCCGTTGCAGAAACAGCATGTCGCTCTCGAGCGCCTCGCGGCTGGCGCCCTCGGCGGCAGTGCGCGCGATGAAGCCGCCCGGCAGCTCTCCGCGCTGCATGAAGTCGCCGATGATATCGCGCAGACGTTGGCGTTCTTCCTCGTCGTCGATCTTCTGCGATACCCCGACATTGGCCATCTCGGGAATGAATACCAGGTAGCGCGACGGCAGCGACAGGTTGGTGGTGAGCCGCGCGCCCTTGCCGCCGATCGGATCCTTGACCACCTGCACGACGATGCTCTCGCCCTCATGCACCAACTGCGAGATCTGATCGCCGCGCGCATCGGGGTTACCGCCCGGCCCGATCGCCGAGGCATGCAGAAAGGCCGCGCGCTCGAAGCCGATATGGACGAACGCCGCCTGCATGCCCGGCAGGATGCGCACCACCTTGCCCTTGTAGATGTTGCCGACCAGGCCGCGCCGCGCGGCGCGCTCGATCATCACCTCCTGCACCACGCCGTTCTCGACCACCGCGACGCGGGTCTCGGGAGGGGTCACGTTGACAAGAATCTCTTCACTCATGAGGCATTGGTTCTCTGATTCTGATGCGGTTTCGACTCCGACGCCGCGATCAATGGATCGATGCCGACCGTTCGCAGCAATCCCGCGGTCTCGAACAACGGCAGGCCCATGACCCCGGAATAGCTGCCCATGATCTCGCGCACGAACACCGCGCCCAGCCCCTGGATGGCGTAGCCGCCGGCCTTGTCGCGCGGCTCTCCGGTCTCCCAATAGGCCGCGATCTCGGACGCCTCGAGCGCGCGAAAACGCACCTCGGTGCAACTCTCGGCCTGCCGTGTCCCACCGTCGACGCATAACGCCACCGAAGACCAGACGCGATGCGCGCGCGCCGAGAGCCGACCGAGCATGCGCGCGGCGGCCCGCCGGTCGCGCGGCTTGCCGAGGATCTCGCCATCGACCTCGACCACGGTATCGGCCGCCAATACCGGTCGAGCCGGGTGACTCGCGGCTACCGCCCACGCCTTCTCGCGCGCCATGCGCGCAACATAGCGCGCGACCGCCTCGCCAGGGCCGGGCGTTTCATCGATGTCGGCGACGGCGACATCGAAATCGACCCCGATCTGGCGCAACAGTTCGGCGCGGCGCGGGGATTGCGAAGCCAGAATGAGGCGCGTCATACTCATTCCCGATGGTAGGGATGGTGATTCAGGATGCTCCAGGCGCGATACAACTGCTCGGCCACCAGCACGCGCGCCAACGGGTGCGGAAAGGTCAGCGGCGACAAGGACCAACGCCAGTCGGCGCGCGCCAGCACGGCCTCGTCGAGGCCTTCCGGGCCGCCGATCAGCAGGCTTAGATCCCGACCATCGCCGAGCCAGCCGGAAAAACGTTGCGCCAGCTCAGGCGTGGAGAGCAATCGTCCGCCGATGTCGAGCGCCACGACATAGCTGCCCGGCGCGATGGCGGCCAGCATTTTCTTGCCTTCTTCCTTCAGGATACGCCCAATTTCCGGTTTTTTCCCGCGTTTACCGGGCGAGATCTCCTTCAGCGACAAGGCGCATTCCGGCGGCAGGCGGCTGCGGTAGCGTTCGAAGCCCTCGGCCACCCAGGCCGGCATGCGGTCACCGACCGCGATCAAAACCATCTTCATCGCGCCAGGCTCTCCAGGAAGCGTGTGAACGGGCCGGCGGGCCTCCACCGCGATCTCGAAAACGAAAATCCCTCGGAAAAACGCTCATTCCAGTGAGATATACGGGTTAAAGCACCAGGATCCGGCGTCGATAATACCGAAACCAGTCGATCTTGGACATGCATTCATGACAATCACAGCGAGCGCGGATATCGTTCGGCCCACGGCCTCCAGGTTACGCCGTTTCCGGGTCTTCCGTCACCTCGATGACGAGTTGCTCGAACGCGTCGCCGCGCGCGCCGAACAGCGTTCACTGAGACGGGGACGCACCCTGCTGGCGCTCGGCTCCAGCGATGAATATCAATACTTCCTGCTGTCCGGTCGCTTGAAACTCACCGCTGAGGATGGCCGCGTGGTTCACCTCGAGGCCGGCACGCCATCGGCCACACAGCCGATCGCCCAGCTACGACCGCGGCGCTACCAGGTCGTCGCCGAATCCCCGGTGGAGTACCTCCGCGTGCCGTGCGAGATCCTGTTGCGCCTGCACAATCCGCAGGCTGAGGAGATGGACTGGGACAGCATCACGCTGGACGACGATGACCAGGATTCCGCGCTCACCAACAGGGTTTCCTATGAGCTCTACCGCGCCATCCAGTCGGATTCGCTGGTGCTGCCGAGCCTGCCCGACATGGCGCGCAAGGTCGGCATCGCGGTGCGTCAGCCCGAGATCGACGCCCGGCGGCTGGCGCGCATCATTCAGGCCGACCCGGTGATCTCGGCGAAACTGATCAAAACCGCCAACAGCGCGCTGTACAACGGTCGCGGCACCATCGACAGTCTCGCCCCGGCGATCGTCAAGCTGGGCCTGCAAACGACCCAATCGCTGGTCATCACCTTTGCGCTGCGCGAGCTTTATCGCACCAAATCCGCTCTGCTTTCGGCGCACATGACCAAACTGATGAACAAGAGCATCAAGGTCGCCGCGTTGGCGCATGTGCTGTGCCGCTGTTGCGGCGTCGGACTGGATCCAGAGGAAGCCTTGCTCGCCGGACTGGTGCACAACATCGGCGGGGTCGCAATCCTCGACTATGTGCGCCGCTTTCCGGATGTTCTGACCGACCAGCGTCAGTTGAGCGGCACGATGCAGGCGCTGATGGGAGAATCGTCCAGCCTGATCCTGAAGAAATGGGATTTCGCCGACAAGTTCGTCGAGGCCGCTCAACATGCCAGCGACTGGACCTACCATCATGACGGCAAGCCGAGGCTGGTCGACATCGTCCTGATCGCCCATATGCACAGCCTGATCGGATCCCGCGAGCTGGCCGGCAAGCCGCGCATGGACGAGCTGCCGGCCTATCGGAACTTGGAACTCGACGGCCTTACCCCGCACGCCAGCCTGCGCCTGCTCGACGAGGCCCGGCAGGATGTCGCCGAAACCCAGCGTCTGTTGCTGAACGGTGGTTGACGATCAATCGTCCGGACGGATGTGTTCGATATAGCGCGGGGTTTCTTCCATACACAGCTCGATCGATTCGCCATCGATCGCGATCGGCTCGTCCGCGCCCTCCACCTTCAAGCGACAAAACACCCGTCCCCGGCTTTGAAGCGGTAGCGGGATCATGTCGCGATAGGTATAGATGTTCTCCCCGACGTCACCTCCCGCACAATCGGCCGGCAACGGCGGCAGTTCGCCCACGATCTCGGCATGCCCGAACAAGATATCGCCATTCTGGCGCCAACGAGTCTTCTCCACCGAACCGCTCATGGTCTTGATCAGGTACGCCGGCTCCAGACGCACGCGCACCTGGTCGCCATCGACGCGCACCGCCGCGATCCGGCTACCGATCAGTTCGATGCTGGTTGAATCCATGGGTTTCTCCAAGTGTAGTGGCAAACTATGTCGCGGAGTATATACGAACAGCTGGCAGAGCAAGCAGGCGGCCGCCTCGGCCCAGATTCATGAATACCAGGAGCCAGCCCAGTGACCCTGCCGTCGCAGACGAGGCAGAACCCCTGTGCAGGTATGGATATTGTCTTGGATCATGAGACCCAGCGTAGTTTGCGTCTTGCGAAAAGATCGTTCTTGCCGAGAGATTGCTGACGCCATGGCGCCGCGCGATCGCGTTGTTCGAGATCGAAGGGTCCGCCGCCTGGATCTCGCGGCGTACCTCGGGCGTGGTGCGAGCCTTCTTGTGGAGTGAAATGTTCATGCCGGATTGCCTCGTGCGTATGAATGAGGCTCTTCCGCGAGGGCCTGTAGCACCGCTCTCGCCTGGACACAGAGCATAGCCCCTTTTTGGGATATCATCACACGGGCCTTGACACTCACCCACGATAAAAACAGCCACCGCTATCGGCGGTTTCTAGAGAAAACATCTACCGAAATCTACTTGAGAACGTATCAGTGATATTTTCTGTAAAGAAACAGTCAATAGCAGAAGCCGCGTAACATTGAAGC
>Ga0256832_1002917_pt1 | contig 11677 bp, 9 predicted proteins | sample 134614metaG_FD_190534 | JGI IMG/M metagenome (GOLD analysis project Ga0256832, IMG submission 190534) | Hydrothermal vent microbial communities from Lau Basin, Pacific Ocean - 134-614 | ecosystem: Environmental > Aquatic > Marine > Hydrothermal vents | place: Pacific Ocean: Lau Basin | collected...
CCAAATATGTTAAACTTGCTATTTCGGTAGCTGCTGTTTTATTATTATTTATTTCGGTTAACCATTTTTTGTCACCTTCAATTTTTTCAGTAGAAACAGCTTATGGTGAGTCACAAAAAGTTGAATTGCCTGACGGCTCTGAGGTTTGGTTGGGAACACATTCAAAATTATCATACAATAAAGAAAAGTGGCAAAAAAACAGAGCGGTAAAATTAATCGGCTCCGCTTATTTTGAAGTAAAAAAAGGGCAAAAATTTGAAGTGATAACCCCTAACGGTAACGTGTCGGTTTTAGGAACCAAATTTCAAGTCAAAAGTATTGCCGATTTATTTAAAACCGTTTGTTTTGAAGGCAAAGTATTAGTGCATACATTAAAAAAAGATATTGTGCTTAAAGCTGGAGAGTCCGTCCAAAAATACGATCATCAATTGCTCAAACAACCGGTGCGTTATAATCAATCGGATATACAATCTAAAACAACCCGTTTTGCACAAACGCCCTTAGCTTATGTTTTAAAAGAATTTGAAAATCAATATAATGTCAAATTTAAAAACCAAGGCGTAGATACGCAAATTTTGTTTACCGGCTCTCTACCGCATAACAACCTGAAATTGGGATTGGAATTGGTCTCAAAAGCGCTGTCATTCAAATATAAACTGGATAAAAATAAAACGATTATTATAAAACATTGATTAAGAAATATTTCATACTATTCATAGTGTTTTTTCAATTTCATTATGTGTTTGGTCAGGACCAAACACATTCTGTTTATTATTCTCATACCGAACTTCAAAAAGTTTTAGATAATATTGAAACGCAATATGAAGTACATTTTTCTTACCAATCGGATATTTTAAAAAATTTATTTTTTAGTTGCTCTGAACAAGGGATAAGTTTAGATGATTTATTAGAAATAATTTCGCAAGAATTTAAATTGCAATTTATCCAGTTACAAGAAGGTTTTTATGTTGTTTTATCGGCTTCGGACAACATAACCAAACAGGCATTAAAGGAAGTTATCATCAACGCATACTTGACCGAAGGTATTAAAAAAAATAAAGATGGAAGTTTTAACGTATATCCGCAAGAGCTCGGTATTTTGGCGGGATTGATTGCCCCGGATGTGCTTGAGAGTATACAACAACTTCCGGGTGTCATTAGTCCCAACGAAACTGCTACCAATTTGAGCGTCAGAGGGGGGCGATATGATCAAACTTTGATTTATTATGATGGTATTCCTATTTTTCAAAACGGACATTTGTTCGGTATGATATCACCTTTTAATCCTTATACTATAAAGCGTGTAAAGTATTATTTTAAAGGGACACCGGCAAGATATGAAGGTGGTGCTTCCGGAGTAACTGATTTATCATCAGGTAATAAAGTTGTAAACAAACTAAAAATAAGCGGTGGCATTAACGCTTTATCGACTGATTTTGAATTGGAAATGCCTTTGATAAAAAAACACTTAAGTTTAACGGCTTCACTACGAACTTCCTATCGTGACATTTGGGAAACACCGGGACTGAAACAATATGAAAATAAGGTTTTTGAAAACACCAATGTTTTATCACAGACCGTCCGGTTAAATGATTTTGGTTTTAATGATTGGACATTAAAGCTTAATTCTGAATTGGCAAAACAACAGAGATTATCTATCAGTTTTATTCATATAGCTTCCTTGCTTGATTTTAAACATAAAATTTCCGGTTATGATAATTATGATTATATCGATAATCCTGAAACATCTACCAATGGTATTTCCGTTATATCAAAAAATGTATTAAACAATAAATGGCTAGTACAAGCTATATTTGATTGGGCTTGGTATGATATGAAATATGAAAATAAAATGTTTAAATTGCAAGAAAATATAGGTAATGTTTATAAAGAAAATTTTGTATCCCATACCGGCATAACTACAGAATTTATTTACAAACCCGGATATAATATTCGTTATAATTTCGGCTATGCTTATAATGAAAAACGAACAGCATATCTTTTTAAATTAGTTATTGACAATAAGTTATATATATTTGATTATTTGAAAAATATCAATAATACCCAAGCCGTATTCGGAACGATAACTTATCGAAATTTTTATTCATGGGATATAGACGCGGGTATAAGAGTACCTTATTATCAAGAGCTTAAGAAAGTCTATTTTGAACCCAGATTGGTATTAGGGAAACAGATTTTGCCACATACAAAATTGCAAATTACAGGCGAAATCAAACATCAGAATATACAGCAAAATAACAAAACCGTTATAGGTTTGCTCAATTTGGAAAATAAAATTTGGCAAGTTTCCGATCCGGTTTATTATCCTATTGTATCTTCTCGTCAAATTACAGCAGGATTATTATTTGCCAAAGATAAATGGCATTTAGAATTGGATTTTTACCAAAAAAACACTGAAAACATCAATATTTCAGTTCCATACAGAATATATGATAAACACCAATACTTAATAGGAATATCCGAAACACAAGGTATGGATTTTTACATCAAAAAGAAATACAGGCAATTTGATTTTTGGACATCTTATTCTTTAATGAATTCCAAATATCAATTTGAGAAACTAAAAAATAATCAAAGTTTTGTGTCGGACTTTCAAATCGAACACAAAACTTTAACAACCATTATATATCATTATAAACCTTATCAAATGGCAATAAGTTGGCTATGGCATTCCCCACGACCTTATTACAGGAATATACTAAACGATGAAGATGCCAATAGCAGTGAAAATATCAAATCAGATTTTGATATTGCTTATTTACCACCATATAATCGGGTTGATTTTTCGGCTTTTTATAATTATCGTTTTGGACAACACAAAAAGTATAAAATTAAGTTTGGTTTTTCAGTACGTAATTTGTTCAATCATAAAAATGTTTTGTCCCATGAACAAAACGGCTATGGTTTGGATACACAATTAGTCGATTTTGAACGTTATGGTTTAAATAGGGTTTTTAATGTTGTGTTACGGTTGTATTGGAAGTAGATGGCGAAATGTATTTAGCCACAAGTTAAAAGTAGAAAGTGACAAAGTACCATGTGCGTATAGCAGTGTGTGGAATATGTGTCAAGTAGAGGTATTGCATCTAACATCTATAAAATCGATTAACCGGCGTTAACAAATCAAAATATTACCAAATAACCAGTAAAAAAAATGAAAAATCAAAATATTTGCCAAGAATCTGTTTTTGAGCATATATATAAAATGTATGCCAAAGAACTGCGCAATTTTTTGATTTATAAATTTCAAGATGTCGAAACTTGCAATGATATTGTTCAAGAATGTTTTGTAAAACTTTGGCAGAAATGTAAAGAAGTGCCTTTCGGCAAAGTAAAATCTTTCTTATTCACAGTTGGTAATAATGCCTTTATCAATCAGAAAAAACATCTGCAAGTTGTTAGAAAGCATCATGCCGGTATGCTTAAACAAAGCACAGATCACATTTCTCCTGAATATATTTATATTGAAGAAGAATATGCACGAAAATTACACCGCTTGATAGATAATCTACCTGAAAAACAGAAAATAGTCTTTAAAATGAGCCGGCTCGAAAAAATGACTTATAACGAAATAGCCGAAAGTTTGCAATTATCAGTCAAAACTATAGAAAAACGCATGTCTGCTGCTTTACAATATTTACGGGCTAATTTGGAGTATTTCAAATAAAAAAATGGTTCAAAAACAATTGAACCATATAAAAACACTATTAATTTTTAAATTATTTTTTATCGAGCATATTGTCAGAAAGCCCTAAAGATTTAGCTTCTTCACCGGTCATTATACGTGAGTGTATAATAAACCTCAACCCCAATGGAATTTCCAAAGAAAAGGTTGAACCTCTACCTTCGGTTACATCTACGGTTATATGGGTGTATTTCCAAATATCATACATGTCTTCACTCATATAATAGTTAACCCCTTCAAGTTGTCCCAGAAGGATATCACTGTCATCTAGATACATATCTTCTTTTTCTATAAGCATAGGTGCGGTGCCATCACAGCAACCGCCACTTTGATGAAAAATAACATCACCATATTCTTCTTTTAATTTTCTGACAACTTCTGCTGCTTTGTCTGTTATTGCTACTTGTTGAAATACCATAATGTTTTGTGTTATGTTAAACCGGTTAACCAATCAAATGTTGGTTAACCGGTAAATTTATAAATAATGTTTAAAAAAATCCTAACTTCTTTTTATCATAGGAAATTAACATGTTTTTATTTTGACGGTAGTGATCGAGCATCATCAAGTGGGTTTCTCTACCAAATCCTGATTTTTTGTAACCGCCAAATGGTGCATGTGCAGGATAAGCATGATAATTGTTGACCCAAACACGTCCGGCTTTAATGGCTCTCGGAATTTGGTATAATTGGTGTGCATCACGTGTCCAAACACCGGCACCTAAACCATACATGGTATCATTTGCTATTTCAATGGCATCTGCTTCATCTTTAAATTTGGTAACCGATAAGACCGGACCAAATATTTCTTCTTGGAATACGCGCATTTTATTATGTCCTTCGATTAAAGTAGGTTTAATATAGTAACCTTTTTGGAATTCTCCTTCAACCTCGGCAGGTTTACCACCTGTAAGAATTTTTCCACCTTCTTCTTCTCCAATTTTGATATAAGACATGATTTTTTCAAATTGGTCTTTTGAAGCTTGTGCTCCCATTTGTGTTTCGGTATCATACGGATTGCCTTGTTTGATAGCATTGACACGGTCAATGACACGTTCCATAAATTCATCATAAATATCTTCTTGTACTAATAATCGGGAAGGGCATGTGCAGACTTCTCCTTGGTTAAAGGCAAACAAAACTGCACCTTCAATAGCTTTATCAAGGAAATCATCATCAGCATCCATAACCGAATTGAAGAATATATTGGGAGATTTACCGCCCAGTTCCATAGTTACAGGATTGATATTTTTAGAAGCATATTGCATAATTAATTGTCCGGTAGTGGTTTCTCCAGTAAAAGCAACTTTGTCAACTCCGGCATGTGATGCTAATGGTTTTCCGGCTTCAGGTCCAAAGCCATGGATAATATTAATTACGCCCGGAGGAAAAACATCAGCAATTTTTTCCATTAACAATGTGGCACTCGCCGGCGTTTGTTCTGCCGGCTTTAAAATAACCGTATTGCCAGCTGCCAAAGCCGGTGGAAGTTTCCAAGATAACATCAGAAGTGGAAAGTTCCAAGGAATAATTTGAGCCACAACACCCATTGGTTCTTTTATAATAAGAGATACTGTATTTTCATCAAGCTCGGTAGCCGATCCTTCTTCAGACCGAATGGCTGCAGCAAAATAACGCCAGTGGTCAGCAGCCAAAGGCACATCGGCATTTAGGGTTTCTCTGATAGGTTTACCGTTATCAGCAGTTTCAACAACAGCAAATTCTTCTAAATTTTCTTCGATAATATCTGCAACTTTGTTTAACATTCTTGCTTTCTCTGCAGGTGGTACTTTCTCCCAAGCATCTTTGGCAGCATTGGCTGCTGCAACGGCATTGTTAACATCTTCCTTTTTAGAACGCGGATATTTTGCTAAAAAGCTATTGTCAATGGGAGAATAATTGTCAAAATATTCACCACTGACCGGCTCTACAAATTTGCCGTTAATAAAGTTGCCATACTTTTCTTTAAATTTAGGTTTTGAATAAATCATAGTGAGTTAATTGGTTTTGGATTTTGCCTACTCTTTTCAAGATTTTCGGCTGCCTCTTTTAAAATTTTGATTAAAATAGGCATATTTTTTTATATAGAGTGTTAAAAATTATTAATAACTTTATTTTTAACATAATAAAAAAACAATTGTAATTTTTTGTGAATTTTAGTAAAAAAATATAAAAAGCTGCTTAATATCATTTTTTTTAAGCAACTTTGCTTGGTATTATTCAAATAAGAACGCAGTGAAATATATAAATTAATGAGGGAGGGACAGGGGGAGTGGTATAAGATTCCGCCCCTGACTTTTGTCGGGGACAGACAGGTAGAAATACCCTAAATTTGTTGGTTTTACTCAGTCGTATAAAATGTCATGAAATTTTCGGGAATATGATAAAAAAAGTTTATCTATGACTCAATTTGCCGGAATACCTGCTAAAACAAAGGTTCCGTCATTTCTTTAGGCTTAGGCAACCCCATAATTTTTAAAATGGTCGGTGCTACATTAGCCAAGATACCATCTTTTAAATCGGGCTTTAAATCTTTATCGATTAAAATCACCGGAACCGGATTGGTTGTATGTGCCGTATTGGGTGAACCGTCAGGGTTGATCATATTTTCGGCATTACCGTGGTCGGCAAGAATGATAATGGCATAGTCATGTTTCAAAGCTTCCTCTACAATTTTCTTAAGGTTTTTGTCAACTGTTTCCGCTGCTTTTTTGGCGGCATTAAAATCCCCCGTATGACCTACCATATCACCATTGGCAAAATTTAACACGATTAAATCTGCGGATTCATTTTTAATTTCAGGTAAAAGCGCTTCGGTTACTTCGTTGGCACTCATCTCCGGTTTTAAATCGTAAGTCGCCACTTTAGGTGACGGGATCAAAATACGTTTTTCACCCTCAAATTCTTGTTCTTTACCTCCCGAAAAAAAGAAGGTAACGTGAGGATATTTTTCGGTTTCTGCTATACGAATTTGTTTTTTCCCGGCTTTTGCTAATAATTCGCCCAAAGTATCTTTTAAATCTTCCTTAGGATAGGCAACTTTGATGCCTTTAAAATTTTCATCATAAATAGTCATGGTGACAAAATGCAGCGGCAAGGTTTTCATGCCGTATTCGGGCATATCTTCTTGGGTCAAAACTTTAGTGAGTTCACGTCCGCGGTCGGTTCTGAAATTATAAAAAATAACCGCATCACCGGGTGCTATCTTCCCGATGGGTTGACCGTTTTCATCTACGTGAACAATGGGTAAAATAAATTCGTCCGTCACCCCTTCTTTATAACTTTCTTTAACGGCTTTAACCAAGTCAGTAGCCGGCTTGCCTTCCCCTTTGACTAACAAATCATAAGCTTTTTTGACCCGTTCCCACCGATTATCGCGGTCCATAGCGTAGTAGCGTCCGATAACCGAAGCTACTTTAACCGGCGTATCTTTGATATAATCTTGTATCTCTTTTAAAAATTCGATACCCGAATGCGGATCGACATCACGGCCGTCCATAAAGGCGTGAATATAGGTCGGGACATTATATTTTTTTGCCATCTGTACCAAGGCTTTCAAATGATCGATATGCGAGTGTACGCCGCCATTTGACAGCAAGCCTAACAAATGCACCGCTTTGCCGTTTTGCTTAGCATATTCAAATGCTTCTTTTAAAACTTTATTTTCAAAAAAACTGCCGTCTTTAATGGCTTTATTAATCTTGACCAAGTCTTGATATACAATGCGTCCGGCACCCAGATTCATATGTCCGACTTCAGAGTTACCCATTTGCCCTTCCGGCAATCCGACATTCTCACCGGAGGTATAAATCTTAGCGTGCGGATATTTTTGTATCACTTTGTCCATAAAGGGTGTATCTGCTTGTGCAATAGCTGACACTTCCGGATTTTGGGTAATACCCCAACCGTCTAAGATTATTAAGATGACTTTTTTGCTCATGATCTGAATTTATGATTGCAAAGTTATACTATAATTCTGAAACTGTTTGTAAAGATTTTATTAAATGTAACAGAATTTGTTTATTTTCGTTGAAATATAAAGTACATCTTTAAAAAGCTAATTTATGAAAAAACTAATTTTATTAATTTTACCTTTTATTTTACTCACTTCCTGCCAAATAACTGAAGAAGTTTCCTTTAACAAAAACGGAAGTGGCACTTATAATCTTAAAATGAATATGAGTGGCATGATACAAATGATGAAAAATATGGTTGAAAATGACAGTGTCAAAAAACATGAAAATGCGTCAATAAATAGGAAACCTGAAAAAAGAGATACTGTTATTCTTTTTGCTGATATTTTAAAAGAAAAAAAAGATAGTATCAAAAACTTATCAAAGGAACAACGAGAGTTTCTAGAAAGTTTAAAGGATGCTAAAATGCGAATGTATATGGATGAAGCTAAAGATGAAATGTTTATAAGCTATGAAATTCCTTTTAAAAAAATAGTGGATTTAACTAATATTGATCAAAAATTCGGCAAGTTGAATGCTTTTAATAAGAAAGATACAAAAGGTATGAATGGTATGAATGGTATGTTATCCGATTACAAAGTTTCATACGAATTTAACAAACATGTTTTTCATAGAAAGATTATTAAGACGAATAAACCTGATAAAAAAGATAAGCCGAAAGATGAGAAATTTTACAAAATGATAAACTACGAAATCATCTACCACTTTCCTTATAAGATTGAATCGGTTTCTTATAAAGATGCTTTGCTTAGTGCCGATGGTAAATCTCTACATATCAGAATGCCTTTGGATAGCTTGTTAAAAAATAAAGATTTATTAGACTTGGAAGTGAAATTCAGATAAATATACTGTGTTTTTGCACTTATTTCTCAATTTTGGAAATACCAATCAAAGTTGCAAAAGAGCCCATAAAAATTATGGTTAGCAACACATATAATATATTGGACCAATGAAATTCGACCGGATACGGCATATTGGTTTGCGGTATGTACAAAAACGGGTAAAATTGTTGTATGCCGATTAAAACAAGCCCAAATATTAAACCGACTAAGCCACTTAAAACGGTCATACCCAAACCTTGAATCATAAAGATTTTTTTGATTTCTGAGCGGTCCAAGCCCAAGACGCGCAAGGTGTGAATATTGTCTTTTTTGTCGATAATTATCATAATGATGGTTCCGACTATATTGAATAAAGCCAATAGCAAAATCAAAGCAAAAATAAAATAGACCATCAAGTTTTCGGTATTGAGCATTTTGTAAAGTAGTTTGTTTAGTTGTTGCCGGTTACGGATATATAACTGCTTCCCAAAACGAGCTTGTAAGCGTTTTTGCAAAGCGATTATCTGATTGGGCATGACTTTAATTTCAATAGCGGTTATTTGTCCGGGTTGATAATGTAATAATTGTTGCGCTCCTTTTAAAGTTGCGTACAAATAGGTATGATCATGATCGGGAGTGGTTTGAAAAATGCCGACCGGTACAAAATATTTTTCATAAAATGCTTTACGTGGGTCGGTAATAAAACCTTTGCCCGGTTTGGGGACTAAGAGTTGTATCATTTCCAAATTATTGGAAAGCATAAAAGACAAATCATTTGCCAATGAGACACCCATAAGCATTTCAATTGTATTGGGCTTCGGTAAATGACCGGATATTAAGGTCGAATCTAAATTGATGACGTTGTAATAATTGCTGTCAACCCCTTTGATTTTAGCTATTTTTTGTTTGTCGTTGTAGTTGATAAAAACCTTTTCTTCAATGACTTTAGAAAAATTTTGAACGGCTTTATCGTGCTTTAAAAATTGTGTCAATTCTTTGTCCAAAACAAAACTTTTGCCGGTTTTGGGCGTGATTTTTATGTCGGCATCGGTCATTTTAATCAGGTTGACATTGAAAGTGCGAATGCCGGAAAACCCTGATAATACAATAATAAAAGCTGCTGACACCATCAAGACACCGAATGAAGCGATCTTAACAATAATATTAATGGCATTATTGCCGCTTTTTGAAAACAAATATCTTTGTGAAATGTAGCGGATATAATTCAAAATACAAGGACTTTAATCAATCGGATTATCTCCTTTTTTGAGTGCTTGGTCAATCTTTTCAATATAGTCTAATGAGTCATCTCTAAAGAATAACAAATCAGGCATTTTTCGCAGTTGATGACGCACGCGTTGCGCCACTTCATGCTTGATTAATTTGGCATTACTTTCTAACTCGGTTAGTAATACATCTGCCTTGTCAGACGGAAAAATACTGACATATACTTTTGCCAAAGTCAAATCGGGCGTCACGTGCACTTTTGAGACACTGATAATTAAATTTTTGATACCGGCTTTCCTGATTTCACCTTGTAATATCTCTGCCAAATCTTTTTGTATGATTTTAGCAATTCGTTTTTGTCTTGTTGTTTCCATACCGCAAAGATACGGATTTTTGTAGATGATTATTGATGAATTGATGATTTATGCTGCTTAATAGGATGTTATGTTCTTTTATGATTGATGAATTGATGATTTGTTTTACTTCATAGTATGTTCTGTTCATTGATGTTTATTCTCTACTTTCGACTTACTTCTGCCGGTAATCTGATGAATTGATAATTTTTTCCGTTTAATAGAACATTTAATTCATTGATGTTTGTTTACTACTTCTGATTTTATTACTGCTTCTAATTTGAGGAAATGAGGAAAGGTCACTGAGGATCCCATTGATAATCGGGATTGTGCCGAAGTGACTGGTTTTGATTGAGGAATTATATTTTTTTTGAACCACATAAGACACATAAGTTCATATAAGTTTTTTCTTTTGTATCCTTATGTGTCTTATGTGGTTTTTAGCTCTTAAGCTCTTTAAAATAATATTCTAATAATTTTTGTACATCTTTCGGACGGCTCATTTTCAGATGATTAGCTTTGATGTATTTTTTTAAAGGTTTTATAGCAGCCGGATCGTTAATGGCTTTTAAAACCGCTTTTTTGCCGAGATGTATCGGAACAAATAGCTTATCTTTATTTTTGATATAATAAGTACTAAAAGTTTTAAACTCAAAATCTTCCGAACTATCCGTATATGGCATGCCTTTCATATGATTTTTTTTAATCTTTTTGTAGGTACTTTTTAAAACCAAGGCGTCTTTGGGTTTTACACTAAAATATTCAAAAAAACGGGTTTTAGGACTACCTGCAAAACGATTAGAAGACACACGAACAAAGCGTTTAACGCCATCTTCATTGTTGGTCAAAGCGATGGCAACTATATTTTTATCTGTTAACTTAACCAATGGAAAGTCTTCTGAGGCAATACCTTTAAAATCTGACTTTAAATTTTTCAAATACACCAAAAAACTATCATCTAAAGCATCATAATTGACATAAGGGAGAGTATATAATTTACCATCGTTAAATAAAACTTCCGCTTTAGACCATTTACTCAACAACAAGGGCGACCCTACATGGTTCTTAATATGTAGATTGTCATCTATTTCGATATTACCTTTTCCAAATTGATTGTTCAATACGTCTTGATACATATCCACCATGGAACTCACCCCTAAAGGCAAAGCTTCTTGTGCAAAAAGTCCGGTTGTAATAAAGGTTAATAACAGAATTATTATACGTTTCATCAATCTAAAGTTTTAAAATTTGTCCTAAAAGTTATAGCGTACACCAATTATATATTTGTTGATATTCTCATCGACAACAGCAGTATCAGGCAAAGTTAAGACATTTTTTGAGATTTGTCCGGAACTATGCCAATATGCAAAATCCAACACAAAACTACCGAAATTATAGCCCAATCCGGCTGAATAGCCCTTGTAAGCATAGAGGTCTTTGTTAGCCTTAACCGGAGATGTTGCCATAAAACCACCAGCTCGTAATGATAATTTATCCAGTTTGATTTCGCCACCGGCATTAATTTTATGCACCGGTTGCATAGTGGTGGCAATTTCATCATTTAAACTGTCAAAATAACTTGTATCTGCATCGGCATCT
>Ga0256832_1002918_pt1 | contig 11677 bp, 10 predicted proteins | sample 134614metaG_FD_190534 | JGI IMG/M metagenome (GOLD analysis project Ga0256832, IMG submission 190534) | Hydrothermal vent microbial communities from Lau Basin, Pacific Ocean - 134-614 | ecosystem: Environmental > Aquatic > Marine > Hydrothermal vents | place: Pacific Ocean: Lau Basin | collected...
GGTACAGTGTTACCCGTACGCCGGTTTAGCAAACCGGTGGTTTCAGCCACTCACCCACCTCACCAAACTTGCAAAAATATCAATCCAATCTATATTGGATTTCAAAAGCGGTTGCAAAGATATAATTGTATTTTTAATTAACAAAACTTTTTTTGAAGTTTATTAAATAATTTCTATATTAATCACACAATTATCAAAGCTGATCTTTCCGGACCTACTGAAACAAATGAAATTGGCGTTTGTAAGTCTCTCTCCAATTTTTTGATATATTCTTGTGGAATCAGGGGTAGTTCTTCTATTGATTTAGCTTTAGATATATCTTCACTCCAACCTTTATGATCCACATATATGGGTTTTATTTTTTCATTATCTAAATCATAAGGAAGTTTTGTTGTTTTACCTCCATTGTCCAATTCATATGCATCGCATATTTTAATCGGGTTGAATCCACTCAAAACATCTAGCTTAGTTAATGCGATATCTGTAACTCCATTAATCATTATTGCATATTTTAATTGAGGGATATCAATCCATCCACACCTTCTATTTCTACCTGTTGTAGCACCATATTCATTGCCTTCAACTCTTAGCCTCTCCCCTACTTCATCCAATAATTCTGTGGGAAATGGCCCACTTCCTACCCTTGTTGTATAAGCTTTCACTATTCCAATCACCCTGTCTATTCTTGATGGTGCGATTCCCAGACCTATAGAAACTCCGGCAGTTATAGTATTGGAAGATGTTACATAGGGATAAGTGCCATGGTTTATATCCAACATCGTTCCCTGAGCTCCTTCTGCCAGAACCCTCTTACCTGAATCTAAAAATTCATTGATAAAATACTCCCCATCTACTATTTTATATTTTTTTAATAGCTCAATACTTTCAAAAAACTTCCTTTCTTCTGCTTCAATATCAAATTTTGGCAGTGCATCAAACTGATGAAGAAATTTCAAATGCTTTTCTTTAATAGCTAAAAATCGCTCTTTAAAATTATCCATAAACAGATCACCTACTCTCAATCCATTCCTTCCTGTCTTATCCATATATGCCGGTCCTATTCCTTTCAAAGTTGAACCTATTTTCATTTTACCTTTTGAATATTCACTAGCTGCATCAATATACTTATGAGTGGGTAATATCAAATGGGCTTTTTTAGAAATCAGCAATTTTGGCATCACCTCAAATCCACTTTCTTCCAACTGAGAAATCTCTTTCATTAAGATAGCCGGATCTATTACTACACCATTCCCAATGAGATTAATTAGATTGTCGTGAAAAATACCTGATGGCATTATGTGAAGAACAAATTTTTTGCCATCAAACTTTATTGTATGTCCTGCATTCGGACCACCTTGGAATCTGGCAACCATATCATATTTTGGAGCAAGATAATCAACTATTTTGCCCTTACCTTCATCCCCCCATTGCAAGCCTACTATTACATCAACTTTCATTTTGTTTTATTTCAAGAAAAATTAATAAATTATTATTGTTCAAAATCAGAGTTACATTCGCTACAAATACCATAAAAGACAATATTATGACGCAAAACTTTGAAATTTTGTGACTTCTCGACAAACTCTCTTGTTTGCTCCAAACGCGGGTCACAAAACTCAATAACTTTCCCACAATTTTCGCAGACCAAATGATCGTGTTTTTTGTATCCTAAAGACTTTTCATATTGAGTAGTATTCTTCCCAAATTGTTGCTTGCTTACCAATTGGCAGTCCACCAAAAGCTCTAAAGTATTATATACCGTGGCTCTACTAACTCTATAGTTTTTTGTTTTCATTTGGATATACAAGTCTTCAGCATCAAAATGATCTTCTCTGTTGTAAATTTCTTCCAAAATGGCAAATCTTTCAGGGGTTTTTCTAAATTCATTTTCGACAAGATATTCTTTAAACTTCTTTTTAACGCTATTGATATCGTGTTCCATTTTATTTGTCATAGTACTTTATTTTTCTATCCTTTCAACGGAATTAATTCCATTTATTTCTTTTAATTTTCTAATTATTAGATTTACTTGATTATTATTTTTCACAAAAACACTTATCTTCCCTTCATAATACCCTTCATCACCATTTATGCTAAATGTTCTGATATTCACTCCAATTTCTTCTGATAATTTATCAACAATTCTTTTTATTACCCCCTGCCCACTATCAATTCCAATTATAAGCAAATCCACAACAAAATTGGCGTTTGTATTTGATCCCCATTGAGCTTTCACAATTCTATAGCCGTAATTAGCTAAAAGGTGTGTCGCATTAGGGCAATTAGATCTATGTATTTTAAGTCCTGATCCTGACCCTATAAAACCAAAAATATCATCTCCTTGAATAGGATTACAACAATTTGCAAAACTATAATCATACTTTTCACCGGGCTCTCCATTTATGTAAACAACAGGATTTGAATTTTGTTCGTCACTTTTTGCCTCTGCATTCTCTTCCATTGAGGATGAGTTATCAATTATTGTTTTGGCTTGAGTTTCTTTCACCAATTTTCGTCCTACCACTTTGAATGACTTTAATTTACTCAAGTCCACCCTATCATTTGAAATAGCATAAAATAAATCAGGTCTTGATTTGAAATTATAAAATTTGACTAACATATCGACATTGAGGTCAAAGCTGACTTTAAGATTTTTCAACTTTCTTTGTAATGTCTCTTTGCCAAATTCTCCTTGCTTCCTTTTTTCTTCTTTTACTGCAGATCTGATTTTGGACTTAGCTTTCCCCGTAACAACCAATTTCAACCAGTTTTCATTTGGTTTTTGGTTCTTGCCGGTCATCACAGACACCTTATCTCCATTAACCAACTTATACCCCATCGGCACAAGCTTATTATTGACCTTAATCGCTACGGCATGATATCCCACATCACTATGTATGTCAAATGCAAAATCCAAAGCTGTGGCGCCTTTAGGAAATATTCTCATATCTCCCTTTGGCGTAAAAGCGTATATTTCTTCTTTGAACAAATTAGTTTTAAAATCACTGATAAACTCTAAAGCATCGGAAGAACTGTCGTCATCCAATAATTCGCGTATATTGTCCAACCAGCGATCATAAACGTCAATTCTATTCTCATTCCCTTTGTACTTCCAATGTGCTGCAAAACCTTTTTCAGCAATTTCATCCATCCTCTCGGTGCGTATTTGTATTTCCACAAATTTCCCTTGTGGTCCTATTATGGTTGTATGCAATGATTCATACCCATTACTTTTGGGGTTTGTAACCCAATCTTTAAGCCTTTCCGGAATTGGTGTATAAACATCCGTAATCAGAGAATACACTTGCCAGCAATAGCTTTTCTCTTTATCTCTTGGGACATCAACTATAATTCTTACAGCAAACAAATCGTATATCTCATCAAAAGTGACATTTTTATTTTTGATTTTATTATAAATAGACGAAATTGATTTTGGCCTTCCGAGAACTCTATATGGAACATTCAATTCCAATAATTTGTCTTTCAAAGGTGATATAAATTCAGAGATATATTTATCCCTTTGCTGTTGGGATTCTTGTAATTTATCCCTAATTTCATTATATTTTTTTTCTTCCGATATTTTAAATATAATATCTTCAAACTCTTTCTTTATATTATACAATCCAAGCCTATGAGCCAATGGCACATAAATATAACTTGTTTCAGCCGCTATCCTAAGCTGCTTATGTCTTGGCATAGACCCGATAGTCCTAAGATTATGAAGTCGATCGGCCATCTTTATTAAAACCACCCTCACATCATAAACTAAGGTACTAAGAACTTTTTTATAATTTTCAGCCTGTGGTGATTGAACATTATACGACCCATCCAATTTAGTCAAACCATCAACAATCATTGCTACTTTTGTCCCGAATCTATATTTCAATTCATCCAATTCTACCTCTGTATCCTCAACTACATCGTGCAATAGAGCACAAGTTAACGAAGTCGGTCCCAAACCAATTTCGTGATAGCAAATCCTTGTTACTTCAAGTGGGTGGTGTATATATGGTTCGCCTGACTTCCTCCTCTGAAATTTATGCGCTTCAACAGCAAGATTAAATGCTTCATCTACCATCTTGAAGTCCTCATCATTCAAAGGGGGATCTATACTTTCAATGAAAGCATTGTAGTCATCCCTTATAATTTTGACTTCTTCAGGAGTCATTGGAAATTCACTTTTACCCACTATAGCTCATTTTGATATTTAAAAATATTAATCCAAAATCACTTCGTCTTGTTTACAATTTTTACAAAACGACCACAAATATTATTAAAATAAAATCTAAATTACAATTTTTCATTAAATGTATATAATATTTTCTCAATATTATTTTATTTTTAATAAAAGAGTGTATCTTTGCAACTCTTTTGAAATAAATGTTGTTTTAAACAGCGAAAATGCGGGTGTGGTGAAATTGGTAGACACGCTAGACTTAGGATCTAGTGCCGCGAGGTGTGGGGGTTCGAGTCCCTTCACCCGCACAAACAAGACAGGAGAGTATTTGCTCTCCTGTTTTAGTTTATAGATATAAATTTTATGAAATTGTATTCAATCAATTAAAATACTTTTTCTCTAAAAAATCATCTAGATTATTTATAAAAAAAATAAATTAATTCAAATAAATATGGAATTCAAAACAAATTATATCGATGATAATAGATTCGAGCTTACCATAAAGCTCTCAAAAGATGATTTTATCAATGAAGTTGATAAACAACTCAAGAAAAAGAGAAATGAAACAGTCTTCAAGGGCTTTAGAAAAGGGAAGACTCCAATGGGCTTTTTGCGCAGAACTTTTGGAAATCAGATTTTGGCTGATGTAATCAATAAAAAAATCGATGAAGCTCTAAGTAAATATCTCAAAGATGAAGGTATAGAGTTGATGTTGTCTCCTATTGCTGTTGAAAACCAAAAACCTTTGGATATAAATATAAATAAAGTAGATGACATCGAAGTTTCTTTTGATTTACACAAAAAGCCGGATTATGAAATCAAGGGTATTTCCGAAGAAGATTCATATACCAGCTATGACATAGAAATAGACCAAAAAATCATTGATGAGCAATTGGATAGATTTAAAAATCAATACGGTAAATACGAACCATATGATGGAGATTTTGACGAGGACACATTCATAACAGTTAAGGCTGATGAATTGGATGGTGATAATATTAAAAAAGACGGCTACAACACTGAATTTTCAATTAAAATCGCAGAATTGAGCGATGAATATAAAGATTCTGTACTTAAATTGAAAAAAGATAGCGAATTTACATTTGATGTATATAAATTATTGGCTGATGCTGATGATAAAAAGGTAAGAGATTATTTACTAAATATAGACGAAAATGATTTTGAGGAGGGGGAAGATATTGGCATTGGAAATATGTTTAAAGGTAAAATAATTGCTTCAGAAAAGTTTGTTCCGGCTGAATTAACACCTGAGTTTTTTGAAGAACAAAATTTCCCCAATATAAAAAGCGAAGAGGACTATATTAAATTGATTACTGATGATTTCAAAAAACATTATGATTCGGAAAGTGAAAAATTCTTACAATTAGAAATCGCCGAAAAGTTAAAAGAAATCAATGAACTTCCTGTCAATAAAGAGTATGTAAAAAGGTGGATAAAAGAACAATATCCTGACAAAACAGAGGAGGAAGTAGATAATAGTATGGACGATGTTTACAAAGATTTGAATTGGCAGTCTATTGTTGATAAGCTGATAAAAAAATACGATGTAGAAGTTACTAAAGAAGAGTTGTCCAGAAAACTTGAGTCACAAGCAAGGCAAATGGTAGGAGGAAACCAAGAATTACTTTCTCAAATAATGGAATACATGATACAAGACGAAAAACTCGTCAATAATACTTACAATGAAATGTTCATTGATAAGATATTCGGTGAAGTCGCTAAAACTGTCACGAAAGTATCAGAAAAAATAACTTGGGATGACTTTTTGAAATTAGTACAAAAATACAATAAACAGAAAGTTGAAGAGACACAAAGCCAGGAAGAGGAATAGCATTTTTTTACTGCATTAGTTTTATTCACAGATTTTACTAGAAAGTTCAAATCACATGTGAATAATTTGGAAATTAGATGATTTATACATCTGTTTTTCTAAAGATATAAGGTTTTTCTATTAAAATAAACAAAACCTTAGGTTTATTGTTATAAAAATAATTAACAACATGAAATTATGGATTTAGGCAAAGAGTTTTTGAAATACGCAACAAAGGAGAAAGGTTTCAGCAAGATGCATATTGAAAAATATATGAACACTACTGTTCCAAATATTTTTGGATTCACTCCGCAGGTCATCGAAGAAAGACAGATGAACGTAGTAGGAATGGATGTTTTTTCCAGATTAATGATGGACAGGATAATATTTCTCGGCGTTCCTATAAATGATTATGTGGCTAATGTAATCCAAGCACAATTGCTTTTTCTTGAATCTGCCGATCCCAATAGAGATGTTCAGATGTTTATAAATAGCCCCGGAGGCTCTGTAATAGCAGGTTTGGGTATATACGATACTATGCAATATATCGCTCCGGAGGTTTCAACTATCTGTACAGGTCTTGCCGCATCTATGGGAGCTGTACTGTTAGCAGCAGGTGAAAAAGGAAAAAGAACTGCACTTCAGCACAGTAGAATAATGATTCACCAACCTATGGGCGGAATGCAAGGGCAAGTTTCCGATATGGAGATATCATATAATTTGATAAAAGATTTACAAAAAGAACTTTATGAAATCCTTTCAAAACATACAGGAAAACCTTATGCTACAATCGAAAAAGATAGTGACCGTGATAATTGGATGAAAGCAGATGTAGCTCTGAAATACGGATTGGTAGATGAAGTAATATTGATTGACAGTAAGAAGAGAAATAAAAAATCTTAATAAATTAATTTTTAATACCATATGGCTAAAGAAAAGCTAAAATGTTCTTTTTGTGGAAGAGATAAAAGCGAAACTCTTCTATTAATTGCAGGAATAGATGGACATATCTGTGATGCTTGTGTTGAGCAAGCAATTGAAATTGTAAATGAGGAAATCGGAGACAAGCAAATAAGTGAGTTTAAAGATATTCCTGACATCACTCCCAAGCAGATAAAAGAGTTTTTGGATCAATATGTAATTGGTCAAGAAGAAGCAAAAAAACATATCGCGGTAGCAGTTCATAATCACTACAAAAGATTACGTCACAAAAACAATAATGATATTGAAATCGACAAATCTAATATTATACTCGTTGGTGAAACAGGGACTGGAAAAACCTTGCTGGCAAAGACCATTGCAAAATTCCTTAACGTTCCTTTTACTATAGTCGATGCAACAGTATTTACCGAAGCGGGATATGTAGGTGAAGATGTAGAAAGTATGTTGTCAAGACTGCTTCAAGCTTGTGATTTTGACGTAGAAGCAGCAGAAAGAGGTATTGTTTATATCGATGAAATAGATAAAATTGCCAGAAAAAATGACAATCCATCAATTACCAGAGATGTGTCCGGAGAAGGAGTGCAACAGGCAATGCTAAAGATTTTGGAAGGTTCTGAAGTTCAAGTGCCACCTCAAGGAGGAAGAAAACATCCCGAGCAAAAACTTGTCAAAGTAAATACAAAAAACATACTATTTATCTCGGGCGGAGCTTTTTCAGGTATAGACAAGATTATTGAAAAAAGAATGAACAAAAGCCAAATAGGCTTTAATCACGATACCAAAGAACAAATCGATGAGGACAATATTTTACGCCATGTTACCCATCAAGATTTGAAAAACTTCGGGTTAATTCCTGAACTAATAGGTAGATTGCCGGTATTGACATATTTGGAGAGGTTGGATGAAGATGCATTGGTTGAAATATTGACAAAACCTAAAAACGCTTTGGTAAAACAATATAAAGCGTTATTTGAAATGGAAGGTGTAAAACTGACTATCACACCTGATTCTTTCAAATATATAGCAGAGAAAGCTATTGAATTCAAATTGGGCGCAAGAGGGCTGAGAACTATTTTGGAGACCATATTGACAGATGCTATGTATGAAATACCATCACAAAAAGACGTGAAAGAACTTACTGTTGATATCGATTACGTAAAGTCAAAAATAGATAATAGCAAACTGGTAAAATTCAAAGCAGCATAAACATTGTACTCACGACAATCTGATAATACCATTGTAGCATTATCCACTCCTCCGGGTTCAGGTGCGATAGGTGTGATAAGACTTTCAGGTAATAAAGCAATCGAAATTACTAATCGCTTTTTTCTGGGCGCAAACCTTGAAAAAGCAATAGGATATACCGTACATTATGGTAAATTATTCGATGAGAATAAAAATATCATTGATGAAATACTCGTAACTATTTTCAAAACCCCAAAATCATATACAGGAGAAAATCTGGTTGAGATTTCCTGTCATGGATCTTCATATATAATCAATGAAATAATAAGACTGTTTTTAAGAAATGGGGTCAAGCTGGCGCAAGCCGGAGAATTCACTATGCGTGCGTTTATGAATGGCAAAATGGATTTGTCACAAGCAGAAGCAGTAGCCGATTTGATAGCATCAAAAACCAAAATATCACATGATATAGCGCTCAAACAACTGAAAGGAGGATTTTCATCAGAAATAAAAAAACTTAGAGAGAAACTCGTAGATTTTGCTTCACTAATAGAATTGGAATTGGATTTTAGCGAGGAAGATGTAGAATTTGCTGATAGAACACAGTTAAAAACCTTAGTAAAAGAAATATTGAATCTGGTATCAAGTCTGATAGAATCTTATAAATACGGAAATGTTTTGAAAAACGGCGTACCAACGGTAATTGTCGGCAGACCAAATGCAGGCAAATCTACATTACTAAATGCTCTTTTGAATGAAGAAAGGGCAATCGTATCTGAAATTGAGGGTACAACCAGAGATACAATCGAGGAAGAGTTAAATATAAACGGCATAATCTTTAGATTTATAGATACAGCGGGAATTAGGGAAGCAAAAGACAGTATCGAAAATCTTGGAATCGAAAAAACAATGCAAAAGATAAAAGATTCTTCGTTGATTATCTACATTTATGATTCAAATCAATTAACCCAAAATGAAGTAATCAAAGATTTGGAGGAACTAAATACCGGTGATACCCCTACCCTAATTGTGGCAAATAAGATTGATCTTTCTGATAAGAATGAATCCATTTCCGAAAACCATATAAAAATTTCTGCCAAAGACAAAGGCAATATCAAAGAATTAAAAACAAAAATATTTGAATCTTCAATCACCAACGGTATTGACATATCAGGCATATTTGTGACCAATGAAAGGCATCTCAATCTATTGAAAGAAGCAAAATCAAGCTTACAAAATGTCATATTGGGATTGGATACCAAATTGCCTGCCGATTTAATCGCTATGGATATCAGACAAGCAAATATTTCTCTTGGTGAGATCACGGGGACAATATCAACAGACGACCTATTGGGAAATATTTTTGGCAAGTTTTGTATCGGAAAGTGATCTTATTGTATAAAACCTTAGTAATGACGAAAAAAGAAAAAGCGCTGGAAATTGCCAATATTTTGGAAGAATTGTATCCCGAAACACCGATTCCGCTACAACATAAAGATCCTTATACTTTATTGATTGCTGTTCTGCTTTCGGCACAGAGCACGGATAAAAAAGTAAATCAATATACCCCCATTTTGTTTGCTAAAGCTGATAATCCATACGATATGGTCAAATTGTCCATTGACGAAATCAGAGAAATAATTAAACCAATTGGTTTGTCTCCTCAGAAATCAAAAGCAATATATAATTTATCAAAAATATTAATCGAAAAACACAAGGGAAATGTGCCTGACAATTTCAAAGATTTGGAGGCATTGCCGGGTGTCGGTCATAAAACTGCCTCAGTGATTATGTCGCAAGCATTTGGTCATCCCGCTTTTCCTGTAGATACACACATACATAGATTGGCATATAGGTGGGCTTTGAGCACAGGAAAAAATGTAACAAAAACAGAAGCGGACTTAAAACGCTTATATCCTAAAGAAATGTGGAATAAATTGCACTTGCAAATTATTTTCTTTGGAAGAGAACATTGCCCCGCACGAGGCCACGACCCATACAAATGTCCTATATGTTCTAAATATGGAAGAAAAACTTTATTTAAGCTCCGTACTCAATCCAATTAATTGATTAACCCGAATTATTCACCACTTTAATTTTTATATTGGGATATATTCTTGAAAATAGATGTGTTTTGTTTGAATTATTAAAAAAATTAATACCCCTAAATTGGGGTAACGTTTGCTTCTATCTTTATGCATCTGTTGCGTTACGAAACACTTGAAATATAACAATATATCTGCGTATTTCGATGCCTTACATCTACATAAAGCTAAAAGCATGAATAATCCGGGTTAACAGATGTTAAAATTCAATAAAAATAATAAACATTTGATTAGCTGCTATTTATCCAAAGCATTATAAAAATTAACACGGATGACACGGATTGTACGGATAAACACAGATTTAATCAACTTATTATCTTTACTCTGCTATGAAATACTGTTCACCATCAACAAATTGTCAAAACACTAAATTTCAGGACTTTATTACATAAAATCGGATTATCCCCTTTTGCTTTCGCCTACAAAAGAGTCTTTCTTATCTCTAAACAATATATTGAATGTGGTGAGACTACCGTAAATTCTTGTGATATACTGCTGCAAATTCACTTTCTCTGCTTCCGTAAGATTACTGCTATTTATTCTTTGCTCCATCACTCGAATTCTGTCTCTAACCATTACAATCTTATGAAAAAAGGTTTCAATCGGAATTTCTTTGGATTGCAGATCTTCATCACCGGGTTTCAATATCATAAGACCATCATTCCATTTTGCAGCCATTGGAACTTCTTCGGATACATCGCTCCATTTTCGCAATATCTTTACCAAAGATTTTTCGAATTTATCAAATGATGATATCTCTTCCTCTTCGATAGCTTCGATGATATCCCAAGTGCTATAATGTTTGCCGACTTCTTTAATTCCATGCTGAATAAACACTACTTTATATGCAGCAACATCAAGACCAACTATAACTCCGGCACCATATGCAGGATGATTTACCCTTGAACCAACACCTAAAATTTTATTTTCCATATCTAATGATTTTATAACTGCTTTCTCAAATTTTCTGATAATATCTTTGCAATTTCCGAAGCATATCTTTTCCTTGTATGGGAAGTCAAACCGGCATTAAAGAAAATAGCCCCGACATAGTCTTTATTAATTTTCCAAAAGACTTTTTTCAAATCATCATTATATGCGACTTCTTTGTCAAAGCCATCAATTGATTTGTATCTATAAGGCTTTCCACTATCAGGATACCTAATATCTCCGGAAGTCTTTTTTGCATCCAAAAAGGAATGCGCCCAATCTTCAAAATCTCCCGGAAGAGGATCTGTTTGGACGACCAAGAACATACTTCTTTGACTTCCATTGTCCACATTTTCCCATCTTAAAAAGCAAGATCTGGAAAATGTTCCGGAGGCAGGCAAATTCTTAATGGATATTTTATCAGATGACACTTCCAATATTCCGGCAAGCTCATCCACACTAATCAATGAACATGGATTAAATAATTTTGCAGTAGTTTGTTGGGAC
>Ga0256832_1002919_pt1 | contig 11677 bp, 10 predicted proteins | sample 134614metaG_FD_190534 | JGI IMG/M metagenome (GOLD analysis project Ga0256832, IMG submission 190534) | Hydrothermal vent microbial communities from Lau Basin, Pacific Ocean - 134-614 | ecosystem: Environmental > Aquatic > Marine > Hydrothermal vents | place: Pacific Ocean: Lau Basin | collected...
GCAGGCCCCCATAGACCCGGTAAGGAATCCCTGCCGCCAGCAGCTGCTCTTCGAACAGCCTCGACTGGGCATTTGAACGGTAGAGAATGGCCGCTTCGCTGCGCTGGCCTCCCCGCTCCAGCCATTGCTGGATCCGGGCGATGACGAAACGCGCCTCATCCAGATCGTTGAAGGCGGCATACACCGAGATGGGCTCCCCTTCGCCGCCCTCGGTCCATAGTTTCTTGCCCAAACGCCCCCGGTTGTGAGTGATCAGGCCGTTGGCGGCATCGAGAATGTGGCCGGTGGAACGGTAGTTCTGTTCCAGCCGAACCAAACGATGCATGGGAAAATCCTGCAGAAACCGCTGAATATTCTCGATCTTGGCACCACGCCAGCCATAGATGGACTGGTCATCGTCCCCGACCACGAACAGGTTCTCGTTGTCACCGGTCACCAGGCGGAGCCAGGCATACTGAATCGCATTGGTATCCTGAAACTCGTCCACCAGAACGTGAGCAAAACGGCGTCGGTAGTGTTCGAGCAGACCCTCGTGGTCACGCAGCAGTTCGTGGGCGCGCAACAGCAGTTCGCCGAAATCCACCAAACCGGCACGTCTGCACTGCTGTTCATAGGCTTGATAGAGATCGAGCATCTGCCTTTCGAACAGATCGGCGGCAACCAGGTGCTCGGGCCTGCGGCCTTCGTCTTTTTGGGCATTGATGTACCATTGCACCTGCCTGGGCGGCCAGCGGCCTTCGTCCACTTTCAGCTCACGCATGATACGGCGGATCAGACGGTACTGATCATCGCTGTCGAGCACCTGAAACCCATCCGGCAGCCCTGCCTCTTTTGCATGACGCCGCAGTAACCGGTGTGCCAGACTGTGGAAGGTACCGAGCCACATACCCTGGGTCTCAATCCTCAACAGGTTTTCCACCCGGCCACGCATTTCCCTGGCCGCCTTGTTGGTGAAAGTCACCGATACCAGGGAATGGGGTGGCATGTTCTCCACTTGGATCAACCAGGCCAGACGATGTACCAGCACCCGCGTTTTGCCGCTACCGGCACCGGCCAGAACCATCATCGGTTGAAGGGGGGCACTGACCGCTTCACGTTGTGCATCATTGAGAGGATCGAGAATCGAGGTAATGTCCATGGCTTTATTTTACCGGATTGAGGCCCCATATTTACGATATACTAAGCGGTAAATTCAAAACTGATTGAGAGGTGAGATCATGAATTTCGATTTCAAACGGATGCTCAAATACCAACGCAATGTCGGCGATCAGGATCAGAAGATCCGTTATGGCGTAGGTTTTCTGGCCTGCCTGATTTCGATCTTCCTGGGAAGCGTTCCCCTGTTGCTCTTGGGAATCGCGCTGTTTGCATCAGGCTATACCCGTTACTGCCCCATCTATTCTGGCATGGGCAGAAGTACGTTTTCCTCCTGCTGTGGCGGCAAAGCCAAGGAGACGGCCGACAGCCATTCCTGCTGCAGCGGAGAAGAGGGTAAAGCACAACAGCATTGAACCTCGCTCCAATTGTCCATTTCTATGCGCACGGAAGCGCCTTCTCTCCATCCCATCTCTTAAAGTTCCTTCTGCCTTGCTATACTTGATTTTGAATTTCCGGGATCAAGGTCACAAAATTCAAATGCTCATCTCCGACATCATGGTATATCGCGTAACCGCTGTCGACATGGACGCCAGCATCAAACTGGTGCGCGGAATCCTGGAGGAATCCGGCTTCCATTATTTGCCAGTGGTGGAAGGGAAAAAGCTGGTGGGAATGATCAGCGACCGCGAGATGCTCAAGTGGGTCAGCCCCTATATAGGAACGTTATCCGAGACCGAACGCGACCGGGATACCTTGAAAAAACGGGCCCATCAGATCATGGACCGGAATCTGTACTGCGTCCGTCCAGAGACGACCATCCAGGCCGCCACCGCCATGTTGCTGGAATATCATTTATCCGCTCTTCCGGTCGTCGACCAGCGTAGAAGACTCAAGGGAATCGTTGTATGGCGGGATCTGCTGCGCTACTTCAATGACCAGCTCGAGGCTCAATCCTTACGCTGATACTCACCTTCGATGATCCTTGGCTCGCCGGCACCCGTTGCCCCTGGGCCACCGGGTGGTGGTTGGATCAGCCATCTTTTGAGGATGTATTGTGCAATTTTCTTGCGCGTGGAAGGGATCAGACAAAGAAAGCCGAGTGCATCGGTGAAGAATCCCGGGGTCAAAAGCAGCGCTCCACCCACCAATAGAATGGGGCCCTCCACGATCTCCAACGTTGGAATCTTTCCTTGGGCCAGACTCTGCTGCAGACGAAACCAGGTGTGAAACCCTTCAATACGCAGCAACCAGGCCCCAAGTACCGCAGTAAACACCACCATGGCCACTGTTGGGAGAGGACCGATGATCCCTCCGATCACCAGCAGCAGGTAAATCTCGATCAACGGAACGATCAGGAAAACTAGAAACAATAAACGAAATGGCTGCATGTTTGGGTATGATATAGCAATGAATATTCGGATCATTATGGCACTTTCTTCCCAATGAGCACACACTATCGCCTGGTTTTTTGTACCTGCCCTGATGACGAAACAGCCACCGCTCTGGCAAAGGGATTGGTGGAGGCCCACCTTGCCGCCTGTGTCAATCTTCTGCCAAACATCCGTTCAATCTACACATGGAAGGGTAATCTGGAAATCGATAGCGAGGTGCTTTTAGTGATCAAAACCCGGCAGGACCGAATGGAAGCGCTGGAGCAGTTCATTCTCTCTCACCACCCCTATGAACTTCCGGAAGTCGTTGCGGTCTCCCTGGAACAAGGAAACCAAGGTTATCTGGAATGGCTAGGCACATGGCTCGACTCTACCGATTGATCTTTCTGTGGATGACCGTATGCATCGTCTGGGCACCACCGGCAAGTGCTCAGTTCGATCCACTTGCAAAGCTCGGTCTTCCGCTGTTTCAGGAGCAACTGTTACCTGCAGATGAAGCATTCCATTTCAGTGCCGAAGTGGCAGATCCAGAGACGCTGCGCCTCGACTGGCAAATTGCCGATGGTTACTACCTGTACAGAAAGCAGTTCAAGATCAAATCCCTGACTCCGGGAATCAGCCTGGCCCGGCTACAACTTCCACCGGGAAAAACCAAACAGGACCCCGAATACGGAACGACTGAGGTGTATTATCACCAGGTCAGTGCCACAACCACCATCGACCGTCCTGCGACGGCAACCTCCCTCACCCTGGAGGTGAGATATCAGGGATGTGCCGACAGGGGCGTTTGCTACCCCCCCATCCTGAAAACCCTCACCCTGAACCTTCCTTCCCTTAGCAACGTAACTTCCGACACCACGTCCGCAGACACTTTCCTTCTGACAGAACAGGATGAGATAGCCCAGGCGCTGAAAAAACAGGGGTTCTGGCTGACCATCCTGAGTTTCCTTGGTTTCGGTATTCTGTTGGCCTTCACCCCATGCTGCTTCCCCATGCTGCCTATCCTGTCGGGAATCATCGTCGGCCATGGCCACAGCATCACCACAGCGAAGGCATTCGGGTTGTCCCTGAGCTATGTGTTGATGTCCGCCCTCACATACACTCTCTTCGGAATTCTGGCAGGAGTATTCGGAGCCAATCTCCAGGCGGCCTTTCAGAATCCATGGATCATCTCTATCTTCAGTGCCCTGTTCGTCGCTCTCGCCCTGTCCATGTTCGGTTTGTATGAATTGCAGATGCCCTCTTCGTGGCAATCGAAACTGGCCAATCTGCGGGGTGGAAAACAGGGTGGAAGCTTCATCAATGCCGGTGTGCTGGGGGCATTGTCCGCCCTCATCGTCGGACCCTGCGTCGCCGCCCCACTGGCAGGCGCACTGATCTATATCGGCCAGACCGGCGATGCCGTGCTGGGCGGGGCCGCCCTGTTCGCTTTGGGAATGGGAATGGGCCTGCCTTTGATCGTCGTGGGTACTTCAGCGGGTAAAATGCTACCCAGAGCCGGACTGTGGATGAACACGGTCAAGTCCGTATTCGGGGTTTTGCTTTTGGGCGTCGCCATCTGGCTCCTGGAGAGAATCCTGCCACCGGCGGCCACCATGTTCCTGTGGGCAGTGTGGTTGATCGTCCCGGCAATCTACCTGGGCGCAGGCAGTCCCCTGTCTGAAGAAGCGTCGCATAGCCGCAAACTGGGAAAGGCTTTGGGTATCGTCATGCTTTCCTATGGCATCCTGCTGCTGATTGGGGTCGCTGCAGGAAGCCGGGACGTCCTGCGTCCACTGCATGTGCTGACCGCACGAAGTGGGATATCCGAATCCACGGAGTTTCAACGTATTGCTTCAATCGGGGAGCTGGAACGACATCTGCAAAGCGGCAACCGCTGGGTAATGCTTGATTTCTATGCCGACTGGTGCATCTCATGCAAGGAACTGGAACATAACACCTTTACCGACCCGAAAGTCCGGCAGGCACTCAGTTCCATGGCCACCCTTAAGGCCGATGTGACAGCCAACGCTGAAAGCGATCAGGAATTATTGCAAAAATTCAATTTGATCGGGCCACCGGCAGTACTGTTCTTCGACCCTCAGGGAAAAGAATGCAGAAACGCCCGTTTGATCGGCTTTTTTCCTCCAGAGCAATTCCTGGCGCATCTGCAGCAACTTCAACAGCGCTGTGGTTGATGCTGCACCTGCGATTTCATTCCTGATGGCCGCACAGCCCATATTTTTTCACCTTATACCATAATGACCGTTCACTGATCTCTAGTATCCTGGCGGCCTCCGCTTTATTGTCGCCGCTGGTTTCCAAAGCTCTGCGAATCAGACTTTTCTCCAACGCTTCCAACTGGGGACCCAGAGCCAACGACCCGGTTTGGCTGCCATGAAGTTGTTCCAAAGATGCGCTTGGTTCTTCAACATCCGGAAGGTGCGCCAAACTGATGGACTCCTGACCGCGTGTCAATACCAGCGCACGCTCCATCATATTCTCCAATTCACGTACATTTCCCGGCCAGGGATATTTTTCCAACCATTCCAACGCACCGGGCGTGATATCCGGACAGATATACCCCAGTTCGGAGGCATGCTTTTCCAAAAAATGATGCGCCAGCAACGGGATATCTCCAAACCTTTCACGCAGGGGTGGAAGCTTGATGGCAAAAACGTTGAGACGATAATAGAGATCTTGCCGCAGTTTCTTTTGCTCTACTGCCTCTGCTGGATCACGGTTGGTAGCGGCAATGATTCGGATATCCAGTTCGATCGGCTGATTACTGCCGAGACGTTCAATGGTCTTTTCCTGCAACACTCGCAACAATTTAGCCTGCAAATGAAAATCCATCTCCGTAATCTCATCTAGAAACAAGGTCCCCCCCTGCGCCAATTCGAATTTGCCAATACGATCCTTATATGCACCCGTAAAAGCCCCCCGTGAATGGCCGAAAAGCTCGCTTTCCAGGATATCGGCCGGAATGGCCGCACAATTGACAGGCACGAAAAGATTGTCACGCCTCGGGGAAGCCTCATGGATTGCCCTTGCCACCATCTCCTTTCCGGTACCTGTCTCCCCAAGTATCATCACACTGGTTTTGGCCGCAGCGACCTGTTCAATGCCTTGATACACTTTCTTGATGGCAGCGCTGTGACCAATCAGTCCCTGCCACACCTTCCTGACCTCATCTTTGAGAAAGCGGTTTTCCCTCTGGATTCTTCCCACCTTGAGCGCTCGCTGCACTACGGCTTCCAATGTTTCCAGCTCGAATGGGCGGAGCAGATAGTCGAAGGCGCCCTGCTTCATCGCTTCCACTGCATTTTCCACCGTACCATAGGCGGTGATCACGATTACTGGTATCTCATTGTCCTGTTTGCGCAAATTACGCAACAACCCCATCCCATCCAACTGTGGCATTTTCAGGTCGGTAATGACCAAGTCAACCGCCTGCCGGTCCAGAAAGTCCAATGCCTCCCTCCCATTGGCCGCAGTGTCCACCCGACAGCCCATCTGTAGCAACATCAACTCCAGTACCCGCCGCATCTTGGCTTCATCATCTACCACCAGCACCCGTTGTTTAGTCATGTTTTTCCGTTTCTCCGTCATGTTCTCTGGGTAACCACAAGTGAAAACAGGCTCCCTCAAAGGGGTTGTCTGTGACTTCGATCTCCCCTCCATGGGCAAGCAGGATCTGTTGCACCACGGTCAACCCTAACCCGATTCCCCCTTCACGGCGGGAAAAAAAAGGGTCAAAGATTCTCTCCCGCCACTCTGGCGCGATCCCTGGACCGTTATCACATATCCAGGCATGCCAGGTTTCCTTGTCGCCGCTACTGCGAATGAGAATTCTTCCTCCTTCTGGCACGTGTTGCAGTGCATTCATTAGGAGATTGAGAAAAACCTGTACGAGATGATCCGGATCGCCTTCAACCGAATCGTCGCCCTCCAATACCAATTCAAATTGGACACCCTTGCGTTCCGCCCTCACATGGAGTAATGCAACCACTTGGCCAATGACATTTTTGATCTGGCAGGGGCAAAAACGCGGAGGACGGGGGCGGGCACATTCCAGCAAGGTGGTGACCAAAACCTTTAGACGATCAGTTTCACTGAGAATAAATTGGGTCATTTCCTGCGCAGTCGGGGTCAGATCCGGTTCACGCTGCAACATTTCAGCAGCCGTTCGCATGATGCCCAAGGGAGTACGCACTTCATGGGCCATAATCGCCGCCATCTCGCCGATGACCGCCAACTTGGACACTCTGACAAGATCCTGCTTTGATTTTTCCAGATGCACCATCATTTGGGAAAATGCCTGACTCAATTCTTCCACTTCACGGGTACCCTTTACCTTGGGAGGAACAGAAGATTTCCCCTGCCGATAACCTCGAGTAAATGATGTCAATGTCGCAAGCGGCCGGGCGATCCGGTTGGCCAACCAATAGGAGAGCCCCATGCTGGCCACAAGTGAAAGCAAAAAGAACAAGGATAGATTCAACCAAAGCTGTCGCAGAGGGGCCATCACTTCACGGGCCGGTGCCATCAACACCACTCTCCAATCAAAGCCGGGAAAAGCACGGTAACCAGATGAACGGCTCGTTCCCGTGATCATTCCGACACCTTTTACCGATGTCAGTTTGGTCGCCCCCTTCACTTCTGAGGATGCCGGGCGCCAATTCTCATTCAATCGTCGGCCTTCCGGCACTCCCAGATCTGGCAATCCTGAAGCCGAAATAATGTTTTGTTCTTGATCCAGCAAAACAGCGACCCTCGACGAAGCGGGTCCATAGGTCGACAAAAACTCTTCCAGGAAACGGCGTATCTCGGCTTGGTTCATCATTGCATAAAGTCTTCCCAAAGATCCGCCACTGATTTCATCAGTCACATCCACCTGGAAAATCAAACCATTTCCTCCTGACGCCAAAGGCAACAACGAGACAGTTTTCTGACCCAGAATGAATCGCTGCCACGGTGGCAAGGCAGCCATTTTGCGACCGATCCAAGCTGCATCACTGGCCGCCAGCACTTCACCAGCAGCATCGGTGACAAACAAGACTTGATACCCTCCCCCGTAACCCTGTTGTAATTCCTGCAAAAAAGCAGACAAACGTTTGTCGAGATCCCGGACCCGAAGCTCCTCCATGATCCGCATTTGGCTCCATGTAGCCAGATTTTCCATGTGTTCGAACAGAGTCATATCGACCTGCTCCATGATTCTGTCTGCCTGCCACTGTAGTTGGGTTTCAACCTGGCTCAAGAGCAGCTGGCGCATATAGATGAAGGTCAGCAAAGTAATCACCAGAGCCACCATCACACTGATGCCTAAAAATGAAATCAACAGGCTCCGTCGGATAGTCACCACTGCTAAACTTCCAATAACGCTGTCAATGGGAAAATCAAGGGAAATGCCTTCGTACCGTCTCCTGTGTTGGTTTCTTTGGGCAATTTTCATTCCAGAACCGGGGGTTGCCCAATCGGCAAACTATCATTGGGGAAGGGGATGGAGCTTACCCCAGCAACAATTTCTGATCGGCGGCTACTTCAATTTTACTTATGAACAACTGAAAGATAGCCCGACTCAGGCCAATCTGGATGATCTGAGCCTGTTTCTCACCTGGACGCCCCACCCACGGTTGCGCCTGTTCTCCGAACTGGAGCTGGAAGATGTCTTTACCATCGAGCAGGGATCCATCCATACCAAGCAGTTGTTTTTCAGCGTAGAACGCCTCTATCTGGATTATTTCATCAATCCCACTTGGCGTTTGCGCCTAGGAAAATTTCTCACCCCAGTCGGGCGGTGGAACGTCATTCACGCCGCCCCGCTGGTCTGGACCACTTCGAGGCCTCTGGTTACAGAACATATCTTTGCCCTCCATGCCACCGGCACCATGATTTCAACAACCTTCAACCTTGCCGATCGCGACCTGGATCTGAGTGTCTATTTCGATGCCAGCGAAGTGCTCGATCCCAAGAAAACCCCGGTCACCTTCAAGAATGCCGGTGGATTGCGGCTGGACTATGAAGTATCCCCAAACTGGCAAGTGGGCATGTCCTATCTGCACTTCAAGATGGAACGGCCCAGCTTCCAACCCGACACCGACCTATTCGGAATAGACTTCCATTGGGAGTGGCGCCGCTTCGAAGTCAGTGGAGAATTTGCCTATCGCCGCCCCAACACAGGAAACAACAGTGAAACAGGGCTCTATCTCCAGGGAGTGTTTCCCCTGGTTCATCGGTTGTACGCCGTTGGCCGATATGAATATCTTCAAGGCACACATTTTCTTACAAGCGGTACCCGTAATAGCACCACCCATTTGCAAATCGCCGCCATCGCCTGGCGACCTGCGGCACCGTTGGTGTTCAAACTGGAATACCGGTTCGGCCAGAACAATCGCGGTGTCGCTCCAGACGGGTTCCTGGCATCGGTGGCCATGTTATTTTAATGAAACAACGGGTGAAAGCTTACCTTCTCCTTCTGTGCCTGTTCCTGGGGTTGACCGGTCCGGTAGCTCATGGTACGGAACTGGTGGTGATCGTCCCTGCTTCAAGCCCCATAGAACATCTGACACTCAAACAGCTGGCACGCATCTACCGGCGCAAGATTCTACTTGGACCGAGCGGTACTCCATGGTTTCCTTTGAACCTCCCCGCCACCCATCCCCTGCGCACAGCCTTTTCCAAGAAAGTGTTGGGACGCCTGCCAGAGGAAATGGAAACATATTGGAACACCCAGTATTTCAAAGGGATCCTGCCACCTTATGTCGTCGCCTCTGAAGAGGCGATGCAGCAATATGTCCGCTCCACCCCGGGTGCTGTCGGTTATGTGCCTGCCTGCCGCCTGAACGGTCAGGTCAAAGTCGTTGCCATCCTGCCCCTTCCCAAAATCCCCAACCTCGACTGTCAGTGAATCCTGTTCCTGTCGCTGTCCGGCAACGTGTGATTCTTACAGTGGTTTTCTTCATTTTCATACATTTTTTGCATGGTGGATCCGAATTTATGTTCGCTCAGACATAGCCTCAACCCGATCTGAATCTGCATGGGACCAGAATAGCTATCATAAGCCAACCGGCTTTTCCGGTTTTCCACTTCTTGGCACAGACTCTGCTTTAGAGAACTGGGTCATTCACCAAGATTTTTATCCATGAACCACCCCCCTAGCTTCAACCCTTTCAGATAGAGAACAACGAATAAGGTTACCGATCCCGGTTGTTTCCCTTTTTGAGGGTTGTTTGAACCTTTCTTTAAATCCACGCAATTCACAGGAAAACACGATGCCTTGGCCAGTTGACCATGAAAAAACAATGACGACTGAGATCTGCCTGAACGAGTACCAATCACCAGGATTTTTTTATGGTTGATCCATCCGCAAACTTCGATCGTCTCAAAGGAGAACAGTGACTATGGTTACCCATCCCACCCCCCTTCACCTCAAGCCTCCTCAATCCGATCTCAAGGTCCTGCCTTTGAGCGCCAGTGAGCTGAACACCGCCAAGGCGGCCTACAGTGTCCGCCGAGTCCCCAGGGCAAGCATCGAGACGCTGCTCACAGGGGATCTGCGTCCCCACAGCGGCGATCTGGTGCTGGCGGAGATCGTCCGCCTGGGCCAACATCGAAGGATAGAGCTCGGCAGCGGCCGGCGCGCCTGGCTTCATCCTGGAGACCGTGTCATTCTCTGTTATGGCAACCGCTACGCCCCCGACCAGTTCGAGGGCTATGTACCGGAGGATCTGGGCCCGTGCCACATGGTCGCCGCCGGTGGCATCGCCGCTCTTCAACGCAGCAAACACAGCACCGTCAAAGACGCCACCGCGATTCGTCCGCTGGGCCTCCTCGGCGACGCTGACGGCCGTCCTCTCAACCTAGCCTCATGGGGACTGCCGCCCAGGAACTTCGGCCGGCGCCCACTGACCCTGGCCGTGGTCGGCACCTCCATGAACGCCGGCAAGACCACCGCCGCGACCCAACTGATCCGGGGCCTTGGCTCTGCCGGGTTGAAAGTGGGGGCCGCCAAGCTGACAGGAACCGGCGCCGGTGGAGATGTCTGGCAGATGCAGGACAATGGCGCCGATCCAGTGCTGGATTTCACCGATGCCGGATTTGCCTCGACCTTCGGTCTGCCTCCCCAACTGCTGGAGAAGATCGCCGCCACCCTGACCGGCCATCTGGCCGAAGCCGACGTGGACGTCATCGTATTGGAGATCGCCGATGGTCTGTTGCAGCAGGAAACCGCAACCATTCTGGCCAGTGACTGGTTCAGACAGTCTGTCTATGGAGTCTTCTTTGCAGCTTCCGATGCCCTTGGCGTCGAAAGCGGAGTCCGCCGCTTACGAGATTTGGGCCTGCCCCTGCTTGCCATCAGTGGAGCCTTGACCGCATCCCCACTAGCGGTTACCGAGGCAAGGCAGATCGTGGACTGTCCCATTCTGACACGGGAAGAGCTGCTGACTTCCAGTCTGCTGGACTGCCTGACCAAATCGGAACGGAACGAAGACAATAATGAAGACAATCAGATCGCAGCCGCTCGATGAGAAAATCGTTGCCAGTCTTTCTCACTCACCGGCGCCGCCTGCTCATTCTGAGGCTGATCGCAATCGCATTGTTACAAGCAGGAATCGCTGGCGCCACAGCATTCCTAGTACGCTCGCTCTTCGACCATCTGACGACCGCAGACGAGCGCACCCTGCGTCTGGGTGCGGTCATGGTCGTGCTAGCCCTCCTTGGGGCCTGGTTGCGCATGCGCGAGCGAATCGAAGCGGAAAAACTGGGCCAGGACTATGTCCATCAATTACGACTCCATTTATACCGCCATCTAAGCCGCCTGTCGCCTCGTCTACTGCAAAAGCGCGGCAAGGGAGGGATTCTGCTTCGTTTCATAGGCGACCTGACCGCCTTAAGACAGTGGATCAGCCTGGGTATTGCCAGACTGACGGTGGCAGCCATCGTCACGGTTGGAGCCTTGGCGGCCTTGTTCTGGCTCGATCCACGGCTGGCCACGGTTGCAACATTGGTGATGAGTCTGAGTGCCGGCCTGGCTTTCATCTTTGGTTCCAGGTTGGAACAAAGCAGCCGTAACGCTCGACGGCGCAGAGCCAGGCTGGCCACCAACCTGGGAGAGAAAACCAATTCCATGGCGGTGGTGCAGGTTTTCGGCCAGATCCACCGGGAACGCCGTCGGGTTGAACGGCAAAGCTTGGAGCTACAGG
>Ga0256832_1002920_pt1 | contig 11675 bp, 14 predicted proteins | sample 134614metaG_FD_190534 | JGI IMG/M metagenome (GOLD analysis project Ga0256832, IMG submission 190534) | Hydrothermal vent microbial communities from Lau Basin, Pacific Ocean - 134-614 | ecosystem: Environmental > Aquatic > Marine > Hydrothermal vents | place: Pacific Ocean: Lau Basin | collected...
GCCCCTAAAACCATACTTTATTTTTACCTTTTTATCAGCTATAAGAACTGGAAAATTAATTCCCCATCTTTTTATAGTTTCTTTTATCTCTTTTATGTCCTTTGTGTTTGTAACTATCCCTATAAATTGTACATTTTTATATTTTGGAACAAGCTTTTTACTGATTTCTGGAAGTTCTTTTCTACACTTGGGACAGACTGTTGACCAGAAAATGATTACAACAGGTTTTCCTTTTAGATCTGTTAATTTTACTACTTTACCATTTATATCTTTTAACTGAAAATAAGGAGCTGGTTTTGATTTTCCGAAAGCCAAAAAACTAAATATCAACAATATTACTAATGAAAAACTCATTTTCTTCATATTTAGCACCTCTAATATTCTAATTGTTTATAAATTTAGTTCCTGTATCAGCTTTCTTGCAACTTCATTTATAACCATTAAACCTCTTGAAGTCAATTTAAATCTATTGTTATCTATCACTCCAAGTTTTTGCTCTGATAATTCCTCAAATATATCAACACTATTAAAATCCCTGATATCAATACCTTTTGACAATCTTAAACCTAAAAATATTTTTTCCCTTTTTTTCTCTCTTTCATCTAATATTTCGCTATACTCAACAGGTTTTTTGTCATTTTCAACTCTTTTTAAATACTCGTTTATATTCTTCACATTACCAAATCTTTTATTACCTATATATGACCAAGCAGAAAGTCCAACTCCTAAAAACTGTTTATCTTCCCAGTACAGTAGATTATGTCTTGATTCGAAACCTAATTTCGCCCAATTTGAAAGTTCGTATCTAAAAAATCCTTTTGATTCAAAATAATCACTAATCTTTTCAAACATCAGCGTAGTAATATCTTCATCAGGCATTTGGTATTCCTGCTTTTCCACCATTTTACCTAATGGTGTATCCTCGTAAGCAGTTAACATATATGCAGAAATATGTTTTATAGGAAGAGATGTGTAAATTTCTAAATCTTTTTGTAGATCGTCTAATGTTTGTCCAGAAATGCCATAAATCATATCAAGGCTAATGTTATTTATTCCTGATTTTAGTGCGTATTCTACAGTTTTTAAAACATCAATTGGTTGATGATCTCTTCCTAAAGATTGTAAATTTTTTCTCAAAAACGATTGTGAACCTATACTAATCCTATTAACTCCGTAATTTGCAACTTTGTAAAAATCATTTTCTTTATATGTTTTTGGATTTATCTCCATTGTTATTTCTGGATTTTTGATGGTATCAAACTGGTTTCTAATATAACTGATTATCTTACCTATAAGCTCAGGTTTTAGAACAGAAGGAGTTCCTCCACCGAAATAGATAGTGCGGATGTTAAAATTTTCATTTTGATAAAAAGATAGTTCTTTTAATATGGTATTTACATAACGTTCATAAAGTTGTTCATCTTCATTTATAAATGAAACAAAATCACAGTAAGGACATTTAATATTACAAAACGGGATATGAATATAGATACCTTTAACCATAAATTATAAAGTATCACAGCTTATTTATTTTTCAAAATAAAAAGGCGGAGTTTTTTCAAAACCCCGCCTTGTGAGTATATGTATATTTATATCTGTTTTTTATTTGTTCTTAGCTTCTAATTCTTTTGCTTTTTCCACAGCTTCTTCAATAGTTCCAACCATATAGAATGCCTGCTCAGGTAAGTGATCCCATTTACCTTCAATAATCTCTTTGAACGATCTTATAGTGTCTTCTTTCTTCACATAAGAACCTGGCTGACCTGTGAACTGTTCTGCAACGTGGAATCTTTGGGCAAGGAATCTTTGAAGTCTTCTTGCTCTAGCAACGAGAGCCTTATCTTCATCAGATAATTCTTCCATACCGAGAATTGCAATAATCTCTTGTAATTCTTTATATCTTTGGAGAATTCTTTGAACTTCCCTTGCCACTCTATAATGTTCCTCACCTACATATTCAGGAGCCAATGCTTTAGAAGTAGATTCGAGTGGATCAATCGCAGGATAAATACCTAACTCTGCCAATCTTCTTTGGAGAACGATAGTAGCATCTAAGTGAGCAAAAATAGATGCAGGAGCAGGGTCGGTGATATCATCCGCAGGTACATAAACAGCCTGAATAGAAGTAATAGAACCGTTAGTTGTAGAAGCAATTCTTTCTTGAACTTCACCAACGTCAGTTCCGAGAGTTGGCTGATAACCAACAGCAGAAGGTAATCTTCCGAGTAATGTTGAAACCTCTGCACCAGCCTGAACGAATCTGAATATATTATCAATAAATATAAGAACGTCCTGATTTTCAACATCTCTGAAATATTCAGCCATAGTCAATCCTGTATGAGCGACTCTGAATCTAACTCCAGGAGGCTCATTCATTTGACCATAAACCATAGCAGTATAAGGAAGAACTCCTGACTCTTTCATTTCCATCCAGAGGTCATTTCCTTCCCTTGTTCTTTCTCCAACGCCAACAACAACAGAGTATCCAGAGTGGAATTTCGCAATGTTATGGATTAATTCCTGCATAAGAACTGTCTTTCCAACACCAGCACCACCGAACAGTCCAACTTTACCACCTTTAATAAGTGGAACAAGAAGGTCAATAACTTTAATACCTGTTTCAAACTGTTCTATTTTTGTTGCCTGATCTTCAAAAGAAGGAGCAGGTCTAAATATTGGCCAGTGCTCTTCAGCTTCAACTGGACCAGCTTCATCAATAGGTTGTCCAATAACATTAAATATTCTTCCTAATGCCGGTTTTCCCACAGGAACTTTAACAGGTGAACCTAAATCTTCAACATCTGCACCTCTAACAAGTCCATCTGTTGGACCGTAAGCAATAGTTCTTACCCTATTTTCTCCAATGTGTTGAGCCACCTCTAAATATAAATCTTCAATATACTCTTTTCCTGTGTCATCAATCGCAGTTCTTTTTACTTTTAAAGCATTCTTAATAGCCGGTAAATCTGTTGTATCAAATTCTACGTCTACTACAGGTCCGATAACCTGTACTATTCTTCCTGTATCAGCCATTTAAATTCCTCCTTATAAAATCATCAATTTTTATTTAAGTGCTTCAGCAGCATTAATAATATCAATTAACTCTGTTGTAATTGCTTCCTGTCTTGCTTTATTGAATATAATTGTCCATTTCTTAATAGCTTCACCTGCATTTCTTGTTGCATTATCCATTGCAAGCATTCTTGCAGCGTGCTCTGCAGTATTTGATTCAACCAATGCTCTATAAAGTTGAAAGTTTATATACTGCTTCAAAAGATTTTCTAAAACAACTTCTTTTGTTGGTTCGATATTATACCTTGCAATAGTATCTATCTTCTTTAAATCAATCTCTGTTTCAATTGGGAAAAGTTTCCTAACTTTTGTTTCATAGGTCGCAGTAGTGATCAATTCGTTGTTAATAAGATATACAGCGTCTGTTTTTTCATCTATATATCTTGATGTTATTATTCCGCCCACTTGAGATGTAAATGTGAGGTTCATATGTTCTCTATAAATATCTTCATAAGCTTCAATAATATCAACATTTCTTGCTTTAAAAAACTGAACTGCTTTTCTACCGATTGCAATAACTCTTACTTTTTTACCTTGTTCTTCTAATTCTTTAATATCATTGAATGCCCTTTTTAATACGTTAGAGTTGAAAGCTCCTGCAAGACCTCTGTCGGCAGTCACAACAACATAATCGACATTATTCTCCTCTCTTACCCTTAAAAGTGGATGATCTTCTCTTTCTACATAAATAGCAAGATCACTTATTAATTCGTACATCTTATCAGAATAAGGTCTTGTGGCATTAAGCAAAATTTGTGCTTTTCTAAGCTTGGCAGCAGACACTGCCTTCATAGCTTTTGTAATTCTCTGGGTATTTTTTATACCCTGTATCTTCCTTTTAATATCCCTCGTGGATAACTTTGCCATTTATCTTTACCTCTTAAAATGCAACTTTTTGTTTAAATTCTTTTATAGCTGCATCTAATTTAGCTTTGATATCATCGCTTAATGCTTTTTCAGTTCTGATAAGTTCTAAAATTTCCGGATGTTCTGTATCTAAAAATGCATAAAACTCCTCTTCAAATTTTCCAATTGCATTTATTGGTACATCATCAAGGTATCCGTTAACACCTGCATAAATGATACAAACCTGTTTTTCAACTGGAACTGGCTTGTTTGGAGGCTGTTTTAAAAGTTCAACCATCCTTTGACCTCTTGCAATTTGAGCCTGAGTAGCTTTATCAAGTTCAGATGCAAACTGAACAAATGCTTCAAGTTCTCTGAACTGTGCAAGGTCAAGTCTTAATGTACCTGCAACCTGTTTCATTGCTTTTATTTGAGCTGAACCACCAACCCTTGAAACCGATAAACCAACGTTAATAGCAGGTCTGATACCTTTATGGAAAAGGTCAGATTCAAGGAATATCTGTCCATCTGTAATAGAAATAACGTTAGTAGGAACGTAAGCAGCAACATCACCTTCTTGAGTTTCAATAATAGGTAAAGCAGTTAATGATCCTGCACCTTCTTCATCATTTAATTTAGCTGCTCTTTCTAAGAGTCTTGAGTGTAAGTAGAAAACGTCCCCTGGATAAGCTTCCCTTCCTGGAGGTCTTCTTAAAAGAAGTGATAACTGTCTGTAAGCATAAGCATGTTTTGTTAAATCATCATATATAATTAAAGCGTGCATTCCATTATCTCTGAAATATTCTGCAATTGTTGTTCCAACAAATGGAGCAATATACTGCATTGTAGCTGGATCAGAAGCTGTAGCGGCAACAACTGTTGTGTACTCCATAGCTCCGTGCTTCTGTAATGTTTCAACAATCTGTCTTACATTGGCTCTTTTTTGACCAACAGCAACATATACACAATGAACATCTAATCCTTTTTGATTTAATATAGTATCAATAGCTACAGTAGTTTTACCTGTTGATCTATCACCGATAATTAATTCCCTCTGTCCTCTACCGATAGGGATCATAGCATCGATAGCTTTGATACCTGTTTGTAACGGCTCATGAACAGATTTTCTTTTTACAACACCAGGAGCAATTTTTTCAACTGGAGAGTAGTAAGCGATATCTTCTAAAGCACCTTTCCCATCAATAGGGTTTCCGAGACCGTCAACAACTCTTCCTAAAAGTCCTTTTCCAACAGGAACTTCAAGAATTCTTCCTGTTCTTTTAACTAAAGAACCTTCTTTAATTAATGTTTCATCACCTAAAAGAACGGCACCTACGTTATCTTCTTCAAGGTTAAATACAACACCAATAACTCCATTTTCAAACTCAATCATTTCACCTGCAACAGCGTTCTCAAGTCCATAAACAAGAGCAACACCGTCACCAACTTTTATAACACTACCAACTTCTTCTAACTTAGCTGATACTTCAAATTCTTCTAATTGCTTTTTTAACTGTTCTGCTACTTCATCTGCTCTTATTGCCGACATTTATAAACCTCCTTAATCTTTATCTAAATTTTTATTTTTTAAGCTTTAGTTAATTGTTGTGCTAATTTTTGCATAAATGTTTTTACTGAACCATCTACGATATAACTACCAGCCTTAATAATAAGACCGCCGATTATTGATTTATCTTCTTTAACTTCAAATTCAACTTTTTTACCTAATTTACTTTCAACTAATGTTCTAATTTCCTTTATCTCTTCTTCTTCGATTGGAAATGCTGTGATAATTTCACCTTTGATTGTTCCAAAGAATTTTTCAATTTCAAAATTGAAAGCCTTTGCTAGTTCTTTTAAAACTGGGCCTTTTTTGATCTTGGCGATATAAATAAGAGCTTCCGTTACATTCTTATCTAGATCTAATTTTTCAGCAATTTTTTCTAAAATTTCTTTTTTCTTTTCAAAATTCATTTTAGGATCTAATATAAGATTTCTAAATTCAGCACTTCTTTTATATAGAGTAGACAACAACTCTAAATCTGAAGCAACTTTTAAAAGCTTTTCCTCTTCTTTAGGAACTTTATGTAGTAAAACTTTTACAACTCTTCTTAACACTTTTTTATCAACTTTCACCTGCTTAAGCCTCCAGAGTTTTTAAAGTTTTTTGTATTATTGCTTTATTAGTGTTCTCATTTAATTTTTCTCTTATAAGTTTTTCAGAAACTTCTAAAGCTTTTTCCACTGCATACTTTTTCAACTGAAGCTCACCTTTTCTAATCTCTACTTCAACTGCTTCTTTAGCCTGTTTCTTGATTCTTTCTGCCATTTCTTTAGCTTCTTGTATTGCATGTTTTCTTTCCATTTCTGCTGTTTCTTCAGCTATTTTTACACTTTCTGCCAATTTATACTTAGCTTCTTCAAGTTTTTTATTAGCTTCTTCTAAAGCTTTTTTACTTTCTAAATTTGCGTTCTCTGCTTCTTTAATCATATTTTCGATAGAACTTCTTCTATCGTGGAAAAACGGAACTACATATTTTTTAACTACATAGAAGAAACCAGCAAAAAGAATAATTGTGTTTACTGTTTTCCAGAACATCTCGTGATTTTCTGGATTTGCAGTTTCTTCTGAAGCAAATGCAACAGATAATCCAACTAAAGATAAAGTAAGTATTGTTTTTATCATGCTGCTTTCTCCTCAGGAATAATTTTCTTAGTTATGTCTTCAGCTAATTTTTCAATAATTTTATCCATTATTTTCTTCTCAAGTTCCACAACTCTTTCAACTTCCTTTTTAGCTTCTTCTATCTCTTTTTCTGCTTCTGCTGAAGCTTCTTTAAGTATTTTTGCTACTAATTCGTTTGTCTCTTTTCTATTTGTCTCCAAAATTTCTTTTGTTTTGAGCTTTACTTCCTCAAGTATCTGATCAACTTCTTTCAAAATTTCTTCTGCTTTTCTATGGTTTTCCTCTGCTTCTTTTAAATATTTTGAAACAGTAGCTTCCCTTTCTTCAAAAGCTTCCAAATAAGGATCAAAATAGATTTTTTTCATTATGAACATAAAAATTAAGAAAATAACCAACTGAATAAATAACGTGATATTTGGAATTACACCAACATGAAGATGCTCCACATCAAACCTCCTTTTGTTTATACGTATAATCTTATATATAATACCAGAGTTTTTAAATTAATGTCAAAAAAGCGTTACTAAACCTTTATAAAATTTACAATATATTCAGAAATTCTGATAAAATATAAACTTGAATAATAAATTTAGAGGTTGGAGATGGGCAAATTAGCTTTTGTTTTCCCAGGACAAGGCTCACAATATTTAGGAATGGGAAAAGATTTATATGAAGAGTTTTATGAAGTTAAAGAACTTCATAAAAGAGCAAATGAAAAGTTAGGATTTGATCTAACTGAAATTATTTTTCATGATGAAGAAAAACTAAATTTAACAGAATATACACAGCCAGCATTAGTTTTAACATCTTATGCTATTTACACGGTTATGAAGAAATACACAGACATAACTCCTGATTTTACGGCAGGACATTCATTAGGTGAATTTACCGCTTTAACTGTTTCTGAAAGTTTGAATGTTGAAGATGCTGTCTGGATAACAAATATAAGAGGAAAGCTAATGCAAGAAGCCGTTCCTACTGGGGTAGGAACTATGGCGGCAATTATTGGACTTAAAGCCGATGAGATAGAAGAAACTTTAAAGCAGATAGATGGAATAGTTGAGATAGCAAATTATAACTCTTATGAACAGACTGTGATTTCAGGTGAAAAACAGGCTGTTGAAAAAGCTATGGAAAGACTAAAAGAAAAAGGAGCAAAAAAAGTAGTTCCTCTGGCAGTTTCAGTTCCAGCTCATTCATCTTTACTTAAAGAAAAAGCAAAAGAGTTTGGAAAATATCTAGATCAGATAGAAATAAAAGATGCAAAGATACCTGTTGTTTCTAATATTACTGCTGCTCCTATATTTGGAAAGGATGAAATAAGAAACGAACTTGAAGCTCATTTTTATTCTCCTGTAAAGTGGGTTCAAACTGTTGAATTTTTCAAAGATAACGGTGTTGATACTATCTATGAAATAGGCCCTAAAAAAGTATTAACAGGACTAATAAAAAGAATTGATAGAAATTTTAATTTAAAGAATATAGAAACATTAGAGCAGATACAAAAGTTAAAAGGTGAGTGATATGGATGGACATCTTTTAAATACCTATGGGGCTTTATTTATGGCCATTTCATGGAGTATTGTAATAGGACTAAATTTATTCAGTTTTTACAAAATTTTATATAAAAATAACAAATAAGGAGGCTGTCGAATGTCAGTTGAAAGAAGTTTAGTGTTGGCTAAGCCAGACGCTGTAAAGAAAAAAGTAGTAGGAAAAATTATTGCCAGATTTGAGGATGAAGGGTTTAAACTTTTAGGACTTAAAAAGTTAAAACTTACAAAAGAACAGGCAGGCCAGTTCTACATTGTTCATAAAGATAGACCATTTTATGATGAACTCTGTGAATTCATGTCTTCAGGCCCAATTGTTGCGATGGTATGGGAAGGAGAAAATGCTATTGCAAGAATAAGAGAAATTATGGGAGCAACTAATCCAGAAGAAGCAGCTGAGGGAACATTAAGAAAGTTATATGCTTCAAATATTGGTGAAAATGCCGTTCATGGTTCAGATTCTGTGGAATCTGCAAACTATGAAATACCATTTTTCTTCAGTGAGTTGGAATTAATTGGATAGATATATTTACTTTTTTATCTTTGTGCTGTTAGGAATTTTATTTGGGAGCAACTTTTTCTTTACGTTTATAGTTGCTCCTGCTTTATTTTCCCATTTCTCTGCACGACTTGCAGGGGAAGCTATGCAAACAATATTCCCTCTTTACTTTGCAATGGGTTGGATATTAGGTATTGTAATATACACGTTAATTGCTATCCTTTCTATAAAAGACAAATTTATTATTAAAAAGCTTAAATGGTTTATTGTTGTTCTTTCTTTGATGGTTATTTCTTATATGGCACTTCACAGAACTGTTTTACCGATTGGGCAGGCTCTGAATAACCAGTATTATGCTTTAGTTGATGAGAAAAAGACTGAAGAAGCTGAAAAGATAAAAGAAAAATTTAAGGTGGTTCACTCTATATCAAGTAGTTTAAATATTTTGAATCTAATTTTTGAATTTTATTTGATGTACAGTTTTTATCTGTTTTTGATGGATAAAAGGAAAGAAGAAGATTTTATAGAATAAAGTTAGGGGATAAATTCCCCCTAACTTTTATTTTGAATTTATAAGATTTAAAAATTCATTTCTGGTTTTTTCATTTTCTTTAAAAGCACCTGTAAGTTTACTTGTAACTGTGTAAGATGTGGGATTTTTTACCCCCCGCATCGACATACACAAATGCTCCGCCTTCATTACTACTGCAACGCCTTTTGGATTTAGTTGTTTTTCTAATTCTTCTGCTATTTCTGCAGTTAACCTTTCCTGAACCTGTGGTCTATAAGCAAATTTATTAACGATTCTTACGAGCTTAGAAAGACCACAAACTTTTTTATCTGGAATATAAGCAACATGTGCTTTTCCAAAAAATGGTAAAAGATGATGTTCGCAAAGAGAATAAAACTGTATATCTTTTACTACAACCATCTCATCATAATCACCTACGTCTTCAAAAACCGTCATGTTAAAGTTTTCATAACTTTTGAACTCTTCCCACAGTTTTGCGATCCTTTTTGGAGTTTCTATTAAACCTTCTCTGTCAGGATCTTCTCCAATTCCTTCTAAAAAAAGCCTTATTGCTTTCTCTATTTTTTCTTTATCTATAGACATCTTTTATATTTTCTCCTTTATGAGTTTTCAATCTTTTTTCTATACTCTTCAAACTCTTTTTTAATTTTTGCAAGTTCTTCCTTATGTTTTCTCGCTTCTTCTTCTGCTAACTTTTTCTCTATCATTGCCTGTTCAATCTCAACCTGTTTTTCTTTTCCCCATACATACCACAGGGTAAATCCGTAACCTATAAACACAATTGTATAAAATACTATTGCAGCCGGTCTTATTACACCTTCACCAGTAAGTACACTCAAATACATAAATCCAACAGTTAAAACAATTAAGAACAGAAAAGTAATAGCAAAAAATTTAACAAACTTAATCATTTTTAGGCTCCTCCAATAATCTCATACATTCTATTTTCATACATTTTCCTGGGACAACATTGTAACCTTCTTCTGATAACTGCTTTACCACATCTTCGTTTACGGTACCTGGCTGAAGCCAAAATGTTTTGAAACCTTTTTCTTTTGCTTCTTCTGCAGTAAAAGGAACATCTGCAGGTCTTCTAAATACATCCACAATATCAATCTCAACTGGGATATCCTTTAAAGATTTATAAACTTTTTCTCCTAATATTTCTTCTCCTGCATATTTTGGGTTAACAAAATACATGTTGAATCCATATCTTTTTACAACTTCTGACACAAAATAGCTTGGTTTTGAAGGATTCGGTGAAATTCCAACAACTGCAACATTTTTACTTTCTTCTAATATTTTTTTAATTTCTTCATCCTTTTCTACAACTGGCATATGTCCTCTCCTTTTGTGTTTTGTTTAAAATATTTAAATCCAATTATAAAGCAGGTTGTATGATTTTTGTTAGTGAATATGTTTATAATAGTTGGAAAATCTAAATTGAGAAGGTAGATATGAAGCCAAAAGTAAAATCTCCATTAAGTCAGGAAGTTTTTCAGGTTAAAAAGATTTTGAGACAGTTAAATCTTCATACAGTTTGTGAAGAAGCGTCTTGTCCTAACATTGGAGATTGTTTTTCAAGGAAAACTGCAACTTTTATGATTTTAGGAGACACTTGCACAAGGAATTGTCCTTATTGTGATGTGGCACATGGCAGACCTAAACCTGTTGATAAAAATGAGCCTTATCATTTGGCAAATGCAGTAAAAAAGCTCGGACTCAGGCATGTTGTTATAACATCTGTAAACAGAGATGATCTTCCTGATGGTGGTGCTTCCCATTTTGCAGATGTGATAAAAGCAATTAGAGATTTAAGACCAGAATGCAGTATTGAGGTTCTGATTCCAGACTTTCAAGGAAGTTATGAGTCGCTCAAAATAGTGGCAGATGCGAAACCTGATGTTATAAACCATAATATTGAGACGGTTCCATCCCTTTACCCGAAAGTCAGACATAGAGGAGATTACAAGCTGTCATTAGAACTTATCAGAAGGATTAAAGAGATAGACAGCTCTATTTATTCTAAAACTGGGATTATGGTTGGTCTCGGTGAAACTAAAGAGGAAATATATAAGGTTATGGATGACCTTGTAAATATCGGTTGTGAGATATTTACTGTTGGACAGTATCTTCAACCGTCAAAAAATCATTTTCCTGTGCAGAAATATTATACTCCTGAAGAGTTTCAAGAGATTGAAAAGGTTGGGTACGAGAAAGGATTTAAAGAAGTGTATAGCGGTGTTTTGGTGAGAAGTTCTTTCCATGCTGATGAGGTTTTTGATAAAGTTAAGTAAAATATTTTGACTCTTTATTTTTCAATGAAATTTTGTTAACAATTTCTTTTTGCTTTTCTTCGATTCTTTTTTGAACGGCAGATATCTTGTTTAAGATATCTGCTTTTTCGTTTTCTGACAAATTTTCTATGTCCAGTTTATTAAATTCAGAAATAATTTCATCAATTTTTTTTAAATTTTCTTCTGTTAG
>Ga0256832_1002921_pt1 | contig 11674 bp, 11 predicted proteins | sample 134614metaG_FD_190534 | JGI IMG/M metagenome (GOLD analysis project Ga0256832, IMG submission 190534) | Hydrothermal vent microbial communities from Lau Basin, Pacific Ocean - 134-614 | ecosystem: Environmental > Aquatic > Marine > Hydrothermal vents | place: Pacific Ocean: Lau Basin | collected...
TATTTTTTCATTAAAGGAATAGTTAATTAGTCTTCGTCAATCTTGACCAGCAACTTACCTTTGTAGTACATATTACCTTCGTAATCGTAGTATGCACGGTGATAAAGGTGCTTCTCTCCTGTCTCCTTACAGGTGTGAACGTTCGGTGGAGTAACCTTTTGGTGTGTTCTACGCTTACGCTTGCGCTGCTTAGATATTTTACTCTTTGGATGTGCCATTTTACTTTAAATTTTTCAATGCATCCCACAGGGGATTATCTTTATTATTCTGTATTTTTTCTTCGTTATTGTCCATTAAATAATTGACAACTTTTTCGTTGCAGGGCATGGGCTCATCCAAATGGCAATCGTAAACTTTGCTAATTGGAATCGCCAGACAGATATACTCAAAAGCGTATTGGGCAATGTTGAGGAAAGCAGCATCTCTAGAAATGTAGATGATATCATCATCACTTTCTCCGACATCTTCACTAAATTTGACCAATAGCCGTTGACTTCCTGCTGTGGGTAACATGATGTCTGCAAGACAACGGTCACAAGCTGTATTGATTCCCCCTTCAAAGTCAAAATCGAGTACATACATACTTGATTGCTTGTCAATGGAAAGGTGGAGCATCAATTTGCCCTGTTGTACCGGACTGTTCTCAAAATGCTTGAAAAACGAGTCGTCTATCTCAAAATCGTACTCATGCACCCCTATTCCCAATCCTTTGATCGGGATGGAAAACTCTTTTAAAGCGTCCATTTTATTGTTCTTTTATACCCTCAATTTATTAAGGGGCTGCAAAGATATACCTTTTTTTAGAATCTGTCAATAAAATTGGAATCAAAATGTCCATTGGAATGAGAATTGGAAAATTTAAAATTCAAAAGGGAAAATTATAAATTTAAAATCGTGGATGCTGACCGACGGCGTCAGTAGTAGGATTCCATTTTCAAAACCAATTTCACTTTTACCTTTAGCCTTTTAAATTTAGCCTACTGACGAGGCTACGCCTGTCAGCATCTTTGATTTAGCCTTTTAATTTTAGCCTTTAAACCTTAGCCTTTCCCCTTTCCCCTTTTAAGCAAACAGCCGCTCACCGATACCCTTTGGGCTCAATGATTGGAACAAAGAACAAGGAACACCCACCCCACTCAAAACTCATAACACTTAAACTCCTTCCCTTTTCGTCCTGAGCGATGTACCCTGTGACCGCCTCCTCGCTTTTTAAATAATCCCTGTAGACCAAATGGGTTCAACTTTATCGCCATATATATGTCTGTGCCTGCAAATTTTGAACGATGCACAAGACTTCCCAAATGGTCAGACCCAATGGTCAGAAAGGCCAATCGAAGGGCAAAACCCGTCCTAAGGTGCTGATAATTATAAATAGAGACCGGAAAGGAGATGCCATACCATTTTTTCTCTAGTCGAGGTGTGATGGCAAGAACTGCACCCCGTCGAACACCCGGTTTCCCCATGGGGAGCCCTTGTAGCCAGGTGGCATTTACAAATAAGGAAGGTGTGATAGCACGCTCCGCCTGAAGGCTGATAGCTCCCGGCAACCACACGCTGAATTGCGTATCATTAATGGAAGCATTTGGGTCATTTTGTACATCTTGGCTGAATTGCGCGACGAGGTCTTCTAATTGCCCAATCTCTTTATATTGATCGTAATTGTCAAGGGCTACCTTCGCCAGTTGGTCGGTTTGTACGACGTGGCTTTTGGCGTTTTTGTTAAATTTTATCCGTCCGATATCCAATAGAGAGGCTCCAAATTTCCAATCGTATTCATCGGCGTAAGATGAAATAGTATAGGTGACCCCCAAATCGAATGCCCAACCATTGCCATTGGGAGAGGGGGTAACGTCTGTTGCGGAGAGGTTAGAGTTGGTATAACCCATATATAGGGTAGTGGACTCGGAGGATAGGGTGTCGTTCGGTCGTTTTTGTAATGACCAATCGCTGTCGCTATAAAAATATCCTGCTTCAAATCCGGTTAAGTGCTTGACTGTCGCTCCAATCGCCAGGTCACCATCCTGTGTTTCGGTTTTGTGGATGTAATTGAGCCCCAACTCTCCCCAGGATAAAAATCCCATATTGAATTTATCAATGGCAATATCCTGATAAAATGGAGTGGCGTGGTAGGTGTAATAACTCAGAGATTCCGTAATCCCGGAAGCACTACCCGCTGTTCTAAACCCCGTACTAACCCCCACGTAGTTGCTTTGATTTAATTTAACAAAAAAAGATGGACCCAAGATTTGCGCATTGTGGTAGAGGTATCTTTTTTTCCCATCGCTGTTGAAATCAATGAGGTAGTCATTTGTACCTAAAGGCAACTCCCCCTTTTGGTCGGGTGCAAAGATAAAATTAGCAGTTTCTCCATTTTGGAGCAAGCTCGAAACACTTGCCGGGCGAATAAAAACATAGTTGTTATCAAAAAAGAATCCGGCTTCTCCCAGGTTGATATCCCACCCATAGGGGGATTGTGCATACCCTGCCGGATTGAGTCGAATGCTATTGATACCGGAATAATTATCAGTGTGAAACCCTATTTGTTCCTGTGCGGATAAACTTAGTGTCAGTAATAAAAACAAAGCGCCGAGAACGGCATGGACTGGTCGGTTTTTCATAAAATGTAGATAGTTTGTTGCTTGAAGGATATCTCCCTGCTTTTCAAAAAATGTAGCTACTTACGGATACACCATTTTTATCCCAAAAAGGACACCTGAAAGTAAGTCACATTTTTTGATTTAAGAACAAGGAATGTGAAGAACACCGAACAAGGAACACCGATCTAAGATTTTAGATTTAACAACCGTTTTCTAAATCAAACTTCATTTTGTTAATAACTTCTAAAATCGTTAATCGTTAATCGATATTCGATATTCAACTTGTTGCTCACCATTTATTCCCCATTCCTCATTTTTTGACTTAAGTCAGGTGGTAAGCAGTCACCCAAAAAATAACGTTCGTCGCTGTCAAAAGAGAAGATTGGGATGATATTACCTGCTCGGTGTGTAGTATCAACGGTTGTGGTGTTGGAATTATTTTATGTAACTACTCAGGTACACACCACTTTTGTCAAAAAATGCCCTTTCCCCGTCTATCTTTATGAAAATTTTCTTGCGTAGCTAGGCAACTCGCTTGGCAGATAAAAATAAATTCGTAACTACTTAAAATTGTAGCACCAGTCCGACACCTGAGCCCTTCAATTGTATGGATAAGGAACTACCGGAGGTGTTTCCTTGGACACCATTAAAGATGTCTATGGATTTTTGCATAAGTTTGGTGCCCTCTGTTCTTGTACTCAAGGCAGCTACCATAAAGGCTAATCCTGACGCAGTTAGTATTTTTCCTGTTATCCTAAGTGTCTCATTGTATGTCGGAATAATAATGGCTTGGAGCAAGGAGCCATCCGAGGGTTTGATGGCGGTAAAGGCGAATAAACCGGTGCCAAGGCTTACCCCTCCTAATATTCCCAGGGCAGTAGATAGATGGTAGCGTTCTTTGCCTTCTGAAAAATAGTAGACAGCTTCCGGCACTTGACCGATAATAGGACCCAAATCCCGAAGAGTATAAAAACGTCCTTGGTAAAAATACTTTTCACCGGCGGGTTTGATTAGGTCACCCTGACCAATGGCACTAATTTTGATAATCGTCAGCAGTACAAGGGATAGTAAAATCTTTATACTAATGTTTTTCATGTTAATTTAAGTTTTGTTGTTGGTTAGATAGATGATAGGTTTTCGGAGTATAAACTTATAGTTTTAGTTTTGTAAACTTTTTTACAGGACAAAGATGGGGGGTGATAAATTCAATATTTTGTAGTAATTTATAGAAAATGAATTTATTTTTTTACGATTCGTAGAAAACAACTTGTTGTGTGCTTGTTTTTTTGTAAATCTGTAAAGTGTATTTACTTTTTTGTCAAAATTGTAATTAGCCTAAGCACTAAGATATTTTGAGCAATTTAAAGATCGCCTGGAGAAGTTAATGAATGTTTATTATGGATAATTACTCCGTCGCTCCATAGCGTTCCAATAACTCAATAATCTCTTTGTAGTCATGTGCTTTAGCGGTTTTTAATGCCGTATATCCACCTTGTCCTTTCATCGTGAAATCTGCTTTGTTTTCCAATAAAAATTTTACAAAGTCGATATGCCCGTAATAGACGGCGTAGTTTAGTGCCGGGTCGTTATTGATGTCGCCAAAGTTGATGCGGGCTCCGTATTTTAATAATAGTTTTCCCATCGGAATATCATTGGCGGAAGCAGCCTCCATGAAAGCCGTTGTATGGTAGGTATTATCGTTTTGCGCATGGATATCAGCACCATTTTCGAGTAGAAGCCTCGCCATGGTTGTATTTTTATTCTGGGCACAAATGGAAAGGAAGTAAACCCCGGTCGTATTCTGTCCGTTTGGGTTTACTCCCTGTTTTAGCAATCGTTGAACCAAAGGAACATCATTGGATACAATCGCATATTCCATCAATAAATACTGGAAATCCAAGTTAAGTCGTTCTAGCCTTCTAACTTTTATATTGGATTTTCCGAGTTTGGTGATAATTCTTCTTTCAGCCTTGGAAGAAGCTTTTTCTTTGAGCATAATTTGTAAAAAAAGGAGGTAAAGTTCTTTTTGTCTGCTGGCACTGAGAAAGGCGATGGGTAATTTGCCGATTTTATTTGGCTGTGTTAGGGGGAATCCTCGAGTGATGAGCCCTTTGCTTATCTCTGGAGCATTTATGACAATACTAATATCCATTGGGCTGATATTGGTATAGGGTGTTTGGCTTATCGGAATATCAAATCGTTCTATAACTTTGAAGTAAAAATCAGCATTTTTTGATAATAATGCCAAATACGCCACTTCTTCCCCGAACGGCTGCAGGCTTTTCAGGATGGCTTTTTCCTCAACGGCAGTCTCAATCTCTCTGAGCTTTGCTTCCGGGGTGCCTTTTTTCTGTCTTAGGTATTCAAATAGAAAATACTTTGTCGCTTCATACTTTCCGCTATAAACGGAGTAATCAAAGGCATTATATCCTCTGTAATTGGTCTTGAAAGGGTCTGCGCCTTTACTGAACAGCAGCCGGATTGTCATCGAATCTCCCATACTTGCCGCCGCCATAATGGGGGTGTCACCGTCTTTGTTTTGAATGCTGACGTTTGCTCCCTTCTCGATGAGCGCAGCAGCTAATTGTGGTAGATTGTAATAAATGGCATTGATAAGCGGATTCATATCGGGACTATCACCGTCGATTGTTACGTCTTTATCCAGCCAGCTAAGAGCACCTTTCTCATCCCCATTGAAGATGCTATTCATCAATGCTTTGGTGTTCTTTGTTCGGTTGGGTACAATTTGCGCATTCCCATTCGCAACTATCATGAACATTCCCAATAGTACGAGTAAGTGTATTTTTCTTCTTGTCATAGTTTTTATTTTTTTTTTGTGACTACTTACCACCTCATACTTTATGTTTGCAATTTGGGGATAAGGGGTAAAGGGAACACGGATTGAACGGATTGAACAGATTTACACCGATCTTACACCATCAATACGGTATTTCACACGGATCTGCCTGCTGCGCGACGCACATACCCATGCGGGACAGTCTTGTCGCGCCCGAATCGGGGAAGGCAGGTATTTGGTCTGAGTACCAAAGTGAGACAATGTCAAATAATAATAATTAATGAACAACGCAGTCGAATTTGCACACGTTTTTGCGAAAGCAAAAACAAAAATCCGCGAAAATCCGTTTAATCTGTGCATGTCCTGACCGATAGCGTCAGGGTCATCCGTGTTCCCCTCTCCCTCATGGCAAGTATTTACTTTTCTTTTTTTCCATTACAAATTCCGTCACATATCGTCCAAACCATCCCGGTTTTTCACCATCAGGGTAGGTCTCATCATACATTGTTAAGTGCAAGATACTTCCATCTATCCTATACCTGTAAAACTGCTTTCCACCCTCAAAACCGGGCACTTTGGCAATAATGGGGATTGCTACGGCAGTAGAGTCCGTATAGCTGTAATTTCCCGCATTGAACACAATGGATCGAAACCCGGCTATCAATTCTTCATCCGTTGGTTTAGAGAGATTTTTAAAAGGCACTCTGGGGTTATCTGTTGGTGTCCAACTAATAGCGTAACTATCATCTGTGAAAATAAAGATGCCCGGCTGTGCCTCGTTAATAGAGTAAGTTGCAATAAGCTCTTGACCCAAAAGTAGGGCATAAACCGGAAGGAAATGGAGATTAAGCGAGAATTCAGGCAGCATTTAATTAAATGACACCTCTTTTTTGCCGGAAGGCACTAGGAGTCATCTGCGTGTATTTGACAAAAGCTCTATGAAAGGTACTTTTATTGGTGAAGCCCGAATCCAGCGCGATGGCATATATTTTCAGATGGTCGAATTCAGGTTTTTGAAGTAGTCTCTTGGCGTATTCGATTCTGTTTTTATTGATGAGTTCTTTGAGGGTGGTATGGAGTTCTTCGGAGATTGTTTGTGAGACGTGGTGTCTTTTTTCCTGAATTCCTTTGCTGATAGCTTCCAAATCAATTTGTGGATTGAGCAGGTGCTCTTCTTTTGAGATAAAGTCAGTTATTTTGGATGCGATCATTTCTTTTTGTTGCTTACTGAGCGAGGAAGTGTAGTATTTCTTAGATATTTTTCGTAGCAATTCAGGTTGGTAATACAAGACGTAGCCCACCAGTATCATAATAGAAGAGGCAATGAGGAAGTAGTAGATGAACCATTGGTAAGAGCCTGCAAATGCCGTGAGATACGATTGTACAATCGCCATGAAGAGGTACAGTACATAAAATACGCGAATGTACAGTTGTTGTTCGGCATTCAATCTTCCAAATTGCCGGCGCCCATCTCTTAGAATCAGTAATCCATAAATAAAAAGCTGCAACGCAATGCCATAATTAAAAGGCATAAATACATCCATAAAATGCTCTTGCGCAAAGGAGATTCGTTCCTGACCGGTATAGGTAAATAAGTAAACCGTAAAACAGATGTAAATAAAAAAAGGAATGAAATGCCACCATATTTTTTTCAGGGAAATCTTTTCCCCGCTTTGAAAGTACCGGATATACAACCACGAAAACGGACCATACAGCATCCACAAAGGGTAAGCCAATCCATACAATTGCGGATGTTCAAATAGGATACTGCCTGAAGTATAAAGAAAGTTGAGTTGCCCAACGGAAAAGACAAACAAATAGCCCGATAGAAAAATATTTGCTTTATTGCTTTTATTGAAAAAAAAGCCACCGGATACAAAAATACCCAACAGCGCATATAGGAAAAGAATGTATCTGAAAAGTATCATGTTATTGTCATACAATTACCCCAAAATTACTTCCACACCCCATGCCAAAACTTTCTCATCACCCGAGGTGAAAAATTCCTTATTGCCTTTTTCAGTGGACTTCGATAGTTGACCGCCTTCCGCCAGCACCTTTTTTACCTGTTTGGCAATGGCAGGAGCCGGGTCGATAACGGTAGCACCCTCGGGCAATAAACTTTCAATTACAGAACGAACGAAAGGGTAATGTGTGCAGCCCAAAACAAAGGTATCTGCTTTTTTTTTCAACATAGGCGTAAGTACCTCTTGTAATAATGCTTCGACCTCGGCGCCTTTGGTCTTGCCGGCTTCTATGAGCGGAACCAATCCGGTACAGGGATTTTGCAATACGGTAATACCTTTGGCATACCTTTGAGTGAGGCTTTGGTATCTTTCACTACTAATCGTTCCGGCTGTTGCCAATACACCAATAGTTTTGCTGCGTGTGTGGCTAACGGCGGGCTTAACAGCAGGCTCCATTCCTATGAAAGGCATATTGGGAAAGGTCTCGCGCAAAAATTCTAAGGCAGCGGCGGTAGCGGTATTGCAGGCGAGTACGACAGCTTTACAATTCTGTTGGATAAAAAATTCGGTAATCTCAAAGCAATACTGCCGGATTTGTTCCTGCGTTTTATCGCCGTATGGGATATGGATGGAATCGGCAAAATAGATATAGTCTTCGTTGGGTAATAAACGAAAAACGGCATTGGCGACCGTTAGCCCGCCAATGCCGGAGTCCATTATACCAATGGGTTGTCTGGTACTTGTCATGGACGTGTTTTATCAGGGATTAAAGCCCTAATTTTGCTTTAACCTTTGCACTTACGTCCTGTGATTCATCGGCATAAAGCAAAACACCCTGCTCGAAAATGAACTGGTACCCTCCTTCTTTCGCTACGGCTTTGATGGCCGCATCTACCTTGTCGTAGATGGGCTTGAGAAGTTTGTTTCGCTTCTCTTCCAGCTTTTGTGCCATATCTTGTTGGAATTGAGCAATCTCATTTTGTCGCTTCTGTAGCTTGGATGCTTCCTCTTCCTGTTGTTTAGGGGAGAGTTCTCCATTTTCGACTTTCTTTTGAAGGGCTTTATAATCTGCCTCAAATTGATCTACCAGTTTTTGTCCACTCTTTTGGAGTTGTGTCTGATAGGCTTCCAAATTAGCATCCGCCTGCTTTACTTCAGGAAGTGCACTTAGGATTTCACCTGAATTGATGTATCCGAATTTTTGAGCCTCTGTTGTCTGTGTGAATACAAAGTACGCAGCTACAAACAAGGCTACCTTTAAAAATTTTCTAATTGTCATGTTTAATTATTTTATAATAATGCGAGCGCAAAAATACATTTTAAAAGAAAAAATAGTGTAGTTTTCCCTTCTTTTTCTTTGGAGTAATTACTCAGGCGCCCACTATTTTGCCCTAAAATGTTCTTTTTCCTCCTGTTTTTGTAAAAAAAATCTTATTACGCCCTGCGTAACTGCGATTTTTTTACTCCTGACGATAATTTAATTATGTCAGGAACAAAGTTTCAACAGGTGAAAAAATTCCTATTTTAAGGTTAAAACAGGAGTACCAGTGTAATTACTTCTGAAAACAATATTTCTACGGTTTTACTTTAGTTTTTTCAATATATCATCCGTCTTATTGTACTCCTCATTGGAGAAGATGATGCCGGCTGCGCCCGATTTATCAAAGATGAAATCGTAGCCTCTTTCGTTGGCGTATTCCTCAATGGCATCATAGACCCTGTCCTGTATTGGACGTACCAGTTCCTGACGTCTTTTGAATAAATCACCCTCCGGCCCAAAGCGTTCCTTTTGCATTTTACGAACGGCTTTTTCTTTTTCCATAATGGCATTTTCCTGTTCGGCACGGGCTTCATCACTCATAAGGACTTGCTCCGCCTGGTATCGGTTGTACATACCCTTGATTACATCGTATTCCTGAGCGATTTCCTGTCGCCAGGTTTTAGCGATTCTATCCAACTCTGCCTGTGCTTCCTGATATTCCGGAATGCTTTCAAGTATTTTGTTGACGTCAACGAAGGCAAATCGTTGTGCTGATGCCGTAAAGCTCAAAAAGACAGCAATAGCCGCTGTTAAAAATACTTTTATTCCTGTGTTTTTTAATGTTAATGATCTCATTTTTCTAAAATTTTTCCAAAATTACGATAATTTCTTCGTTTTCACCCTTCTGACTAAGGTCTTTTGGATTAGTAACAAAGATTTTGTTAATATTTAATGTCAATTTTTTTAATCAATATTTTCACTACCAACAACTTATATATTGGTGGGGCTATTATTGCCTCTGTTTTTTTAACTTTATTTTAACGTAACTACTTACCACCTCGTACTTCATGTTTGCAATTTGGGGATAAGGGGAACACGGATGACACGGATGACACGGATGTGACCCATACGGGCGCGTACCGGTGCGGATTTACACTGATTTTAAACCACCAACACGGTATTTTGCACGGACCTACCTGCTGCGCGACAAGACTCTCCCGAGCATACGCTCCCGTATCGGGGTATGGGTATGTGCGTTGTGCAGCAGAGATGTCCTGACCAACTCGCCTCCAGCCAGTCCGTATAGATATGGATACTGGGGTATGGATTCAATCTGTGTCATCCGTGTTCCCCCCTCCCTCATGGTAAGTAGTTACGTTTTTTTTGTGCTAAATTATGCCCCCTGATGATAGAATGCTATTTTTGGCGATTGAATAACACAAGATTAACTACATTTGTTAAAAATTTGCAAAAATGAGTAGTGAACATATTTTGGGCAAAGCTGCGTTGTCCATCAAGGATATTTGGATGTTAATCCATAGCGATAAAAAAATTGCTCTTTCGCCCGAAACCTATCAAAAAATCAATCAATGTCGTTCTTATCTCGAAGAGCGGTTGGAGCGGGAAAAGGGATTAATCTATGGTATTAATACAGGTTTTGGCTCGCTTTGCAATATTCAAATCTCAAAAGAAGATCGTCGACTCTTACAGGAAAAACTCATACAGTCGCATGCCTGCGGTACCGGCGATCCGGTTCCTGACAACATCGTCAAACTCATACTTTTGCTAAAAATAAAAAGCCTCTCTTTTGGTCATTCAGGCGTGCGGCAGGAATTAATTGACCGGCTGATATTCTTCTATAATGAAGGTATTTACCCTCGACTGTTCCAACAGGGGTCCCTTGGGGCTTCGGGAGATTTAGCACCATTGGCACACCTCAGCTTACCTATTATCGGCAAGGGGCAGGTGACGTATAAAGGCAAACTATACGATACCGCTGATTTGTACCGGCAGTTAAATATTGCACCCCTAACGCTCCGGGCAAAAGAAGGGCTCGCCTTACTAAATGGCACTCAATTCTCAACCGCTTACGCTGTTTGGGGGTTGGGAAGTGCCATTAACCTCTTTCATCAGGCGACAATTTGCGCTGCTATTTCCATGGAGGGTTTTGATTGCCAAATAACGCCTTTCGATGAGCGGCTCCACGCTATTCGCCCGCACGAAGGGCAAATGTTGGTAGCCAAGATGGTCAGGGAAATCATCGCTGGTAGCCAAATCGTCCAACAGGAGAAAACGCATACGCAAGACCCCTACTCCTTCCGGTGCGTTCCCCAGGTGCACGGTGCTACCTGGCAGGTGATTAGTCATGTTCGCCAGGTATTAGAGACGGAGATTAACGCTGTGACGGATAATCCCAATATTTTCCCCGAAGACGATGCCATTATTTCCGGTGGAAATTTCCACGCGCAGCCCATCGCACTTGCGGCGGATTATCTTGCGATGGGATTGGCTGAACTGGGCAATATTTCCGAGCGCCGGCTTTATCAGTTGATAGGAGGCCAACGGGGGCTGCCCGATTTTCTGACCCCTAATCCCGGGTTAAACTCCGGTATGATGATTCCGCAATACACGGCTGCCTCCATTGTGAGTCAAAACAAACAACTGTGCACGCCGGCCTCCGTTGATTCCATCGTATCCTGCAACGGACAGGAAGATCACGTCAGTATGGCTGCTAATGCCAGTACCAAACTCTACCGCATTGTACAAAATGTGGAGCAGTTACTCGCCATTGAGTTGATGGCAGGCGTACAGGCGCTGGAATTTCGACGCCCGTTGAAGTCTTCCGACTTTATCGAAAATATCGTCGCCGAATACCGCAAAGTTGTACCCCGATTGGAAGAAGATCGCATATTGAGCTATGATATGAAGGCTGGCTTAGCGTTTTTGCGGGCTTTGGAGTGGGGTGGATGATTTAAAGTTATCCAAACAATCTCTCATATAGCTCGCCGACCTTGCCAATAGCTACAATCTCGATGCCGTAGCGCTTGCGGTC
>Ga0256832_1002922_pt1 | contig 11672 bp, 10 predicted proteins | sample 134614metaG_FD_190534 | JGI IMG/M metagenome (GOLD analysis project Ga0256832, IMG submission 190534) | Hydrothermal vent microbial communities from Lau Basin, Pacific Ocean - 134-614 | ecosystem: Environmental > Aquatic > Marine > Hydrothermal vents | place: Pacific Ocean: Lau Basin | collected...
TTCCACCGCCTCGATGGCGGGCTCGGCCAGGGGGTGGATCTTCACGAACCACTGGTCAGTGAGGTAGGGCTCGATGACGGCGCCGGAGCGGTCGCCGCGGGGGACCATGAGGCGGTGGTCCTCCACCTTCTCCAACAGGCCCTGGGCCTTCAGGTCCTCCACCAGGCGTTCGCGCGCCTCGTAGCGGTCCAGGCCGCGGTAGGCCTCGGGGATGAGGGCATCGTCGGCGATGCGTGCCTCGGGGGTGAAGATGTTGATGAGGCCGCCGTGGGGTTGTTCGGCGATGGCCGGCTCGTCCTTGTGGCGCTGCCACACCTGGTAGTCGTCGAAGTCGTGGGCGGGGGTGATCTTGACGCAGCCGCTGCCGAATTCCGGGTCCACATGCTCGTCGGCGATGACCGGGATGGTGCGCCCGGTGAGGGGCAGTTGGAGGCGCTGGCCGATGAGGTGGCGGTAGCGTTCGTCCTCGGGGTGGACGGCCACCGCGCAGTCGCCCAGGAGGGTCTCCGGGCGGGTGGTGGCCACCACCAGATGGCCTTCCCCGTCCGCCACCGGGTAGCGGATGTGCCACAGGTGTCCCTGCTCCTCCTCGGAGATCACTTCCAGGTCGGAGACGGCCGTCTGCAGGACCGGATCCCAGTTCACCAGGCGCTTGCCACGGTAGATGAGGCCCTTCTCGTAGAGGCGCACGAAGACCTCGCGCACGGCGCGGGAGAGGCCCTCGTCCATGGTGAAGCGTTCCCGCGACCAGTCCAGGGAGCAGCCCATGCGGCGGAGCTGCTGGGTGATGCGTCCGCCCGACTGGGCCTTCCATTCCCACACCCGTTCGATGAAGGCCTCGCGCCCCAGGTCGTGGCGGGTCTTGCCCTCGGCGGCCAGTTGCCGCTCCACCACCATCTGGGTGGCGATGCCGGCGTGGTCGGTGCCCGGTTGCCAGAGGGTGTCGTCGCCGTCCATGCGGTGGTAGCGGATGAGGGCGTCCATGATGGTGTCCTGGAAGGCGTGCCCCATGTGCAGGCTGCCGGTGACGTTGGGCGGCGGGATCATGATGCAGTAGGGGCGGCCCTGGCCGGAGGGGCGGAAATAGCCCTGGGCCTCCCAGTGGCGGTACCAGCGTTCTTCGATGGCGCGCGGGTCGTAGGTCTTGTCCATGGTCTTCTTTTCGTTCAGACAAAAGACAGCGGGCAGGGAGTGCCTGCCCGCGGGATGTTCGTCGGAAGGGTACCGGATCTAGGCGTCTTTTTCACCCGCACCCTCGCGCCCCAGGATGTCTTCCATGAGGGCGGGGATCTGGGCGCGCAGACGCGGCTGGAGTTCCTCGCGCAGGCCTTCCACGAAGCCGTCCATGAGTTTGGGCAGGGCGGCCTCCAGGGATTCCATGAGGACCCCCTCCACCCGCTCGACGATCTGCGATTCCAGCTCCTGGACGAGGACGGCCACCGTTTCGGAGAGGATGTCGTCCACCCGGTGGGTGAGGTGTTCCTGGAGGCGCGCGCGCAGGGCGGGGAGGACGGCGGCGCCGGTGGCGGCGGCCGCGCCGGTTCCCAGGAGGTCCAGGGGGGCGTCGCCCGGGGTCGGGCCGGTCTCCTCCGCGGCCTCCGTCGCCAGGGTGGAGGCGGGCTCCGCCTCTGCCAGGGCAGAGGCCGGGGCCGTGGCTTCGTCCTCCTCCCCGGAGACGAGGGCGTTTCCGTCCTCATCACCGAGGAGGGCGTCGAGGGCATCGCCCAGGGGGTCGCCGTCCCCGGGTTCGGTGTCCGGGGCCTCCGGGGACTGCTCAAGAATTTCGGTGGGCACGGCCTCGGGCTCGGCGACCGTGGCCTGCGCGGGAGGTTCGTCCTCGGCGATCTCCAGGGCGGTGGCCGTCTCCACGGCTTCGGTAACCGGGGCCTCGTCCGAGGCTTCCAGGTCGTCCCCGGGGAGGTCGCCGAGGAGCGCGTCCAGGGCGTTGCTGAGGGGTTCCGCCGGGGCCGGGTCTTCGCTTTCCTGGTTGGCCGCGGTCTCCAGGCTGCTGTCCAGGAAGGAGCGCAGGCCGCTGTCCGGCTCGGCCAGGCCGCTGGTGACCTCTTGGGGTTCGGCCTGGGGCGCGGCGGGGGTGATGAGTTCGCTCAGCACGGGGATGGCCTCGTCCGCCTCCAGGATGGGCGGTTCCTCGACGCTGGAGAGGTCACCCAGCTCGGGGGCGTCTTCCGCTTTCAGCTGGGTGATGTCGCCCAGCTCGGGGCCGGTGCCCACCACCTCGTCCAGCAGTGGGGCGTCGATGAGGGTGGAATCGGTCTTGTCCATGGGTCACCTGCCTTGGAGGTTGTGGGTCTGGAGGGGGTAGCCCCGGTCCCGGTAGAACTTGAAGCGGGCGCGGCCTGCGCGGCGGCTGTCCTGGTCGCCATCGACGATCTCCAGGACACGGGGGTGGCTGGCGAAACCGGGCGGCACGGCGGCATCCAGGTTGATGAGGACGTCGCCCTCCGGCGGTTCCGGGCAGGCGCTGAGGAGGATGGGCGCCTCGGGAAGTTCGTCTCCGGTGACCGTCTCGTGGGGCAGGAAGCTGCCCTGGCGAAAGGTCCACAGGAGGTCGTCCAGGCGCCGCAGGCGGTCTTGGTCGGGGCAGTGGAGGATCACCTTCAGGCCCTTGTGGTAGGCCTTTTCGGTGAGCCGGCAGGCGACGCGCTCGGCGTCGCCCGGCCGTTCACTGATGTAGAAGTCGATCCGCGTCATGCCCGTGTCGGAATTCCGCCTCCTCGGCCGGATACCCCGGATTTAGCAGGTTTGGTGCCAGCGCTGCCGGGCGTTCAATGATGCTCCAGTTCCTCGGCGCGGTCCACCAGGTAGCGGGTGAGCAGGGGGACGGGGCGGCCGGTGGCGCCCTTTTTGTCGCCGCTGATCCAGGCGGTGCCGGCGATGTCCAGGTGCGCCCAGCGGAATTTCTTGGTGAAGCGGGAGAGGAAGGCGGCGGCGGTGATGGCGCCGGCCTCGCGTCCGCCCACGTTGGCCATGTCGGCGAAATTGCTCTTGAGCTGGTCCTGGTATTCCTCGAACAGGGGCAGTTCCCAGGCCCGGTCGCCGCTCTCCCGGCCGGCGCCGAGGAGGTCGTTGACGAGGGGGCTGTGGTTGCCCAGGAGGCCGGAGGCCTCGCGGCCGAGGGCGATGACGCAGGCGCCGGTGAGGGTGGCGATGTCGATGACCACCTCCGGGTTGAAGCGCTCGGCGTAGGTGAGGGCGTCGCAGAGGATGAGGCGCCCCTCGGCGTCGGTGTTGAGGATCTCGATGGTCTGGCCGGACATGCTGGTGACGATGTCGCCGGGCTTGTTGGCCTTGCCGTCGGGGAGGTTCTCGGCGCTGGGGACGATGCCCACGATGTTCAGGGGCAGTTCCAGTTCGGCGGCCGCCTTCAGGGTGCCGAGGACGGCGGCGCCGCCGCACATGTCGTATTTCATCTCGTCCATGTGCTGGGCGGGCTTCAGGGAGATGCCGCCGGCATCGAAGGTGAGCCCCTTGCCCACGAGGACGATGGGTTTGTCCCCCTCGCCCGCGCCGCGATACTCGAGTACGATGAGTTTGGCCGGCTGTTCGCTGCCCTTGGCGACGGACAACAGGGCGCCCATACCCAGCTCTTCCATCTGCGCCTCGTCCAGCACTTCGGCGCGCATGGTGTCGTATTCCTCCGCCATCTGCACCGCCTGCTCGGCCAGGTAGGTGGGGGTGCAGACGTTGCCGGGGAGATTGGCCAGATCCTTGGTGAGGTGCATGCCCTCGGCGATGGCCATGCCCTCGAGGACGGCGTGCTCGCCTTCGGTGAGGTCGCGGCGGCTGGGTACGGCGAGGATGAGCTTGCGCAGCGGACGGCGCACCGTTTCCTTCTTGCTCTTGAGCTCGTCGAAGCGATAGAGGGCGTTGTTGGTGTCGATGACGAACTGGGTGAGCTTCCAGCGCAGGCTGCGCCCTTTGACGTTCAGTTCGGGCAGGTAGGCCACCGCCTCCATGGAGCCGGTGTCGTGCAGGGTCTTGATGACGGTCTCGATGACCTTGCGGTAGTTGCGGTCGCCGAATTCACGTTCGCGACCGCAGCCCACCAGCAACACGCGGTCGCACATGACCCCTTCGAGGTTGTGGAGCAGCAACACCTGGCCGAGACGGCCCTCCATGTCGCCACGCTTGATGATGGAGGAAATGCGGCCCCCGCTCGCCTGATCGAGTTTTTCGCCCGCTTCGGACAGGCGTCGGGGTTCGAAGACACCCACCACCACGCAGGCGGTGCGTTGTTTTTCCGGTAGGCCACTCTTGACGATGAAATCCATGCGAAGGGTCTCCTTGCTGCGCTGTTTGTTGGTATTGGGTTAATATGCGAAATATATAACTTCCATCCGATTTATCAAAATTTTTCTCCCATGCCCCGGACCTTGACCCGCTACGCGAATCGCCTTCTACTGGCCAACCTGGGGCTCGTGGGGGTGGTGCTGGGTTCGATTTTTCAGATCAAGTACCTGCTCAACTATCTGATCAAGGCCAGCAGCGGCAAATTGCCGGCCGACCTGGTGCTCTCCATGGCCGGCCTGGTCTTCATCTCTTCCCTCCAGTACATCGTCCCCTTGACGGTCTTCTTCGCCCTGTTGGTCACCCTGTCGCGTCTGCGGGAATCGCACGAGCTGACGGCCATGACGGCCTTCGGGCAGTCGCCGGTGCGCATCTTCACCACCTTTTGGCCGACCCTGGCGACGGTGGCCCTGTTTCTCGCCATGCTTCTGTTTTGGGGGATGCCCTGGGCGGAGTCCCAACAGTATCGATTGTTGGCCGAGGCGGGGGCCGATCCGGCCACCCGCTGGTTGCGCCCGGGGGCTTTCTCTCCCTTGCCCGGCGGGGGGGTCGTGTATGTCAGTGAGGTGGCGGAGGGCAGGGCCGGGCGGGTCAACGAAAATCTATTTTTGCGTCTGCCGACGCGGCCCGGGGAGGCGGATCAGGTAGTGACCGCCCCGGTGGCATTCTTGTCACGGCGGGAGGGAGGGCTGGATCTGATTTTGGAGAACGGGACGATTTATCGGGGCCTGGGCGAAGATCGGCTCGCCCTCTACCAGTTCGAGGAGGGACGTTGGCGCACGCAGCTCCCGGCCGTGACGGGACAGGGGGACCGGCCCCGCACCAAGCCCCTGACCGCCCTGTGGCATTCCCAGGACCGTGCCGATCAGGCGGAGCTGCATTGGCGCCTGGCCGTTCTGGTGATGGTGTTGACCCTGGCCTGGTCCACGCAGGTCCTCGCCTGGGCCCCGGGGCGGCGCCGCGGCTCCGGGGCGCTGGTCTCCCTGATCGTTCTCTACGCGATTTATTTCAATGCCTTGACGGTGTCCGTGTCCTGGTACCGCAAGGGCTTGGTGGATTCGGTGTGGGTGATCCACGCCTTCCATCTCTTGCCCGTGGCCTGGGCGCAGCTCGTGCAGTTCTGGCGGATTCGGCGCTATGCCCGTGCTGGATAGGTATCTCGCACGCCAGGCCATGGTTTATGTGGGTGGGGCGACCCTGGTGCTGGTCGTCCTGTTCGTGCTGGTGACCCTGGGCGACGAGCTGAACAAGCTGGGGGAGGCCTACAGTACCGGTGATGCGGTGCTGGTGGCCCTGGCCCAGGGGCCGCGTTGGTTGTTCGAGCTGTTCCCCTCCGCCCTGCTCATCGGTCTGGTGATGGCCACGGCCGCTTTGGTCGGCCGCTCCGAGTTGGTGGCCATGCAGGCGGGGGGGTATTCCCTGGTGCGCCAGGCCGGGGTGGTCGCCGTGTTGGCGTTGATTTCGGCGTCGCTGGTGGCGATCGCCTACGACCGCCTGGGGCCGGAGGCCCAGGTCTGGGTGGCGCAGATCAAAGGAGGGCGGGGTGGCGAGGCCCTGTTGCAGGGGGATGCCTTGTGGGTGCGGGAAGGGGATGCGGTGGTCCTCTATCGGGGGCTGAGCGAGACGCGGGTGGCCTGGGTGGAGCGCTTTCGCCTGCAGGAGGACCGGTTGTTGGAATACGAGCGCATGGAGGACGTGCGGCGCGCCCCTTCGGGGCAGTGGCGGGCGGCGCGGTGGCTGCACTGGTCCCTGGAGGCCGGGGTGCGGCGGGAGACGGCGACAGACCGGCCGGTGGCGTTGCGGGTGGATCGCCGTCTGGTGGAGCTGGCGGGCAAGGGGGGAGAACAGATGGGGCTGCTTGAGCTGCGTGCGGCGATCGATTCCCTGCGACGCCACGGCCTGGAGGCGGCCCGCTACGAGGTGAGTTACTACGGACGTTTGTTGTTCCCCCTCTACGCCCTCAACCTGGCCTTGCTGGGGTTCTTGCTGGGGGCGCGCCGGCGGGTGGGGCGCACGGCGGCCAGCCGGTCCGTGGTCATGGGGTTGCTGGTGGGCATCGGCGCCTACCTGGCCAACAGCCTGGTGGACTACGCCGTGGTGTTGTACCGGATCGGCGTGTGGGAGGGCAAGCTGGCCTTCCAGCTCGCCCTCCTGGCCGTGAACCTGATGCTGTTGCAGTCCCTCAGGCGAATATAGGCTCGTAGCCGGGGTTGCCGGCGACGTTGACGAGTTTGGGTTCGTTGGGCCGACCGATGCGGACGAATTTCTTGTCGCGCAGGTACTCGGCCACCACGTCCCAGATGGGTTTGCCTTCCATGGGGCGGGCGACGGGGGCCCATCCGGCCACCTTGTACTTTTTCTTCGGGTCGATGGGCTTGCCGTCCAGCTCCATGTCACGGATGCGGTGGCCGATGTCGGCGGTGGGATCCATGGTGTAGCGCAGGCCCCCCACGCGTACCATGTCGCCACCCTGCTGGTAGTAGGGGTCCTTGTTAAACAGATTGTCCGCCACGTCCTCCATGATGGCCTTGATCTGTTCGCCGGTGAACTCGTTGAGGGTGGCGGTGGGATAGGTGATGGCGGTCTGGGTCATCAGATCTTCGAAGGTGATGGGGTCGCCGGGAAGCAGGGTGGCGCCCCAGCGGAAGCCGGGGGAGAAGGCGATCTGGGCGTCCTGGACCGCCAGCATGGCGTCGAGGATGAGCTGGTCGAAGGTGCCGTTGAAGTTGCCGCGCCGGAAGAGGAGGTCGTCGGTGACCGCCAGGGTCTCGTTGAGGCGGTCCTGGAAGGGGGCGCGCACCTTTTCGATGTAGGCGCTCATCTCCGGATCGGGCTCCAGGAGATTGGAGAACACCGGCAGGAGGTGGAAGCGGTAACCGCGCACCTGCCCGCCGCGCACGTCCAGGTCCAGCACGCTCAGGAACTTGCCGTTGGAGCCGGAGTTGATGACCAGGGTGGTACCACCGCCGTTCTTCACTTCCATGGCGCGCGGGACGGCGTCGTGGGTGTGGCCGCCGAGGATGGCGTCCAGGCCGCGCACGCGCGAGGCCAGTTTGAGGTCCACGTCCATGCCGTTGTGGGACAACAGTACGCACACCTGGGCCCCGTTCTCTTTGGCCTCGTCGATGACCCCTTGCAGCTCCTCCTCGCGGATCCCGAAGGACCAGTCCGGGATCATGTAGCGGGGATTGGCCACCGGCGTGTAGGGGAAGGCCTGGCCGATGACGGCCACCGGTACGCCATTGATCTCCTTGATGACGTAGGGATCGAAGACCCGCTCTTCCCAGGTGTTGTCGAAGACGTTGTGGGCGACGAAGTCGATGTGCCCGGCGAGGTCGTTTTCGATGATCTCCTGCACCCGCTCGGCGCCGTAGGTGAACTCCCAGTGGGCGGTCATCACGTCCACCCCCAGGAGCTTGCAGGCATCCACCATGTCCTGGCCCTTGGTCCACAGGGCGGTGGCGGAACCCTGCCAGGTGTCGCCGCCGTCCAGGAGGAGGCTGCCCGGGCGCTGGGCGCGCAGGTGTTTCACCAAGGTGGCCAGATGGGCGAATCCGCCCACCTTGCCGTAGAACTGCGCCGCCTCGACGAAATCCAGGTAGGTGTAGGCGTGAGCGTAGATGCTGCCGGGCTCGATGCCGAAATACTCCAGGAAATGCCGCCCCACCAGGTGCGGCGGACGCCCACGCATGTCGCCGACGCCGATATTGATGTGCGGTTCACGGAACCACAGGGGCAGGAGCTGGGCGTGGCAGTCGGTGAAATGGAGGAGGGAGACGTTGCCGTAGGCGGGGACCTCGTAGAGATCCGAAGGGGCCTTGCGGAAGGTCTTGCGACTCAGGAGGCTGCAACCGGGCAAGGCCAGACCGGCACCGCTGGCGACGGCCAGGGTCTTGAGAAATTCTCGACGGTTCATGCTCATGGGGTCACCTGTCGGGCTGGACGGGATCCTGCGGGTAGAAAAAGGCCCGGCCATGGGAACACGGCCGGGCCCCGATCACGAGGAAATCACTTCCGGACGCCGGGCCCGTTGATCTTGAGACCGTTGCTCATGTAGGTGAGGAAGTATTCCAGGTTGCGATACTCCTCGCTCTGGGCCGGGAAGGGCTTGGCTCGCACCTGCTTGTTACAGCCGGCGAAACGGCGGTGCAGGGTGCCCAGCTCGCCCCATTTGGAACGGTACACGGGGAAGTGGGTGGGATGGCCCAGGGCCGGACTCAAGATGTCGGCGCGGATGCGGCGGCCGGCGTTGTCCATGTGGCAATGGGCGCAGGCCATGTTGAGCTGCCCACGGCGGGAGAAATAGAACTGCCGCCCTTTCTTCCAGGCCTCCAGGGCCTTGTCGTTGGGGATCTTCACGTCGATGGTGTTGCCCCGCGAGGTGTACACCATGTAGGCGAGGATCTTGGCGATCTTGCCCTTCTTGTATTTCAGGGGTTTCTCGCCGTTGGCCTCACGACAGCGGTTGATGGCCAGGGGCAGGGTGACCACTTCGTTGCGCTCGGTGTCGAAGTAGGGGTACTTCTGGGCGATGCCGATGCCGCCGTTCTCGAAGCAGTCGGCGTAGGTCTTGCCGTTCTTGAACGGGGTCTCGAACAGTCGCTTGCCTTCTTCGATGTCGATCTCGTAGGGCGGGAATTCCTCCAGGGCCTCCCACTGCTCGCGCGAGGCGGGGTCCACGGCATAGACGCCGTTGGCGAAGTCCTGGAAGGGGACCTCGGGAAACTTCTCCTTGAAGTAGTTCTGGAACTTGACCAGTTCCTCCTCCGGGGAGACATCGGCCGCCAGGGCGGCCCCCAGGGGCAGGACGAGAAACAACATCAACAGCGTGTTTTTTAGTTTCATGTTTCCCTCGCCTCGTCAGGAAATGGTGGCGGTCTTGGAGTCGGAGTCGCCTTTGTTGTCCACCCAGCTGATCTTGATCTGGTCACCCTTGGAAGCACCGCTGAAACGGAAGGAGAGGTAGGGGTTCTTGGATACCGCCACGCCCCAGTTGGCCACGCAGACCTTCTCTCCGTTGTGCTCGCAGATCACTTCCTTGATGTAGTGGGCGGGGATCTTCTTGCCCGTTTTCTTGTCTTTGCGCAGCCCGGTTTCCATGGGGTGCTTGATGAGGGTCTTGACGATGCATTTGCCGCCCTTGATCTTGGCCCGGACCTTGATCGTGTTCTTTGCCATGTGTGTCTTTCCCCGAATGCGTTGGTTTGTCGTGGAACGGTGCGCGGATCAGCCGCCGCAACCGCCGATGGTGACCTTGACCGTCTTGCTGGCGCTGTAGAGTTTGCCGTTGGCCTTCACCACCGCGATCACCGGCGAAGTCTTGCCCATCTTGATGCGGGTGGACACATAGCCGTCGGTGCGCGGGCTGAGCTCGAAATGGGCCGCCAGCGGCGAAGGGTTCTTCTCCACCAGGATGGTGATGCTCTCCACGCCACTCATGCCGGTGGAGACGGTGATGGGCACCACGGCGCCGTTCTCGGCGATGTCGGGGGCCTTGATCTTCACGTCGCCGCTGGCCGTCTGGTCGGTGCCGAACAAATCCTGCAGGGCCTTGGTGACTTCTTTCTCCTTGAAGGCGTTTTCCGGATAGGCGGCGTGGGCCGAGCGGGCCGGGAACAGGGTGCCGATGGGCAGGGTGGCCAGGGCGGCGCCGGTGACACCGAGCTTGAGGACTTCTCTGCGTGCCAGATTCACGTTGTTCGCTCCTAAGATTTTGTGATTACAGGGAGTAGATGAATTCGACGACCTTGTCGAGCTCGTCCGGCTCGAGGATCTCGTGTTTGCCGAAGGGCGGCATGATGGTGTACGGGTTGGCGCGGGTCGCGTCCCAGATCTGTTCCTTGAGCTTCTTCTTGCTCGGGAACCGTTCCTTCATGTTCACCAGCGGAGGCCCGATGTTGCCGGGCAGGGCGCCCCCGGCGATGGCGTGGCAGGCGAGACAATTGCCCTTTTTGCGGTTGAAGGCGATGCGCTTCCCCTCCTCGATGACGGAGGCCCCCTCGTCGGCGGAGGCGATGGTGGGGACGGCGAGGGAGGTGACGAGCGCAAGGGCGGAGAGCGTGGGTAGGGCGATCAGTTTGCTGCGCACGGACGGTTCTCCTTAGGACGGTTTTGAAAACAGTTTGGTAAATATGTCAGTCGGACGATTTATGTCAATTTGAAAGCATGATGCACCGATTAATCCAGGTTATCCGTGATGATCCGGATTTTGCGCTGAACCAGCCTTTTCTCTTTCGGATCAAGGTCTTCGTAACTCAAACTGAGGGTCAGCTCTTTAAGGGAAAGCTTATATTCGCCTAACATAAAATAATAATTTGATAACATGATGTGGGCGTGGCCCTGGCGGTTTTGGTTGGCGTAGGCGCGGCTCAGACTGAGAAAGAGGGCCGGATTGCGCAATCCGTATTTGATGTGCCGCTCCAGGACGGCCACCGCCTCGTCCGATTTTCGTTCTTCGATGAGCATGTCCGCGTAGTAGACGATGAGGGGGATGTTGCCCGGGAAGTAGCCGATGTAGCGGCGCAGCAGGTCGATGGCGGCCTCGTAGTCGCCCGCCCGCTTGTAGAGCTCGCTCAGGGTGAGGAGGTAGGGGATGCGGGGGCGGTCGCTGTCCATCAGGGCCTGCAGTTCGCGCAGGGCGGCCTGTGTCTCACCTTTGTCCATGCGTTCGAGGATCTGCACGTAGCGGCGTACCGGGGCCGGGCTGTCCTGGTCGATGACCTTGGCCGGGGGGATGCCCGTCTGCTGGGCGATGCGGACTTTCAGCAGGGCGAAGGCGATGGGGTCGGCGGGGTCCAGGGCGGGGTCGTATTGGGCGCGCAGTTTCTTGGCCCGCGAGCGGGCCTCGGCGACGCGGTCGCTGGTGAGGGGGTGGGTGCGGACGAACACCGGGGCCTTGGCGTTGAGGCTTTCGTTGTCCAACAGGCGCTGGAAGAAGGCGGCCATGGCCTCGGGGTCGTAGCCGGCGCGCACCAGCACCTGGATGCCGGCGCGGTCGGCCTCTTTCTCGCTGCCGCGGCTGAAGCTGAGTTGCGACTGGATGTTGGCGGCGATGGTGGTGGCGATGGCCGCTTCCGCCAGGGTGGGGTCGTAGGCGCCGAGGATGAGGGCGGCGAGGATGGCCCCGGTGGTGGCCGGCCCGAGCTTGTCCGCCTCCTGCATGGCCCGGTCCACGTGCCGGAGGGTGAGGTGGGAGACCTCGTGGGCGATGACCGCGGCCAGCTCGTCTTCGGTGCGGGCGTTGAGGATGAGGCCGGTGTTGACGCCGACGAAGTTGGGCGGCATGGCGAAGGCGTTGATGCTGTCGTCGTTGATGACGAACAGGCGCAGGGCGAGGGGGGGCTCGGCGGCGGAGGCAATGCGGT
>Ga0256832_1002923_pt1 | contig 11666 bp, 9 predicted proteins | sample 134614metaG_FD_190534 | JGI IMG/M metagenome (GOLD analysis project Ga0256832, IMG submission 190534) | Hydrothermal vent microbial communities from Lau Basin, Pacific Ocean - 134-614 | ecosystem: Environmental > Aquatic > Marine > Hydrothermal vents | place: Pacific Ocean: Lau Basin | collected...
AAACCCAACCGTTTTCCATATCATTTACAGGCACACCATTGATCATAATGGCAACGTTACGCTGGTTAAAACCACGAACATTGATACGGGCATCCCCGGAACCGCCACCCTGCATGGTGGAGTATACGGAAGGTGTCGTGTTCATGACCATGGGGATATCCCGGGAGCCCAATTGCTCTTCAATCTTAGCTTTCGCTACGTTGGTAAAAGCCACGGGGGTTTCACGCTCCTTGGCCCGGTCGGCAATTACGCTGATCGTTTTTGAAAAGAGGTATTCCACCAACTGAAAGTTCACCTCAACCGTACCATCCACGGTTACTTCAACTTTCTGCGTGGCATATCCCACATATTCACAGACCAATGTGTATGTACCGTCTGCGGCGTCGATTTCGTACATACCTTCATCATCCGTCGCGGCACCCATCGTGGTACCTTCCAAATAAACATTAGCTCCGATAAGAGGGGCGTCATCCGATGCGCCGGTTACCTTACCCTTGATGGTACCCGCCATGGCTGAGCCAACCAATGAAGCTAAAACGATAATAGTAAGTAAAATTTTACTCACACATACCTCCTGATTTAATTAATGGAACAAATTTAAATTGAAAAGATTAGAAAAAGTCAGGTCAAAAAACTGTGCTTGGAATCTCCCCCTTCCTGCAAATTTAAACACATTTTTACGGCATTTAATCTATCATTGAAATGTGACCTATGTCAAATTCTTTTACAACAGAGTTAAACCGAGTAAAAATAATGATATAGTAATTATTTATAAATTCAGGCAATAAATTACACTAAAAATTATTAGAGGAAAATAAGGAAAATGTTAGAATATTGGTAGGATTATTTTTTTTGTTTCAGCTTTTTATTTAAAATCTCATCCGCAATGCGGTTAAATACTTCATCCCGTTCATAAAAGCCATTTTTTATCCGAAGTCGGATCAATTCAATTTTTTGCTCTTCAATACTGGAAGAAAGCGTATTCTGCATTTTTTGAGCCTTGTGTTTTGTCACCATACCACACTTTTTATATCATAACCATAGCCCTTAAAATCGGTCGCTGTTATTAAAACTTTAATATCCCTGATCAGGGAGGGAGGAATTTAGAGATGGGCCGACGATTGAAAAAATAGAAACAAAATAAAAAAGAGATTATTCTATAAGCGTGATATTCTTATTGATTTCTGGCAAATTTTATAATAAAAAGATTGCCTGTTTCATTGTCCTTATCAAGGAAAATACTACCATTATGCGCTTCCATTGCCAATTTTGAATAGGTAAAACCTAGTCCCCTTCCAAGACGGAAGCCTTCATTCTTAATTTCCACCTGGCTGTATTTTTCAAAAATAAGCGTCTGATACTTTTCCGGTATTTTTAATCCATCATCCAAAACTTTTATCGTAATGTTTTGCTCGTCAAAGGAACTGGAAATAGTCACCGTACCATCAGGAGCGACATTGGATAATGCAAAGTTAAATATATTGTCGAACACCCTTTCAATGACACTGCCATCCACTTTACAACTGGGCATACCCGGTCTCAATGAGAGATTTATTTTCTTTTTTGCGTGTTCCGGATAATCTAAAAATGTTTGGATGGTACGCTCTACCAAATTATTTATCTGGTGAAATTCATGATTTAGCTTTAAAGTGCCATCTTCTATTTTAGAGATATCGATAAGATTGGAGACCATCCGCAATAACCCCTTGGTGCTACGGTCAATGCGGTCAACATATTTTTTTATGGCCGGACTGATATTGTCGTTTAACCCCATACCCATCATTTGCAAATTACCCTGAATAACAAATATGGGATTTTTCATATCATGAACAATAAGATGTGCCAGCTCTTCCTTAAACTGATCCATCCTTTGCAAAGCCCGATTACTTTCTTCGAGTTCGTCATGATATTTTTTTACGCGTAACAATGATTTAACCCGTGTAAGCAGCTCAACATTCTCAAAAGGCTTGGAAATGAAATCGTCCGCCCCGGCCTCCAGGGCCCGGATTTTATCCTTGAGCTCCTTTAAAGCCGTAATCATCACAATGGGTATAAAACGCGTAGCCGGATTCTTTTTGATCTTTTCACAGACCTCAAAACCGCTCATTTTGGGCAGCATGATATCCAGCAGAATAATATCCGGTGTTTCCCTGGTTACCAGTTCCAGGGCTGTTTCACCATCACCTGCTGTAAGTAACTGATAATTTTGTGGCTTTAAGAAATAGGTTACCAGATCCAGATTTTCTTTATTATCGTCTACTATAAGTACTTTGGGTCGTGCTTTCCCCTCAGTCATTCGCACCTTCTTCCACAATGAATGTAAATATAATAAATGAGATTAAGCGTACGTCAGACGATTGATCTCTTTTCTTAACTTATTCATAGTTTCGGAATGAATTTGCGAAATTCGAGATTCTGACACATTTAAAATTTTGCCAATCTCTTTAAAGGTTAGTTTCTCGTAATAATAAAGTGTAATGGCCAGGCGGGTCTTTTCCGGTAATTTTTTGATGGCTTTCAATAAAATATGTTTCATTTCATCATCCTCTATATTGTCACTGGCACTGGTGTAATCCGTATCTTCGATTACATCATACAGATTTTGCTTGTTAGAATCATCTATCGGCTTATCCAGGGAGTACATGTTTACCGCATTGATGTCTTTTTTCCAGTTATGTAAATCCTTAACTTCTATCCCCAATCCATTGGCCATATCCGCCTCCGTATAAATACCCGAAAATTTTTGATCCATCTCCACTGCTTTTTCCTTCATGGTATTTAGCTTAGCCCTTAGCGAACGGGGTACCCAGTCCAGTTTTCTCAATTCATCAATAATAGAACCCTTGATACGAGGAATAGCATATGTTTCAAACTTAATTCCATAAGCCGGGTCAAATCTTTCTATGGCTTCACACAATCCCAGAATTCCGATTTGATGCAAATCCGCTTCCTCGATGGCCTGGGGAAAATTCTTAATCATTTTTCTTACAACATACTTAACAAGGCCTGTATAGCGGAGAATGATTTGCTGGCGATAAACCTGGCTGCTGTTTACTTTATACTCATGCCACATGGAATCGGTAGCTTGTTGCATATTTTGCCCCCTGTAATGATGATTTTTCCTTCATCTAATTGCAGTTATTATGCCAAAAAACCGACCACTCCGGCATAAAACCATCTATCTACTTGTATTTTAAGTACTTATACACTTTCTGCTTAAAAGAGAGTCGCTGAAAAAAATAATTTTTCCATTAAAGTGATGTATATCTCGCCAAAAAAGTGTGTTATTTTTCAACACTATGCTTATTTTAAGTGAGCATTTTTGTACCACTATAATCTTTAGTTTTTGAATGAAAAAAAATACCCTGCTGTGGAATATCATCGATTTTATATTCCCCAACTACTGCCTGGTTTGTGAAACACAGGTTGAGCGGGATAAAAAGTATGTCTGCAACACCTGTTTTTCAGAAATATTAAATTTCGACGAAAAATACCGGCCGGTTTTACTAAAGCGGATTAATCATCCGGCTTTTGATGATATTTTCATTCGTTATCAGTTTGGCCCGGTTTTCAGAATTCTTATTCACCACCTTAAATATCAGCAATGCCTGCAAATTGCGGAATACCTGGGCCGGGCCCTTTCCACAATCATTACCGGTACCTATGACTACATTGTGCCCGTCCCCCTTCATAAGGCCAAACTGAAAGAACGCGGCTTTAACCAAAGTACTTTGATCGCCCGGGAAGTTTCCAAAGCCACCGCTCTTCCCCTATCCGAAAAAATTCTGATGCGCCGCCGATATACAAAAACACAAACCCACTTAAACCGCGAACAACGCCTAACCAATGTGGCCAGGGCTTTTACTTTACATGAAAAGGTGGAGGGGAAAAGGATATTATTGATCGATGATGTTATCACAACCGGCGCCACGCTGAATACCTGTGCCGGTCTGTTAAAGGCCCATGGTGCCGGGGTGGTTGATATCGCGGCGGTCGCCACACCTACCACCCTGTTGCAGGAGCAACTGGAGCGGGAAGTCAGCGGGAATTTAGTTTCGTTGCAAAAAAGCGGCTAACTCATCCCGGTCCACCTTAACCCGCTCCAGCAAATCATCGGCACCGGCAATATTCTGCTCATTGCCACGATTTTCAAGTTCTTTAAAATGCGCGGCCATGCGTGTTACATTCAGATTCGCCGAAGCACCTTTCAGGCTATGGGCCAATGATTTCAAGTTTTCATAGTCCTGGCTTTTCAGAGCCTTCTCGATTTGGGTCAGATTTTCATCCACCTGTCCGAGCAGTTCTTCCAGCAGTTCATTTAAGAACTCTTCGTCCCCGCCCAAGCGTTCCAACGCATCGTTATAATCCAATAATTTATCAGCCATGACATTCTTCCTTTCCTTAATTACCACTCTTTTATTCGACGATCCCCCCGCGGAGTTTAGTTTTTTAAAAGAAGCGGTAACCAGCCATTGAATCCAATCTTTTCAATCCGTATTGTATTGAGATAAACACATTACAGCAATCGGAGAAGAAATGGATTACGGTATTCTGAGCGTACTGCCCCCCTTGTTTGCCATCGTTCTGGCCATTATTTCCCGCCAGGTTTTTATTTCACTCTTTTTAGGTGTCTGGCTGGGAGCGGTGATACGCATGGATGGCCATCTTCTTGCCGGCACCATACAAACCATTCAGGACCTGGTTAATGTTTTTAAGGAAGACGGCAATACGCGTACGATCATGTTTTCCGCGTTGGTGGGTGTGCTGATCGCATTTATCCAAAAATCGGGTGGTGTTAAGGGGTTTATTCGCTATATCAACGAAAAACAAAAGCTTTTGGATGCCGATGATCCCAAAAGTCGTATCAAAGTGCAGTTTTTAGCTTTTCTGGTGGGTGTGGTTGTTTTCGTCGAATCCAGTATTACGGTGCTCACCGTGGGCTCGATTTTCCGCCCCCTGTTTGATCGTATGCGCATATCACGCGAAAAGCTGGCCTATATCGCCGATTCAACATCGGCCCCTGTTTGTATTCTCATTCCGCTGAATGCCTGGGGGGCCTATATTATGGGTGTACTGATCACCCTGGGGGTTGCGCAGCCTCTCCACCTGTTGGTACAGGCCTATCCTTATAATTTCTACCCCATTATCACCCTTCTGTTTGTCCTTTTTATTATATTTAAACAAAAGGACTTCGGGCCAATGAAAAGGGCGGAACAAAGGACCGTCTCCACAGGCGCTCTGCATGATGCCAAAGCCCAGCCATTGATCAGTGATGACCTTGTTATGCTGAAACCTGATGAACAGCTACCGGGGAATATGTGGAATATGATCGTGCCCATTGCCGTGATGGTACTGATGATGCCCGTCAGCTTGTTATATACGGGCTGGAACCCGGATTTATTCACGGCGGATATGGCTGCCGGGACTATGATTATTACCGCCCTGGGCAACGGCTCCGGTTCCACCTCCGTATTATGGGCCGTTCTTACAGCCATGCTGGTGGCAGCCGTCATGTACCACACCCAAAAACTTTTTAAAACCAAACAATTGATTGACCTGGCTTTTAAGGGTATTGGCAGCCTCATGCCGCTGGCCGTCCTGATGATGCTCGCTTTTGCCATAGGTAAAATGAGCAAAGACCTGGGTACGGGGATCTATCTGGCCGAGGTTAGCAAATCTTTCCTGCACCCGGGCATGGTACCATTTATTCTTTTTATCACCGCTTCATTCATCGCTTTTAGCACCGGTACTTCCTGGGGCACCTTCGCCATTATGCTGGCCATTGCCGTGCCCATGGCCGAGCAATTTGACCATACCCTGCCCCTGGCCGTGGCGGCGGTACTCAGCGGGGGGATCTTCGGCGATCACTGCTCGCCGATATCGGACACCACCATCATCAGCAGTATGGCTTCAGCCTGTGATCATATCGACCATGTTAAAACGCAGTTACCTTATGCCCTGGTTGCCGGGGGACTCTCTTCCGTGTTGTTTCTGGCCGCGGGATTCCTGGCCTGACGGTTTTCATCCGGCCATAACAGATAAAGAATAAAAGCACCGGCAGCGGCCATCAACACATCGGTAATATCGGCTAAACGGTGTTTCAGGAAAAGCTGCAGGATTTCCAACAGAAAAATAATCAAAAAGGAGAAGAAAAGAGCCCGGCGCCCCGCCCCGCTTCCGCTTCGTACTAAAAAAACAATCATTCCCCCCGTAAGCATGGAATAGGCCATATCCCAAAGATTCCAGATGCTGGTGGTTTTATAGTAATAATAGAAAGGAGTGAGCATCTTCGGCCACAGATCACGCCCGGGCAGCGGACCGGTAACAAAATCAAAGGGATAGATGGCGGCAATGGCTATACTGAACACCAGACCTGCTTTCAGGGCCGTCTCTTTACGGATATTGAAACGGCTTCCGGCCACCAGCCCCCCGGCCAACGCCAAAACACGATAAACATCCAGACCACGGCTGAACATGATCAGGTGCACAGCCTCGGAGACCACAAACGATATTATAAGCATCCGTATATTCAGGAGATACCTTAAACGGCTGTCTTTTACCGGATAACGAATCAGAACCCCCAGGACAAAAGCCAGGGCTCCCAATATTAAAAAATCTTCCAGGCGCTGCCGGCCGGCCAGCCACATCAGCGGGTCAAGACTTTTTATCCGCAGACTATGCACGCCAAAGCGGATATCGAATGGCAACAGTTGATATAACAGGATGTATCCCAGTAAAACCAAAGCGGCCAGCGCGGCGGGATATTTTTTCAGATGTTGTTTAAAATAAATCCGCCCCTGACGGCCATAGCGTAGAAATATGTGCGCGGAAATCCAGGCTCCCAGAAAGGTACCCAGGCTGTTCATGGCCACATCGTGAATGGAGGTAACGCGATAACGCAGAAATATCTGGGTAAACTCAATAAAGACACTGAACAGGAAACCGTATCCCAGGCTCCACAGCAGTGCCCGGCCCCGATCCTCCTTACGGCCGTAAAAGTAGAACCAGGCCGCGGCACCGATGGGGATAAACAACAGGATATTGCCCAGTATATCGGTATAGGAAACCCAATGATGGTTCCGCATAAAGGGAACGGTTTCGATCTCCCCGAATTGCCGCCGTATTTTGGACCAGGTGGTGTAAAAACGAAACGGTAAAAAGGTATTGTAAGCCACAAAGGCGGTCAGCGCGACCAGAAACAGCCCCCTGTAATGCCGCCTGCTTTTTCCCCCGGTGTCAGACATCGATATAGCGCACCAAATCTTCCCGATCCGTCAGATGCACGATCCAGCCCTTATAAACCATATCGTCTATCATAGCCTTTACCGTTTTCAACGGCGCCTCATAGCGATAGGAAAAATGCCAAATATCTATCGGAGCGATATGTAATTCGAATAAAAGCAGTTCATCCAGATTTAACGGTGTCTGCTTATCGGTTTTTTCAATAATAGCCGGCATCTCTTCCCGGCCCTTGTTTTTGATATGCTCATGGGTAAAATAATAATTGTCCGTTTCCCGCAGATCGCAGATGGGAAAGTTATTTTTTTCTTTTAAAAATTGCGGTAACAGATCAATGCTCACCATATAACTGTCTTCCCCGTCACCCCACAAATCATCCCAAACATCGGGGTCTTCTTTTTTCAGCCACTCAAAAAAGGCGATCTCTTCCTCGGGCAGGCGCATCATGGTGTGGCCGTGCCAGTGTTCTACCAGCTTTTCTACCTGTGTCAGGCTGAGCGCGTTCAGTTCATCGGGACTAAATTGTATATAGCCCTGGTTGTCGCGCATTTCTTCCTTTTGGCGTACAAGATTTTCTATGCTCATTTTCTCTCTTTTTTTTTAATGACTTTTGCGTCAATATGTTTTTACCCGTTAACCCGTTCAGGACAATTTTGATTCAACGGTTTTCAACACTTCGTCCAGACTCTCCCGGGCTTCCTTGTCCAGCGCCTGGCAACGCTTGCGCATTTCCGCCACAAAATCCGCATCATCGATATCCTTCAGGTTGATCAGTACATTGTAAATACCGCCTTTAACGCCGGCATAGGCCATTTGTGCCCCCACCCCCACATCGGTTATGGAAGCGGGGTTGCCGTACCGGGCCACGGTGGCGGCAAGCTTTATGGCGCGGAAACTCTGGCGGGCGGTTTCCATGGGCACATTGACCGCGCTTTTCAAACCTTCCAGCATGGCAGCTTCCCGGGCGGCTTTTTCCGCGGCTGTGGTCGCCGGTAAACGCCGGGCATCCATGTAGGCATTAAAGGCGTTGGTGTCATCATCGACGGCCCGTACCAGTTTTTGCTGAATTTCCTGACATACTTCCGCCGTTTCATTGAGAATGTCATCCACCTCTTCGCTGCCCCGGCGGTTGGCGGTCAGATTGCTGACCATGGAGGAGAGCGCCGCGCCGATAGCCCCGGCCAGGGCGGCTACCGATCCGCCGCCGGGTGCGGGAGACTCCCGCGAAACCTCATCCACAAACTCATGCACACGCAGATGGATCAGATCCCCCTTCTTTATGGAGGGCAGACCCAACACCCGCTCATCGATGTTAAATTCGCTCACATCACTGAGTACCAGAGATTGCACGGCCGTATTCAGCACATCCCGGTAGGGAATGCCCCGGGATCGCCCCTGCCTCTTCAGATAATGATAGCCGGACTCCAGCAGGGCGTCATAGGGCACCAGTCCGACGATCTCACTGCCGGTAACCACCAGGCCGCGCTCCGCCGCCAGCTTGCGGGTAGCATCCAGCACATGGTGCATGGAGGTCACTTTATAGTTGGTGAGATTTATGGATATCTGAACCCGGTCGAACTCCGGCACAAACCAGCCGATGGCCTTGCAGTTTTTAAACAGACCCGGCTTCTTCACCGACTTACCTTCCGGCTTTTCGGGATCGATGCCATTCAGACGCAACAGGGCAGGCAGGTCATAATCATGCTTCTCCCGGCAATGGTCGATGGTCTCTGTCATGGTTTTACCGCTAAAGTCACAATTTCCGCAGGGATAATCTCCTGCCCTGTATTTCAGAATGGTTCTTTTTTTATAATAATAGGGTTGATCCGCGCCCTTCCTTGCGGAACGACCTTTTTCACGCAGTTCAAAGGCAATATCGGTGGCATGCAGTTTTTCCCTGCTGTTCAGACTGATGTTGTAGGCGATCAGGAATTCGCGTACCCCCATCACCGTGGCTCCGGCCTGGGCGTTGAACTCCGCCGGGCCGAAATCAGGCTTCCATTCTTCCTTTTTAAGCTTCTCTTCCAGTGCCTCATATTCCCCGGCGCGAACAACAGCCAGATTTTCCCTCTCCGGTTTTTGGGCCGATTTTTCATAGAGATAGACGGGAATGCCCAGTTCGTTCCCGACCCGTTGCGCCACCTCTTTGGAAAGGGCGATACACTCTTCCACCGTGACACCATTTACCGGGATAAAGGGACAAACGTCCGTGGCGCCCATGCGTGGATGCGACCCGCTGTGCTGCCGCATATCGATCACTTCCGATGCTTTTTTTATGGCGCGGAAAGCCGCCTCCTTTACCGCTGCCGGATCCCCGATAAAGGTAACCACCGTACGGTTCATTTCCGCGCCCGGGTCCACGTCCAGCAAACGAATCCCTTCCACATTTTCAATAACATCCGTTATTTGCTTTATCTTATTCAGGTCTCTGCCTTCGGAAAAATTGGGTACGCATTCGATAATTTTTTCAGCCATGATCACCTCATTTTTTGTAAGACACGGAAATTACAAAATATTAGCTGAAAGTTAAACATTAGCGCAATAAAAATAAGAGTTTACACGAACGGGTCGTTTCCCTGTCTTACAGATTATTTACCGATATAAAGCCTATAACGGCTTATCTCTATGAAGAATATGATGAAAGACATGGTTGCATTAATAAAAAATTAACGTAAATTACAATAGCTTGTCATCGCATAAAGCCATATCGATTCGGGAGCAACCATGGCTCAAAACAGTTAAATAAAACGATGACTTCGTATGCTCTCCCGGCAGCAGAAACTCTCCTTTTAAACATATATTAAGTCAATATTTTTAAATATCATAGGATTTAATTATTATGACTGCTCTGGCTTTTTCCGCCTCATTTTCCACGCGCCGGGTATTTTTATTGCTCATAATGCTATTCCTGCCCCTTTCAGTTCACAGCCAAAAGAAACCCGACTTTACCTATTCTGAAACACATGTGATAACCATTGAAGAAGAAAATAATACTTTTCGGCTGAAATCGAAAAATAGCATTAAGGTACATTTCAATACCGAAAATGCCCTGAGCAACAATGTCTTTTATATTTATGAACCCAGCTATTTAAAGGTAGAAGATATAGACGCGTATCACAACAAACGCAGAATATACGATTCGGCTATAGACTATCATTATGCCGATTTCAGTGACGTATTTATCTCCGACTCACGAACTCACACCATCAATTACGGAAGCCGTCTAAAAAAAAACGATTACATCCGTTATACCTATACGGAAAAGTATGACGGACTAAACTACTATCCCATACAGAGTATACCTAATATAGACAGTGTGTCCCGGTATGAGTTAAAGTTTAACCACCCTTCGGATATGCGGATTGCCTTTAATTTTTTTTTCCCGGGTAAAAAGCCCGTGATTCGGGAAAGTCACGGGAAAACGGGCACTGTTTTAAAATTCACCGACTTTGAATATCACGAACCTGTTGATCATTATCCTTTTAACGGTTCTCTGGGGTATGTACAAGTTCTCTTTTATAAAAAGGACTCTTTGCTCAACCTGCTGGAGCCCCGGAAATTTATTAAATGGTATAGCGGTCTGACGCCCATGATCCCCGAGGTTGACAGTGTGGCCCTGACCATGGTTCCCGATTCCTTATTCCGGCCCAAAAACAGCTTGCAAAAAATCGCCAATATCTATGACTTTACCAAGGTACGCATCCGCTATCTGGCGGATGCCCGCAAGGGCCATACCATTACCCCGCTGGAGCCGGAATACGTTCTGAAAAACTCATACGGCGATTGCAAGGATAAATCCGCACTGTCCGTGGCTTTGGCCGCCAATCAAAATTTACCCGTTTATATGGCTCTGATAAACAGCAGTGACGGCCCCCGTTTTGAAGGCAGTTATATCGATCGCTTTGATCATGTTATCTGCGCCTGGGATCAGGGAGATACCACAATTTTCTTTGATCCCACACAAAAGTATCAAAGCTTTGGACGCATTGGCGAACGCTTGATGGGCAAAGAGGCTCTGGTGCTTAATCCGGATAATCCACGCTTTGTTGCCATTCCGGTAAGCATAAAAGAACCTACACTGCGACTAGTGATAAACGCCAATTTGGATTCGTTGAAAAAAGCCGAAGTTACCATTACCCTGAGTGAGGACTATCTCCCATTGATTCGCAGGCTTTATGATGAAACCTCCTCCCTAAAAAGGAAAAACGCCTTAACCCGTATCATCAACGATCATCTCTATAAGCTATCTATCAGTGACCTGGACATGGTGGCTGTAAATCCGATAATCGTCACTCTAAAAGGCCGGGCCGACTTATCCCGTTTTATCATCTCATCCTCCACAAAAAGCTATCTTCCCCAAAGCCCTTTCCGCTACGGCCACAAGACGCTTTATAAGAGGGATAACGACTCCCTTCCTCTTTTTTTTA
>Ga0256832_1002924_pt1 | contig 11663 bp, 11 predicted proteins | sample 134614metaG_FD_190534 | JGI IMG/M metagenome (GOLD analysis project Ga0256832, IMG submission 190534) | Hydrothermal vent microbial communities from Lau Basin, Pacific Ocean - 134-614 | ecosystem: Environmental > Aquatic > Marine > Hydrothermal vents | place: Pacific Ocean: Lau Basin | collected...
CAGGCCATGTCCCGCCAGCAGCAGGACGAACACCACGGGCCTCATCGGCGGCATGCGCATCATGGCGGGGTTTCTCCGGTTCGGTTCGCGCCGCCATTAGCGCACGGACATGGTTGCCAGCGGGTAAACGGGGGCGTTCATACCAGAATGCATTAAGAACCACCCACCGCCCCGCGCCCCCACCCAACCCCCGAATTATGAAAACCCAGGGCTTGGGTGGGGGCGCGGGGCGGTTTCACCGGTCAACCTTTGCGCAGCCTGGTATCAGAAGTCGATGAGCAGCACTTCCACCACCGAGCCGGCGGGCAGGGCGGGGGCGTGGGGCGGGCGGATGAGCAGGGCGTCGGCCTCCGCCAGGCGCCGCAGCATGGCGCTGTCCTGGCGCGAGAAAGGCAGGGCGATGGTTTCGCCCGTCTCCTCGTCGCGCTCCAGCCGCACGCGCAGATAGTCCTGGCGCTCGTCGTTTGCCGGCAGGTCGGCGACCAGCCTGGCGCGAATAATGCGCGGGGTCGTGTCCGTGCCCAGCAGCCGGGCCATGAGCGGGCGCAGGTAGATGAAGGCGCAGACCAGCGCCGAAACCGGATTGCCGGGCAGCCCCAGGATGCGCTGGCGCCCGCGGCGGGCGAACATCAGCGGCTTGCCGGGGCGCTGCGCCACCTTCCAGAAATCACGCGCGATACCCAGCTTCTCGAAGGCCTCGCCGATGAAGTCGTAATCGCCCACGGAAGCGCCGCCGATGCTGATGAGCACGTCGGCCTCGCGCCCGCGGTCGATGGCGGTGGCGATGGCGTCCACATCGTCCGGCTGCAGACCGAGATCGACGGGCACGCCGCCGTGTTGCTCGACGAAGGCGGCGATGCCGAAGTTGTTCGAGGCGATGATCTGATCCGGCCCCGGTTCCTCGCCCGGCAGCACCAGCTCGTCACCGCAGGCGAGAATGGCGACGCGCGGCTTCCTGCGCACCGGCACGGTGGGAAAATTCAGCGAGGCGGCGAGATTGACCTGGCGCGCGCCCAGCCGTGTGCCTGCCTCCAGCAAGGTTTCGCCGGCGCGGTAGTCCATGCCGCGTTCGCGGATGAAGCGGCCGGGCACGCCCGGTTCGAGCACCCGCACCACGTCGCCGTCGCGCACGGTCACTTCCTGGATGATGATGGTGTCGGCGCCCTTCGGCACGGGCGAGCCGGTGAAGATGCGCACGGCCTCGCCGGGGCCGACGGTGACGTCCACGCCATGCCCGGCGGGGGCCTCGGCAATGACGCGCAATTCCGCCGGGGCCTTTTTCACGTCCTCGGCGCGCACGGCGTAGCCGTCCATGCTGGAGGCGTCGAACGGCGGCATGTCGCGCCTGGCCATCAGCGGCGCGGCCAGCACGCGGCCGGTGGCCCCGGCCAGCGGCACGTCCTCCGCCGGCAGCGGCTCCACGCCTTCCAGCACGCGGCGCAACGCTTCTTTCACGGGCAACAGGGACATGGGAATCTCCTCGATCTTCCGGAACGTGGGCAAAGACATACAAGGTTGCCGCGCCGTGGGGAAGCGCTGGTCAAGCGTTCGTGTTTGTGTCATGTGCACGGCACCACAAGCGGGAAGGAGCGCGAACCATGCTGTCGTTTCTCGTCATCGGGTTTCTGCTGGGCGTGCGCCACGCGCTGGAAAGCGACCACGTGGCGGCGGTGGCGACATTGGCGGTGGATGCGCGAAGCTGGCGGCAGGGCGCGGCGCTGGGGGCGCTGTGGGGGCTGGGGCACACGCTGGTGTTGCTGGCGGCGACGGCGGCGGCGCTGTTCCTGTTTCGCGGCATGATGCCGAAGCTGGCCTTCGACCTGGAGCTGCTGGTGGGCGCGATGCTGGTGATTCTGGGGGTGGACGTGTTGCGTCGCCTGTGGCGGGAGCGGGTGCATGTGCACGTGCACCGGCACGCCGACGGCACGGTGCATGCGCACCTGCACGCGCACGCCGCCGGCGCGGCCGATCATGACCATCCGCTGGCGCATGAGCATGCGCATCCGCGGCTCTCCTGGCTGCGGGCGCTGGTGGTCGGCTCGGTGCACGGGCTGGCGGGATCGGCCGCCATCATGCTCATCGGGCTGGAGCAGGCCGCCACCTCTCCGTGGCGGGGGCTGGCCTACGCGGCGCTGTTCGGCGCCGGCTCGGTGCTGGGGATGGCGGCCTTTTCGCTGGCGGTGGCGCTGCCGATGCAGGCGGCGCGCGGGGTGCGGTGGCTGACGGCCGGGCTGAACGCGCTGGCGGGGGTGGCGAGCATTTCTTTCGGCGCATGGGTGCTGGCGACGCACTGGCCTTGACGGCCGCGCGCGAGAGGGCCAAAAGCACAGGCGTCCGCGCTGCATCGGCGCGGACATTCGTTTCACACCGTAGCGAAGAGCCTTGCCATGCGCCGCAGCGTGATCACCGGCACCGGATCGTATCTGCCGGAAAAGGTGCTGACCAACGACGATCTGGCGCAGATCGTCGATACGTCGGATGAGTGGATCCGCACCCGCACGGGCATCGCGAAGCGCCATGTGGCCGCCGAGGGGGAAACGACCTCCGATCTGGCGGCGCGGGCGGGGCGGCGGGCTCTGGAAGCGGCCGGCCGCGGGCCGGAAGACATCGACGCGGTGCTGGTGGCCACCACCACGCCGGATTACACCTTTCCGGCCACCGCCTGCGTGGTGCAGGACAAGCTGGGCGTGCCGGCTGGCGCCATGGCCTTCGACCTGCAGGCGGTGTGCTCCGGCTTCATCTATGGACTGTCGGTGGCCGATGCGCTGATTCACGGCGGACAGGTGCGCCGCGCCCTGCTCATCGGTGCGGAGACGCTCACCCGCATCCTGGACTGGGAAGATCGCTCCACCTGCGTGCTGTTCGGCGACGGCGCCGGGGCGGTGGTGCTGGAAGCCGCGGAGGGCGCCGGCACGGTGACCGACCGCGGCGTGCTGCACACGGTGGCGCGGGCGGAAGGGCGGCACCGCGCGCTGCTTCATACCGACGGCGGGCCTTCCACCACCGGCACGGTGGGCAAGCTGCGCATGCAGGGGCGGGAGGTGTTCCGGCATGCGGTCACGCGCATCGCCGAGGCCATGCGGGAAGTAATGGACGCCGCCGGGGTGTCGGCGGAGGACATCGATCTGTTCGTGCCGCATCAGGCCAACGTGCGCATCCTGGAGGCGACGGCGAAGAAGCTGGGCATCCCCCCGGAAAAGGTGATGCTGACCATCGAGGAGCAGGGCAACACGTCGGCCGCCTCCATTCCGCTGGCGCTGGACGCGGCGGTGCGGCAGGGCAGGGCGCGCGAAGGCGACCTGTTGCTGCTGGAGGCGATGGGCGGCGGCTTCACCTGGGGGGCGTCGCTGGTGCGGCTGTAGGCGGCTTGTGCGTGGTGCGACAAACCTGCCGGGGGTGTCTGGTTGACGAGGCCGGGATTAGTCCCTAGGCTTCTTGCCACTCTGTGGAACACATTCCATTTGTTGAATTTTTCAGACATTCGTTTTTCCGTTTTTTCAATCGGGACAGGGAAGGGGCGCATCCCCACATGGCGGGGGCGCTTTCTGCCGGGGAATAGCCACGATGCATGGGGGATTGTCCGGGATGAAAAAAGACACGGTGACGCGGGCGACGCTGGCAGAAGCGGTGCATCGCAAGGTGGGGCTGTCGCGCAGCGAATCGCGGCAGCTGGTGGGGCAGGTGCTGGAACTGATGATCGAGGCGCTGGACAGGGACGAATTGCTGAAGCTCTCCAATTTCGGCACCTTCCGCATCCGCCACAAGAAGGCGCGCATCGGCCGCAACCCCCGCACCAAGGAAGAGGCCATCATCACGCCGCGCCGGGTGCCCAGCTTTCGCGCCAGCCCGAAGATGAAGGCGCGCATCAACGGCGATGACGAAGATTGATGCCTCTCCGTTTTTTGCTGCGTCCGCCGGTGAATGGTGGTAAAATTCACGAAGGGAGAGATTCGGGGGGCGGCAAGCATGCCGCAGGTTGCAGAGGGCCTGCGGATAGGAGGGGGTATGCAGAAGGCTCCGGATGCTTTCCGCACCATCAGCGAAGTGGCTGAAGAACTGGACGTGCCGCAGCATGTGCTGCGCTTCTGGGAAACGCGCTTTTCGCAAATCCGGCCCATGAAACGCGCCGGTGGCCGGCGCTATTATCGCCCGCAGGACGTGGACTTGCTGCGCGGCATTCGCAAGTTGCTTTATGACGATGGCTATACCATCAAGGGGGTGCAGAAAATCCTGCGCGAGCACGGCATCGCGCACGTGATCGCCATTGGCCGGGGCGAGCTGGAAACGCTGCCCGCGGGGGGCGTCATGCCGGTGCAGACGGTCGCGGAGGTGAAAGCGGCGCCGGAAGGGGCCGAGATGGCGCGGGCGGCGCGGGCGGCGCAGGCGACGGCCGCGGCGGTGGCGCGCAAGGCGCCCGCTGGCCAAGGAGGCGTTTCGCGGCGTGAGCTGGAGCAGGCGCTGGCGGAGCTGGAAGAAGCGCGGAAGATGCTGCTGGCGGCGCTGGAGCGGGCGGGAGATGCGTCGGCGGCCGAATCCTGATGGCGTCTGCAAAAACGGCTTTTGCTTGCCGCCGGCCGGTGCTATAGCGTGGCCGAAGCGCCGGTCATGCGGGCCATGGCGCATCACGGCGGAGCGTAGCGCAGCCTGGTAGCGCACCACACTGGGGGTGTGGGGGTCGCCGGTTCAAATCCGGCCGCTCCGACCATTTCCTGCGCCGAGGCGCGTCGATTTTTATCATGTGCGTCCGACCGGCCCTCCCCGCTCCCCCTCCCCACCTCCCTCAATGGTACGCAAGGAGGTGGGGAGGGGAAGCGGGGAGGGCTTTTTGCGCTGCGGCGCGTCGAGCCGGTTCTTCGTTCTCCGGTGTGACGTTCAGGCGGTGCCGCGTTTCCGCTTTTCCCGTTGCAGCCACAGTTCGCTGGCGGCGAACAGGCCCCAGGTCATGCCCAGCAACAGGTAGAAATGTCGCCAGTGGTCGGTGTCGATCTGAAAACCCTGGATGATCATCAGCAGCAACGGCGCGAAGAAGGCAATGGCATGCCAGCGCCAGGGCGCGGGGATGAGAATGGCGCGCAGGCCCACCCAGATGGTGGAGAGAATCAGCAGGAAATAGGAGATGCCGCCCAGCCAGCCATAGGAGGCGAAGGCGTTGATGTAGACATTGTGCGGGTCCAGCTTGAAGCGATATGCGTAGCCGAAGGGGGCGAGGCCGTTCGGATGGGTCAGCAACAGGGGAATGGAACGCAGCTGGCTGGCGAAACGGCCGGTTTCCTCCGTGTCGTAGGACTTCAGCAGGGTGAAGCGGTCCATGAACAGGGCGTGCACCTTCGGGATCGACAGCAGGATGACGAGTAGCGCGGCGCCACTGACGATGATGAACAGCGACATGAACACGATGCGCCGGCGCAAGGCTGGCTGGCGGGTGGTGATGAAGGTGAACAGGGCCAGCAGGATGAAGGAGCCGACGGTGTCCGCCCACGCACCGCGCGAAAAGGCCAGGAAAATGCCGCCCATGATGATCAGGAACGCCAGCCCGCGCAGAATGGGGCGGCGGACGTTGCCCAGCATGAAATCCTGGGCCAGGAATACCGCCGGCGCCACCAGATAGGTGGAGAGCACGTTGGGATCCTTGAAGGTGCCCTGCGCGCGTTGCAAGGGCGCCCATTTGGCGCCCATGCCGGCGATGTCGAAATAGCCGATCATGCCCAATATGGCGGCGATGACGGCGGCGACGACCCAGGCGTTGCGCACGATGGTGGCGATGCGCTCCGGCCGGGCGGTGGCGGCCATGGCGAAAAACAGGGCGGTGACGGCCATGTAGCTGGAGATGAACACGAACATGTGCGCCCGTTCGGCCAGGTGGGGAGGCAGGCTCCAGCTCTGGGTGGCGCTCAAGAAGCCGCCGATGTTGTAAAGCGCCAGGAAGATGATCATCGGCGCGGTGAAGATGCTGGCCGTCAGCCCGCCGGGCAGAAACAGCAGGAAGGCCAGCGCGAACAGCATCTCGTAAGGGGCCGGCTCGACGATGACGAACCAGCTGGAGAGAATGAACAGCCACAGGGCGGCGTGCTGCAAGTGGACGAGCGTGGGGCGCAGGGGAATGCCGCCGGCAGGTTGGTCTGGCAGGATGTGCTGCAGGCTCATGGCGGCGGCTTCCGGACTTTAGATGCAGCCTTCCAGAACACCGGCGGAGGAATTACGCCCTCCGCCGGCGTTCTTTCTGGCCTACGCTCATCCTTCCGGCCCGGCGGGCGGCGGAAGGGTACGCAACTCACATCCACGGCTGGCAACATAGGGCGATGATGCTTAAGGGCCGGCTAAGGAGAGGCAAACGTTTGGTAAAGGCCGTGGCCCGGGGTGTTTCAGGATGAAGCGGCAATGGGGCGCAAATTGTCCGGAAATGCGATTTTTGCTGGATTCGAAGGCCAAAAGGGTATTTGATGATTGGTGCCTGTCTGGTGCATGTGCCCCCGGTACGCCAGCACAGGCGGGCCCGCTCCCGCGTTCATGCAGGAGCGGGCCACTTTCTTGTTTTTCGCCGGATGGCGGGAAAGGTTACAGCGGCGGGCGCAGGGCCATGATCATGCTGGCGATTTCCGGGTTCAGCCAGTTGCGGCCGCCGAAGGCGATGTAGGCCAGCTTGCCGTCGGTGTTGAGCACGAAAGTGATGGGCAGCCGGAAGACGCCCCAGGCGCGGGCCACGCGCTTGAACGGATCGTGCAACACGGGCAGCTCAAGGTCATGGCTTTTCACGAAGTCGCGCACTTCCCGCTCGCTGCCGCCGACGTGGATGGTCAGCACCTGCACGTCCACTTTCTTCATGCGCCGCCAGAATTTCTGCAGGGTGGGCATTTCCACCCGGCACACGGGGCAGGATGTGGCCCAGAAGTTGATGACCACGACCTTGCCTTTCAGGTTCTGGAGCTGCCAGGTCTTGCCGTTGAGGTCTTCCAGCATGAAGTCCAGCGCCGGCGGCTTGACCTTCACCGGCATCAGCAGGCGCATGTCCTCGGCCTGAGAAACGGCGGATGGCGGAGAAACGACAACCATCAGCGCCGCCAGCAGATACAACAACATTCCCCGCAGGGAGACGAAAATGTGCGCGAACGACGGGTTCATGAGCCTTTCTCTTGGGCCAGCCAGCGCGCCACGTCGCGGGCGAAATAGGTGAGGATGCCGTCGGCGCCGGCGCGCCGGAAGGCGACCAGGCTTTCCATCACCACCTTGCGTTCCTCCAGCCAGCCGTTGGCGCAGGCGGCCTTCAGCATGGCGTATTCGCCGGACACCTGATAGGCGAACACCGGCAGGGTGACGTTGTCCTTCAACAGCCGCACGATGTCGAGATAGGGCATGCCCGGCTTGACCATGATGGAATCGGCGCCCTCGGCCACGTCCATGGCGGCCTCGCGCAGGGCTTCGCGGGCGTTGGCCGGATCCATCTGGTAGGTGCGCTTGTCGCCCTGCAAACGGGCGCCGGAGCCCACCGCGTCGCGGAAGGGGCCATAGAAGGCGGAGGCGTATTTCGCCGTGTAGGCCATGATGTGCACGTGCTTGTGGCCCGCCTCCTCCAGCGCGGCGCGAATGGCGGCGACGCGCCCGTCCATCATGTCCGAGGGGCCGATGATGTCGCAGCCGGCCGCGGCCTGGTTCAGCGCCTGCTTCACCAGGGCCTCGATGGTTTCGTCGTTGAGCACCTCGCCTTCGTCGTTGATGAGGCCGTCCTGTCCGTGTGCGGTGTAGGGGTCCAGCGCCACGTCGGTCATGACGCCGATGGCGTCGCCGAATCGCTCCTTCACCGCGCGCACGGCGCGGCAGACGAGATTGTCCGGGTTCCATGCCTCGCGCGCGTCCGCCGTGCGCAAATCGTCCGGGGTGTTGGGAAACAGCGAAATGGCCGGGATGCCCAGCGCCACGGCCTCTTCCACGTCGCGCAGCAGTTCGTCGATGCTGACGCGCTCCACGCCGGGCATGGAGGCCACCGGCTGGCGTGTCTTCTCGCCCTCGATGACGAACAGCGGCCAGATGAGGTCGTTCACCGTCACCTCATGCTCGCGCACCAGCCGGCGCGACCAGTCCGTGCGGCGCAGGCGACGCGGACGGCCGGCGGGATAGGGGGCATGGGTGGCGAACGCCATGCGGCTTTTCCTCCCGGAATCGGTTGCATGCATGAGAGCGTCGGTGGGGAAGGAAATAATGAAAGCCGGGGCCTGTCAACCTGCGACAATCCGTCCGCATGGCGGAACAGGCGCGCGCCCGTCAGGCGAAATGACGCAAGGAGGGGGAGGGAAAATAGTTGATTACGCTAGTCGGGTATTTTATATCAGCCACACGCAAACACGTGCATCGCCCCTTTTCGGCCGGTGCGCACGCTCTTCTTATCATGCCGGGTGCGCACGGAACAAGGCATGTCGCGCATTCGGGGCAGAACGGGAGGCCGGCAGGAATGAAACTTTCCACCAAGGGCCGCTATGCCGTGATGGCGATGGCCGATCTCGCCGCGCGCCGGTCGGACAGGCCGGTGCCGCTGGCCGCCATCGCCGCAAACCAGAATATCTCGCAGGAATACCTGGAGCAGCTGTTCGCCCGTCTGCGCCGGGCCGGACTGGTGGAATCGGTGCGCGGGCCGGGTGGCGGCTATCGGCTGAGCCGGGACCCCGAGGACATTTTCATCATCGACATCATTCGCGCCGCCGACGAGCCGTTGCAGGTGACCCGTTGCGCCGACGGCGATGGCGTCATGGGCTGTCAGAACGGCGCGGCCTGCATCACGCACGAGCTGTGGTCGGCGCTGAGCCGCCAGATTTGCAATTTCCTGTCGCACATCACGCTGGGCGATGTCATCGAGCGGCGCAACCTGGCGCTGGCGGCGGAGGTGCGTCGGGCGGAGGCGCTGACGCCGCGGCATGCGTTGTCGGACCCGTGCGGCGAGCCGGCGCGCGAAAAGGAAGAGGCGTGAAGGTTTCTTCCGCATCATCAGTCGAAAGTGTGAGGGCATGAGCGGTTCCCGCGCATACATGGACGCCAACGCCACGCAGCCGCTGCATCCGGCGGCGCGGGCGGCCATGGTGCGCGTGTTCGAGGAGGGGGCGCTGAACGCCTCCGCCCAGCATGCGGAAGGGCGACGGGCGCGGGCCATCGTGGAAGAGGCGCGGGCAACTCTGGCGCGGCTGCTGGATTGCGATGCGCGGGAGATCGTCTTCACCGCCTCCGGCTCGGAAGCCGACAACATGGCGGTGAAGGGGGCGGAGACGCGGGCGCACATCGTCTCGCCGCTGGAGCATCCGGCGGTGGCGCGCGCGGCGGCGGCCACCGGGCGGCCGGTCATGACGGTCGCGGTGGATGAAAACGGCGTCATCGATCTGTCAGCGCTGGAAACGGTGCTCAAGGAGGCGCCAAAGCCGGCGCAGGTGTGTCTGATGCTGGCCAGCCACGAGACGGGCGCCATCCAGCCGGTGCGCGAGACGGCCGAGCTGGCGCATGCGCACGGGGCCATCGTGCATTGCGACGCGGTGCAGGCGGCGGGCCGCGTGCCGGTGTCCTTCCGGAGCCTGGGCGTGGACACGCTGGCCATTTCCGCCCACAAGTTCGGCGGGCCGCAGGGCACGGGCGCGCTCATCGTGCGCGAGGGGCTGACCATTGCGCCGCTGGTGCATGGCGGCGGACAGGAGTGGCGCCGGCGCGCCGGCACGGAGAACGTGGCCGGCATCGCCGGCATGGCGGCGGCGCTGGACGCGGCGGTCGCGGAGATGGCGGAAAAGGCGGCCAGGCTGAATCGGTTGCGCGCCATTCTTGAAGCGGGGCTGAAGGAGATGGCGCCCGGGGTGCGCATCTTTTCCGAAGGTGCCGAGCGCGCGCCCGGCGTGACGCTGTTCGCCATGCCGGGGCTGGATGCGGACATGGCGCGGATCGCGCTTGATCTCGAGGGTTTCGCCGTCTCTCGCGGCGCGGCCTGCGCTTCCGGCAAGGTGGAGCCGTCGGCGGCGCTGGTGGCCATGGGCGTGCCGGAGGGGCTGGCGCGCAACGCCCTGCGCGTCTCGCTGGGCGAATGGAATACGGAAGAGGAAGTGCGGGGCCTGCTGACGGCGCTGAAAAAGCTGTTCGCGCAGGCCCGGTCGGTGGCGGAAGCGGCCGCCTGAACCACGCATTGCAAACCGGAGAACGGAACGATGGCCGATCAGGACACCATCCGCCAGGTCGAGGAGCTGAAGAAATACAAGTATGGCTTCGAGACCGAGATCGAGACGGAAAAGGCCCCGAAGGGCCTGAACGAGGACATCATTCGCTTCATCTCGGCGAAGAAGGGCGAGCCGGAGTGGATGCTCGAATGGCGGCTGGAAGCCTACCGGCAGTGGCTGAAAATGGAGGAGCCGCGCTGGGCCAGGGTGGATTATGATCCCATCGACTATCAGGATCTGCACTATTACGCGGCGCCGAAGCAGCAGAAGAAGCCGAAGAGCCTGGACGAGGTCGACCCGCGCATCCTGGAAACCTATGAAAAACTGGGTATTCCGCTGAAGGAGCAGATGGTGCTGGCGGGCGTGGAAGGCGCGCCCAGGGTGGCGGTGGACGCCGTGTTCGACTCCGTGTCCGTGGCCACCACCTTTCGCGAGGAGCTGGAGAAGGCGGGTGTCATCTTCTGCCCCATCTCCGAGGCCATCCGGAAATATCCGGATCTGGTGCGCAAGTATCTCGGCTCCGTGGTGCCGCCGGGCGACAATTTCTTCGCCGCGCTCAATTCGGCGGTGTTCACCGACGGCAGCTTCGTCTACGTGCCGAAGGGCGTGCGTTGCCCGATGGAGCTGTCCACCTATTTCCGCATCAACGAGAAGAAGACCGGGCAGTTCGAGCGCACCCTCATTATCGTCGATGAAGGCGGCTACGTGAGCTACCTCGAGGGCTGCACCGCGCCCATGCGCGACGAGCATCAGTTGCACGCCGCCGTGGTGGAGCTGATCGCGGAGAAGGACGCCGAGATCAAGTATTCGACGGTGCAGAACTGGTATCCCGGCGACGAGGAAGGCCGGGGCGGCGTGTATAACTTCGTGACCAAGCGCGCCGACTGCCGCGGCGACAATTCCAAGGTGAGCTGGACGCAGGTGGAGACGGGTTCCGCCATCACCTGGAAGTATCCGTCGTGCCTGCTGCGCGGCGACAATTCCGTGGGCGAGTTCTATTCCATCGCCATCTCGAACAATGCGCAGCAGGTGGACAGTGGCACCAAGATGGTGCACCTCGGGAAAAACACGAAGAGCCGCATCATCTCCAAGGGCATTTCCGCCGGCAGGTCGCAGAACACCTATCGCGGGCTGGTTTCCGTGCACCGCAAGGCGCACGGCGCGCGCAACTTCACCCAGTGCGACAGCCTGCTGATTGGCGGCGAGTGCGGCGCGCACACCGTGCCCTACATCCAGGCGAAGACGCCGCATGCGAAGGTGGAGCACGAGGCCACCACCTCGAAGATCGCGGAGGATCAACTGTTCTATCTCCGCGCCCGGGGCATTCCTGAAGAGGAGGCGGTGGCGCTCATCGTCAATGGCTTCGTGCGCGAAGTGATCCAGAAGCTGCCCATGGAGTTCATGGCCGAGACGCAGAAGCTCATCGGCATCTCGCTGGAGGGCTCGGTGGGCTGATGAAGATGAATGCTTGCTTATCGGTGCCGCTCT
>Ga0256832_1002925_pt1 | contig 11662 bp, 15 predicted proteins | sample 134614metaG_FD_190534 | JGI IMG/M metagenome (GOLD analysis project Ga0256832, IMG submission 190534) | Hydrothermal vent microbial communities from Lau Basin, Pacific Ocean - 134-614 | ecosystem: Environmental > Aquatic > Marine > Hydrothermal vents | place: Pacific Ocean: Lau Basin | collected...
ATCATCATTGACTGTTAGACTTCCATCTAAGTATGCATCAGAGTAAGTCCCCTCAATCACTTTGTAGTCTGTAAGCTCTATTGCTGAAGCTGTATTTGTTAAAAAAAGTATACTTATGGTTGTTATAGATAATTTTATATTATTCATTAGTGTTTTTCCTTGTTGGAGTTTTCATTTCATTATACCATATAAACTTTTAATATATAGTCAATTATTATAATTAATATAATTAATTTTTTATATAAATAAATATATGCTATTTGACACTCTCCCAACGAACTAAAAGCACAACTTCTTTATAATACTATTTATAAAGGATTCTAAAGAATGTTAAAAGAACTATTAATACAATATGCATTTTTTTTGCATGGCTCTAAGCGTTATAAAAACATAAAAACTACTGCTTATAATTTTCTATTAAATTCTGACTATGAATATAAAAAATATTTTGATATATTTATGATTTCACTTATTGTAGTCTCTATAGCTATTTTGGTTTATGAAGTTAAGAATCCTGTACCTTATTGGGTTGATTTTTTTGATATATATTTGGTAACAGTTATTTTTCTTATGGAGTATATTGCTAGAGTTTGGGTGCATAATGATTGGCATAAGCAGGTGGTTAAAGAGGTAGGAGAAGCAGAGTTTCTTAACCGTAAAGTATCACTATGGAGACCTTCAAAAGAGACTCTCAAGGGAAAAATAAGATATCTTTTAACCCCTACAGCCATTATTGACCTTTTAGCAATTTTACCTGCTTATCGTCCACTTAGAGTATTGCGTATTTTTGTACTCTTTAGGGTCTTTAAGTTACTACGTTATACGAAGAGTATTAATCAGTTTTTAGGTGTTTTGGCAAGTAAAAAATTTGAACTCTTTACGCTTCTTTTTCTTTTGGTCTTTATTACTGTGACAGCTGGGATTGCTATTTATGTATTTGAGCAGAATGAAAATGAAAATATAGAGTCGATATTTGATGCCTTATACTGGGCTTTAATTACCATTTCAACCGTAGGTTATGGAGATATCTCTCCTGTTACACCAGAAGGAAGAGTGGTCTCAATGATGATTATTGTTAGTGGAATAGCCATGATATCATTTGTTACTTCAGTGATAGTCTCTTCATTCTCTGAAAAGCTTGATGAACTCAAAGAGAATAGAATAGTAGAGGAGCTGAATAAAAAAGATGAGTTTATGATTATCTGTGGGTATGGGCAGATGACACGAATGTTTTTACGATATTATGCCAAAGAGTATACCAACCGATATATTGTTATAGAGAATGATAAAGATAAAGTAGACGAGGCTATAAAAGAGGGTTATAAAGCGATTCATGAAGATGCCAGTAGACACGATGTTATTAAACGGTTTAACCTTCAATACTCAAATATTACACTTTTAGCCTTAACGGGTAATGACATAGCCAATATCTATATTACGCTTAATGCTAAATCACTCTCTCGTAAAATTAAAGTGATTGCTAGAGCAAGAACAGAAAAAATGATTAAAAAATATCAGTTAGCAGGTGCTGATAGTATTGTAAGACCTAATGTTATTGCAGATAGAATGCTCTATACAGCCATTACCCAACCTGTTATGTATAAAGCAATCTATGCTATCTTAACGGGTAAAAATATGGCTCTTTTAGATGAAATAAATCTTTCTCAATCAGAATTGTTGGTTGGTAAAAAAATAGAGGAGCTAGAGTTGAAAAAACAGAAGTTACTTTGCATTGGTCTTCAACGAGCAGGAGAGGAGGGTGAGTTTATTTTTAATCCTCCAGTAGAAACAACCCTAGAGGAGGGGGATATACTCTTGGTAATGGGGCGAAAAGTTAGCATAGAATATTTTAGAAGTATTTACACAAAGGTTAAATATGTTTAATCGAAAAGCTTTAATGTTTGGTTATAGTAATACTACCAAGTTTTTAGCAGAAAACTTAACAAAAGAGCTTCATTATTTGGTGATTATAGTAGATGATGAGGAGTCCTATCAGGAAGCGAAAAAAGCAGGTTATCGAGTTAAATTGTTGGATATAACAGATGATAATGCGTTGGAAGAGCTTGATGTTGCAGAAGATGATTATCTTATCTGTGTTATGAAAGACCACTATATAAATGTCTTTTTAACACTATCTTTACATGCACTGTTTCCTAAAACAACTATTATAGCCCTTTCTGATTCGTATCATGCTACTCAAAAGCTAAAAATGGCAGGAGCAACAAGAATTATAGATTTATATCAGGTGAGTGCCAATCGTATTCATAATATTCTAACTAAACCTGTTGCAACAAAACTTATAGAACGACTCTTCTCTCCAGAGGAAGAGTTTTCTTTTAAAGAGATATTGATTCCAAAAAACTCTATATTAGATGCCGTTATGGTAGATGATTTTGATTTCTCTAAGCATGGAATTATTTTGGTAGGTATGATAGACAAACGTTTGAGTAAGCAGTTTATATTTATTACTTCTGGTTTAGAGAACCGTTTTGATGTTGGTGACACTTTGGTCTGTATAGGGTATAATGATGACTTAAATAAATTTGAAGAGTATATCAAAGGAAAAGAAGATGAGTCGTAAAATAGCGATTATAGGAGCTGGAAAATGGGGTCAGGCACTTTACCATGCTTATAGCCAAGATAATGAGGTTGTTATTAATTCTCGTTCATTAAAAGATATAGAGAATTTTGTAAGCTTAGAAGAGGCACTCTCCTATGAATACTTGATAATGGCAATACCAGCTCAAGCTGTACGCTCTTGGATGAAAGAGAACTTTGTAGATAAAGGTCAAAAACTTTTGGTAGCATCTAAGGGTATAGAGACCTCTACAGGAAGTTTTTTAAATGAGGTCTATGGAGAGTATGTTAGTGATGATAGATTAGCCTTTATCTCTGGACCCTCTTTTGCAGCAGAGGTACAGAAATCTTTACCTACAGCACTAAAAATATCATCTACCAATTTGGAGTTGGCAGAATTTTATGCTGATGCTTTGCCATTTTTTATAAAAGGATATGTAGACAGTGATGTGGTTGGTGCAGAGGTGGCTGGAGCTTATAAAAATGTTATTGCCATAGCAGGTGGAGTATGTGATGGCTTGGAGCTTGGAAACAATGCCCGAGCAGCTTTAATCTCTCGTGGTTTGGTAGAGATGACCCGTTTTGGAGAGCATTTTGGAGCAAAAATAGAGACCTTTTTATCTTTGGGTGGAGCAGGTGACCTGTTTTTAACAGCCTCTTCACAACTTTCAAGAAATTATCGTGTGGGTCTAGGGCTTTCGCAAGGCAAAAGTTTAGATGATATATTAGAGGGGTTGGGTGAAGTAGCAGAAGGTATTCCTACTACAAAGGCACTCTATTTTATTGCTAAAAAAGAAGATATTTATTTACCCATTGCTGATGAGGTTTATAAGATGCTAGAGGGTAAAGACCCTTTAAAATGTGTTCAGGATTTACTAAAGTAATGGTTGAGACATTCAGACTACTAAGACGAAAGATAAAAAAAGTTTTTAGAGAATTTTTGGTCTATCATAACAGTTCATTGGAGTATAGAGCAAAAGTCATAACACTTGTTTTAGCTGTTAATAATGAGATATCAGAATGTGAAGAGGAGCTACTTAAAAAGATGGCACTTGAGATTTATGATAATGATGAAGATCGTGCAGATATTTTGGTAGAGACAGTTAAAGAGTATTTTGTTAAAATAGTAACTCATAATGGTTTAGACTTTGAGCATTTAGTTTATAAAGTTCAGAAAGAGACAAAAGCTGTAAAACGTTTTTCTGAAAAAATTGAGATAGATAGACTTATGCAATTTCAAGTCTGTTTGGAAGATGAAGAGGATAAAATTTACCAACAAAGAGTCATTGATTTTTTACAAGATTTAAAGGAAGAACATGAGTAGTGGATGGGGCTGTCAATATTTAACAACATCTAAAGAGATAAAAGAGTGGTGTAGGTTGCTTAAACATAAGTGTGAACCAGGTTGTAAAGGTTGTATTTTAAGTCGAGGAAGCAATAGTGATGAGTTTGTTTTTTCTCAGGAACTTCTCCCTTCACAAGAAGAGAAGAGAGAAGTTAAACAACGTTGTAGAGAGTAGTTTATCCTAAAAGATTTTTAACACAAAGGTTAATGCGTCCACCATCAGCTTTACTTCCTATGGCAGACTTAGCTGCACCCATAACTTTTCCCATATCTTTCATGCTGGTTGCACCTATTTGAGCAACAATCTCTTTTAAAGTAGCTTCTAGCTCTTCATCACTCATCTGTTCTGGTAAATAGGCTTTGATGATATCAAGCTCAGCTTTTTCTTTTTCTACCAAGTCATTTCTACCAGCCTCTTTAAATTGAGCCATAGCATCTTCACGTTGTTTTGCATATTTTACTAAAATAGCTTCAACATCAGTATCAGTTACTTCTCTTCTCTCATTCACTTCTATATCTTTTACAGCAACTTGTATGTTTCGTAAGGTATCTCTCTTTTGTGTATCTTTTGCTCTCATTGCATCTTTTATATCTGATTTTATTTGTGCATTTAAATTCATTTAGATAATCTCCTAATTTTTAGAGGATTATACTATAATCTCATCATGAAGCAAATAACAATAGAAGATAAAACATTTAAATTAAAAGATATTAAGCAACTCTACCCAGCTGTTCTAGTAAAAACGGGGCATGGAGATGAAACTGCAGAGATGAGTTTAGAGTGGATAGATATAGAGTCAAAAGGTCGTGTAGATGTGGCAGGTTATGGACTTTTTATACGTATTTCAGATGAAGAGAAGTATTCGTTTATTTATGATACAAGAGAGGAGTTAGATAAAAAGATGGCAAATCTTTCTAAACAATTAAATAAATAAAAACAATTGTTTAATAGTTATTAATATTAATATTAATTTGTTTAGATTTCTCTCTCTTTATCTAATTAATGGTACTTTATAAGTAATATTAGATATTATATGATAACTAATATGGAGATACAATGAGCACATTTCAACTTTTACTTTTAATAATTTCAGTTACAGTCTTTTTACTTTTTTTTAAACAGTTACTCTCTGGTTCATATCCAAGGCGTGGTGTAGATTTTGAGGCAAAAAATGAAAATGAACAGATTGGTTCTTTGACGCATATGGATAAAACATTTTCACATCCTACCGTAAAACCTTCTAGGGTAGAACAGTTATTGCGTATGGCAGATGAATCTATAGAGAAAAAGGACTTTGTTGAGGCAGATAAGGCTCTCTCTTCAGCTTTGATACTTGAACCAGAAAATATTGGAATTCTTTTGCAATATGGTTATGTTTTAATTGAGTTAAATAGATTAGAAGAGGCTAGAGATAACTATATAACTATACTTGAGCTTGATGAGCATGAAGATATTGCTCATGTCTCATTAGCAAATGTTTTGCATAAGTTAGGTGAAAACGAAAAAGCTGTAAAACATCATATAAGAGCTATTGAGCTTGATGGAAAGTATGCCCCTCACTATTTTAATTATGCCAATACACTATATGATATGGGAGATAAAGAAGAGGCATTACGCTTTTATAAACGTGCATTTGAACTTGATAACTCAATCGAAGAAGCAGCAAAGATGATAAAAAAACTCTCTTTGTAATTAAGGCATAAGAGGTATGGAGTCGTACTTTCTGGTTGTTTTTGTTGTTTTTACTTTAGTTTTTTGGATTTTTTTAAAGCACCTTTATACTAATAGATATAGAAAATTTATTGAATCATTTTTAAATTCAAGTAATAGTATAAATATTTTATATAGTAAAGATAATATTACTTTTATTAACAGGATTGGTTTGGATTTTTTTTGTTTTAATTCTGTAGCTGAATTTAATAAAAGATATGCAAACTTGAGTCAACTGTTTCTTTCTGATACTGATTGCGTTGCTAAACATACTTACGGGAGAAAATGGTTAGAAAAACTTAAGTCGAGTAATGGTAAACCTTTTAAAGTAAAACTTTTTTCTAAAAGAGATAAGATGAGTTACTACTTCAATATAAATATCTCTAAAATTAAAGAAACCAATCAATATTTACTCTCTTTTAATGATATTACAAAACTAGAGAGTGAAAAATTAAGTATAACCAAACAGGCTGAATATGATGCTTTAACAAAAGTATATAATCGAGTTAAGTTTAATGAGGTTCTCAATGATGTAATATATCGAGCCAATAGATATGATTATAGATTTTCTATTATATTATTAGATATAGACCATTTTAAAACCATTAATGATACTTATGGACACTCTGTAGGTGACAGTGTATTGATTGAGTTGTCTCGTTTAATTAAAATGGATTTGGAAAGCAGTGATACTTTTGCTCGTTGGGGTGGGGAAGAGTTTGTAATCATCACTAAAACTACAGAAAATCGAAAAGGTACACTATTGGCTTTAAAGTTACAACGACTGGTAAGTGAATATAATAAGTTTAATAAAGTGGGACGGGTGACTTGTAGTTTTGGTGTAACAGAGTTTAAAATTGGAGATACCCAATCACTACTTTTTGAACGAGTAGACAAAGCACTCTATGAAGCAAAGCATAATGGACGTAATCAAGTAGTTGAAAAATAGTCTATGGCGTTTAAGTAGCTAAGATTGTTCAGTTCACTGTTTTTATAGGCAATATCAAATGCCGTACCATGGTCAACAGAAGTTCTTGTAATAGGTAGATTGAGTGAGATATTAATTCCTTCATCAAAATAGAGTGCTTTTAGGGGTGCCAAACCTTGATCATGATACATAGCAACAAAATATTTATAGTTTTTGCGAGAGTTTGGAGTAAAGGCAACATCTGGCACTAGAGGTTCTGTATAAATTTTTAAGCCTATAGCGTTATGTGCAATATCTCTTGCATCTTTTATATACTTCTCTTCATCACCTAAAACACCATCATCTCCAGCGTGTGGATTGAGTCCAAGTAAGCCTATTTGTTCGTTTTCTTTTAAATTTTTTTTGATGTTATTATAAAAATCAATTAAAAATTCTGATAGCTTCTTTACATCTTTAATCTCATTAGAAACTTGAGATAGTGGAATATGCTCTGTGTAGAGTGCTACATACATTTTAGGACAACCTAACATCATAATGGCAGGTGCAAAGAAAAACTCTCTAAGTGCATCGGTATGTCCTTTAAATGCTACTCCTGCTAACTCCCATGCTTTTTTATGAATAGGTAGAGTCATAATCCCATCTACTTCTTGTGTTTTAGAAAGTTCTACAGCTTTTAAAAATGAAGCAAAACTATAAACCCCACTTGTTTTAGTAACCTTTGCAGGTTCTATCGTAAAAGGTTTGGCTATCTTTTTACAGTAGTTAAAATCAGAAGGAATAGGTAAGTTTAAAAGTTCAGAAGCTTGTTGAAGCATCACCTCATCTATACAGTAAAGAGGTTCAACTACTTGTTTAATTTTATTATGGTTTTCAAGTGCAAGTTGAATACCTATACCATTTAAGTCACCTATAGAGATTGCAATTTTTTTCATTATTTTTGAATGAGTCTTCTCATCTCTATAATGGCTTGTTCTAAACCAGTATAGATAGAACGGGCAATAATACTTTGACCTATATTTAACTCTTCAATGGTGTCTATCTGGGCTATATCAACTACATTTTGATAGTTTAGTCCATGACCAGCTGCAACTTTTATACCCAACTCTTTTGCATCACAACTAAGTGTTCGTAAATTCACAAGCTCATGTTCTATAATATCAGCCAACTCTTTACGTGGAAGTTCCAATTCTGGTATATTGTGGTGTGTATTTGGTAGGTGACTGTAGAGCATGGCATAAGCATTGGCATATTTCCCCGTATGAAACTCAATCCACTCAACTTCCAACTCTTTAGCTCTCTCTACATTTTCCAATGTAGGGTCAATAAAAAGTGATACCTCTATCTCTTTAAAGTGTAAACGTTCAATAGTAAGACGTAACATATTATCATTGCCCATAATGTCTAGACCACCTTCAGTAGTAACTTCTTCACGATTTTCAGGAACCAAAGTAACACGGTGTGGACGTAGCTCACATGCAATATTAATCATCTCAGGTGCCATAGAACACTCTAAGTTAATAGGAAGTGCAGAGTGATAGATAATATTTAAAGCATCTATATCTTGTATATGTCTTCTATCTTCTCTAAGGTGAATGGTTATCTGCTCCCCTCCAGCTCTTTTTACAATGCTTAGAGCATCTAAAGGGTTAGGGTCAGCTATCATTCTAGCTTCTCTTAATGTTGCTATATGGTCTATGTTTACACCTAATTTCATACTTTAACTCCTTTAAAAATCACTTTGTGGAATGGTTGTTTCACTTTTTTCTACTAAATCTTTAATCCAAATGGTGCCATTTTGCATCTCATCTTCACCAATAACTGCACAATATCTAGCATTGACTTTGTCGGCACCTTTTAGGTGTGCTTTTAACTTTTTAGCAGTGTATTCTAACGTTACTTTGTCCGTAGCTCTTTTTTTAGAAGCTAAAGGAAATAGAGCATCAATCGAAGACTCTTCCATAGCACCTAAGTAGTAACCTTCACGTTCTATTTTAGGCATTTGAACCAACTCCATAATACGCTCTATACCTAAAGCAAAACCAACAGCAGGGGTAGGTTTCCCATCGAGAAACTCCACAAGTCTGTCATATCGTCCACCACCTGCTATGGCAGATTGAGAACCTATCTCATTACTTACAAATTCAAAGGCAGTCTTAGAGTAGTAGTCTAAACCTCTTACAAGATTGGTATCAACTACATAATCTATATTTTCACTTTTAAGTAATTTAACAAGTTTTTCAAAGTCACTCTCACAACTCTCACAAAGATTATCAATCAGTTTAGGTGAATTGGTTAGTAGTGTTTGACATTTTTCATTTTTACAGTCAAGCACACGAATAGGGTTTGTATCGATTCTTCTATTACAATCTTCACACAACTCATCTTTACACTCGGTCAAAAACCCTATAAGCTTTTCACGGTAAGGAGGCATACACTCTGGACAACCTAAAGAGTTGATTTGTAAGTCATAGCCTATGCCTAGAGCTTTAAAAATGTCACCAATCATCTGTATAATAGTAAAGTCTTCATAAACAGAAGCCTCACCAAAACTCTCACAACCAAACTGGTGAAACTCTCTTAAGCGTCCCTTTTGTGGTCGTTCATAACGAAACATTGGTCCATAGTAGTAGAACTTAAACTTCTCATTTTGTCTTCTGTCCAGTTTGGCTTGAACAAAAGAACGCACAACACCAGCAGTTCCTTCAGGACGCATACAGACATCGTTGTCTCCTTTGTCCATAAACTGATACATCTCTTTACCAACAATGTCCGAACTCTCACCAACAGAGCGTTTAAAAAGCTTGGTCTCTTCTAAAATGGGAGTCTCTATATAGCTATAACCATATTTTTTTGAAATTTTAATAGCAGTAGTAACGATATGCACAAATCGTTCACTCTCCTCAAAGGTTAGGTCTTTCATCCCTCTTAGTGCATTTATCATTATGGTTCCTCTTTTTTATTTAGGAAATTATACTTTTATTTTCTGAATAACGATAGAGAGCTTTAATATTTTTGTCCTAAAAAGAGGATTGATTCTTTTAATAAGCTAAAATATCATTCATAGAGTCAGGGATTCGAGCAGGTCTCCCTTCTCGCATAAAGACCAGAACTATTTCCATGGAGAAAATAACATTACTATCTTTAAGTACAGACTGTTTTAGAACTATTGAGCTATGTTTCTTTTTTAAAACCTCAGTATTTACTTCTACCATGTCTCCTAAAAATGCCATACCTAAAAAGTTAGCATTGATGTTTTTGACTACAAAGCCACTTTTTTCTCCATCGGTAGGAGTAAGGTTCCTTTTAAAAAAAAGTTCAGACCTAGCACGTTCACAATACTTAATGTAGTTGGTATGGTAAACAATGCCTCCAGCATCAGTATCTTCATAATAAATTCGTATTTTCATCTTTTCCCTATTGTTTTTAAATGTTTTAATGATTATACAAAATATGGGCTTTAATAGACTATTATCTTATTTTTTTTAATTAAACAGATAAATTTCAGCTTTAAATGTTAAAATAAACTTAAATAATAATATTAATATACAAGGATAAGATTTGAAATTAGTTAGTAGACTAGAAGAGATGTTTCAAAAGATGATAGGTAGAGAAGATTTTGATAAAAACAGTACCGTTAAAGAGGTTATTACTGATTTAATAGGTAAAGATGAAGAGAAGGAAGATTATCACAAAGAGATATATATACTCCTTAAAGCCATGATAAATGCTGCTAAGTCAGATGGAACTATTGATGAGGTAGAGCAGAAAAAAATTATGGAGTTCATGGGGGACATGAGTAAAGTAGAGCAGATGTTTGTTGAACAAGAGATGGAACAAAAGTTAAATTTGGAAGATTTTCTTAAAGAGATTCCAGAAAATATGGCACAGCAAGTTTACTACATGAGTCTTTTTGCTATTGATTTAGACCTTGACTCAGAGAGAGCTTACTTAGAGAGTTTGGCAGAAGGTCTTAATCTTTCAATAGATGAAATTAATAAAATTCATGAAAGTTTAGATGCTGAGGCTTTAGCGTAAAATATTATAGATTAGGCACAGTTGATTTATTACTGTGCTTTTTAAAAATAGATTTATTACTTTTTCTTTTTAGATTTACTTTTTACTTTTTGTTCACTCTCTTTTTTTATTTTTGCCTCTTTTTTAGCACGTTTTTCTTGTTTGAGTTCTTTTAGGTACTGTTTTGCAGTTAGCTCTTTACCTGCTATTATAACATGGGTGGCAATACCACGTTTACAAAGCTCTTTTGCTCCCATCCAATAATCTTGTCCAACCAACATTTTTTCAAATTCATCTTCTGTTAAAAATCCTTGTTTTACAATGATGTTGTAGAAAAAATTATTTAGATGCTCATGTGTATGGTCAATACGTGCTTTTATATCACCACCTTTACCCATAGCTCCACCTGAATAGTTATGGTACATAAAGTCAGAGTAGGGGTAGATAACCCGTTTATCTGCCATAGAGAAGAGCATCGCTCCCATACTATAACCACGATTATCCAAGTAAGCTACAGTTCTTCCATTAAATTTCTCTTGCATAATATTGTAAAATTGCATACCTTCATGCACAAAGCCACCACCAGAGTTAATCATAAATTCCAAGTAGTCATGTTCTTTGGCTTCTCGTAGTTCATTAAAAACAGAGTGAAGACCTTTTTTTAGTTCAAAAAATCGACCGATGTAGACCCTATACCGTTTATGTTTAGGGGTCACTTCGTATAGGTTTTTCTCTTTATTTACTACACGTTTGTTTTCAGCTATAACTTCTGAATAGAGGGTGTGCTGTTCACTACTTAGCTCTTTTTTTGCACCAGTCATTGTTGCTCCCTATTTTTTAGTTATATTATAGCGTATTATTTTACCTCTTGTGCAATTAAATGAATAGCCATACCATAAGAGGTTGAGTTATTGTATTTGGTTAAGACTCTAAAGTTCTTACCTCCTAGCCAAATATCATCATGGTCATAATTTCTATTTTTTAGCAAATAAGCTTTTGGTTCATTAAAAGGCTCGGTAGGTTTTATGCCTTTTTTAGCCAAGTAGCTTAGAGAGTATCTTTTTTTATGGCTGGTTTTCAGTTTGGT
>Ga0256832_1002926_pt1 | contig 11659 bp, 10 predicted proteins | sample 134614metaG_FD_190534 | JGI IMG/M metagenome (GOLD analysis project Ga0256832, IMG submission 190534) | Hydrothermal vent microbial communities from Lau Basin, Pacific Ocean - 134-614 | ecosystem: Environmental > Aquatic > Marine > Hydrothermal vents | place: Pacific Ocean: Lau Basin | collected...
TGTGCTTTTTAACTACTTTGCTCTCTGCTTTTTTTTTCACCCTTTGATCTTCTCTACGAAAAATCTCGGTCTTCTTTTGGTCTCTTTGTATATTTTACCAATATATTCGCCAATGATCCCGATGGAGAGCATCTGCACTCCGCCCAAGAAAAGGACGATCAGCATCATCGAAGTCCATCCAGAGACCGCCGAGCTGCTCAGCTTTGCGATGATAGCCCAGATGGAGAGCACGAGGCTCACTACCAGCACACCAATACCAAGCAGCGTGATGAAACGAAGGGGGGCCACGGAGAAGCTGGTAATCCCATCCCACGCAAAGGCCAGCATCTTTTTGAGCGGATACTTGCTCTCTCCGGCCAAGCGCTCCTTGCGATCATAGTAGACGATATCGCTTTTGAGCCCAAGGAGCGGGATGATGCCTCGCAAAAAGAGATTGACCTCTTCGAACTCTCTTAGCCACTGCAAAGCTCTTTTGCTCATCAGCCGAAAATCGGCATGGTTTTCGATGATATCGACTCCCATAAAACGCATCACCTTGTAAAATCCCTCAGCAGTGATCCGCTTAAATGGGGTATCGGTATCTCGGCGTTTTCGCACTCCATAGACGATTTCGCAACCCTCTTGGAATTTCTCGCACATCTGCTCTACCACACTGATATCGTCTTGTAGATCCGCATCCATGGAGACTGCCGCATCACACAGTCCTTCGGCATAAAAGAGTCCGGCGAGCAGTGCGTTTTGATGTCCACAGTTTCGGGAGAGCTTGAGTCCTTTGATATGAGGCTCCTTGGCATATTCTTCTATCAGCTCCCATGTCCGATCCCGGCTCCCGTCGTCTACGAAGCAGATGAAGCTGGCCTCGTCCACTAGGTTTTTCTCTTTAAGTCGCTGCAGCAAGGCACTCAGCTCCTTTTTGGTGGTGGGCAGCACCTCCTCTTCGTTGTAGCAGGGCACCACCATCGCTAAAGTAAAAGGTTTAGGCCACATAGATAAATCCTTTTCTTGCGTAATAGTTGAAAAAGAAAACTACTATCAGCGCCACCGCCCGGCCGCTGTAGTAGTCTATCCCAAATTTGGCCAAAAACCAGACGATGAGGATATTGAGTCCCACAGCCAGGATCGATACGCCAAAAACGGCCAAAAATTCGTGATGAATCTTTTCAAATCGGCTCCCTTTGGTAAAGACCGTTTTCCTGGCCAAGATGAAATTGACCAAAAGTCCCGTCATATAGCCGATCACGATAGCGATATAGTAGGCTACACCCAGATAAACTAGCACGGAGTAGATGATATAATCCACTGCCGTAGAGATGGCACCTACGACGAAAAACTTCCCTATAGTTTTGGCCAAACTACTGCTCCTCGAAGCGAAGAGCCTCGCCATCTTGACCGATAAGATGGCGCTTGGAGCCCTCCTGATAGTAGCCAACGATCCCAAGTTGGCCAAACCCTTGGAAATATTTGATGTACAGAGTATGCTCGCCTTTAGGTAGCACCACCTCTTTTTCGCTTTTGGAAAATGGTCTATCTTTTGGATACTCCATCACCTCTTTGCCATCGATCTTTAGCCGAAAGCCATCGTCGGAGTAGATGATGAATCGAACAGGCTCCCTTTTGGCCAAAGAAAACTTGGCGTCGAAATGGATCACAAAGTCATGACGATAGCCAAGATAGCCATAGAGGGGATGGCGCAGTTCGTTCCCTTTGGAAAAGTAGAGCTTGTCGATCCAAAGCACCTCTTTTTTGATGGGTACCAAGGGATCATCGATGGATCGGATCGGTTTGGCTGATTGGATGATGGTAGCTTTGATGATGTGGCGTGTGGTGTGGGAGAGAATACTGTAGCCGATCCAAATCCACAGTGCTATGGCAAAGAGCAAAAGGCCGTAGCGCTTATCGAATAGCTTTGAGTTGCCAGTAGTCAAACCAGACCCTTTTGTTGAATTGTTCGGTATTGAGAGGTTTATAATAGGTAAATGGACTAAAAAACCACCAGGCAAAGACGATGGCGGCCGCTATGAGCGTGATGGAGCCCCAGACTATCTTGTCGCCTTTTGTGATCTGCTCCTCGAAAAGATAGTAGAGTACCAATACCGCCAAGATATAGCTGATGGTAAGAGGTATGAAGTAGTGATAGAGATACATCACCCTCGGGATCTGCCCCACGGCGATCATATAGGATATATAGACAAAAGTAAATGAAGCGATGAACTCAAATGTTCGCCTATTTTTGACTGGCAAACCAAAGATCCAGACCGCCAAGACCAGTGCCACCGAGAGCACCACACCGATGAGTCCAAGCATCCAGGTGACGGGATTGCCCTGCAGGTAGACATACTGCACCTGACTGCCATGCTTCTCCCAGCGATAGTTGATCGCTTTGATCCCAAGAGGCCAGCCGATAAAGAGCGAGCCATTTTCTCCAGGCTTACAGAGATTGAGCTTTGGTACACCTTTTTCGTAGTTTTCCATATATTTGAGATTATCTCTTAGCATCACCAAAAAGTTGGTAGGATTGGCGGTCTGGTGGCTTTTGATGATCTGCTGGTACTTTGGCGAGGCAGCATAGGTGCGGTGATCCACTATCTTTTGGCCAAGGGCGAAATGAAGATAAAAAACACCCAAAAAGATCGCCACCGCTCCCAAAGCGTAGACTCCAGCTCCCACGAACTCTTTGAGTTTGATCCCAATGGTTCGAATATCTTTGAGTAGCCATAAAAAGAGCAGCAGCAGCACGATGGCGCTGTTGGCCTTGACAGCTATGGCAAGGCCGCTCCAGATCCCAAGGATCAGATAATCTTTGAGGCTTTTGGGCGAGTCATACTTTTTGACAAACCACCAGATGGCTCCGAAGATAAAAAAGAGCTGGATCGATTCGAGCATTGCAGCACGGCTGTGGACGATAAGAGCGTTGTCAAAAAGATACAAAAAGGAGCCGAAGAAGGAGAGCAGATCATTTTTGGTCAGCTCATAAAGGATCAAAAAGAAGAGCGCCACATTGAGCCAGGCAAAAAGAGCTGGAAAGAGCCTATAGCCAGCAAAACTCATCCCCTTTGGAAAGTGTTTGATATAGTCGGTGCGATCGAAGGAGCTTTTGTCGATATTTTTGTTGGGATTAAGCAGCACCTCTCCAAGGGCTATGAGCATCTTGCCAAGGGGCGGATGAGGCTCCATAAACATCACCCGATCGATATACTTTTGGGCCGAAGCGATATGGTAGTTTTCGTCCCAAAACTGCTTTGGAGGATTCCAGTAGTTGTAAAAGTAGGTAAAAAATCCCAGTAAAAGAAGGAAAAAGAGTAAAAGAAAGCTTCTTTTGTTCATAGGCCTCTTTTTTAGCGCTATTTTATCGAAATCGCACTTGTAATTGGGTTAGGGTTGTGCTTATTTCCAGCGGCACCCATAAAAGATTGCCCGTAAAGCCTAATCCCTCAAATTTGTAAGGATGGTGAGTAGTTGCAGTGACATAGATCCAATCATATGATCCTGGAGTATAATGAATAAAATAGCCATCTATAGCAAAACTTCTATCAGCAAAGTTTTGGCCAAAAGGATCACTGCTTTGGCCAAAATGGATAGAGCCATCCTGGATCTTAATAGAATCAAAAGCATTGATAAGCAGAGGCTCCCATCGAAGATAGTCTCCATTCATACCGGCCAGTTTGGCCACTATTTTTTTATCATAAGAGACATAGAGCCAATCATACACCCTAGGGCCATAATGGACAAAATAGCCAGCAATTGGAAAGGATTTGCCTTTGATCTGCTGCTCCACCTGTAAAGCGATCGCCATCTTCACCGCATCATCCGCATCCACCAGCCCATAGCCGAAATAGTCGTTGCGACCATTTTCGTAAGGAATGGAACCTATTTTCTTGGCCGTTTTGGCCAAAATCTGCACGATTTGATTTTTGGTCAGATCCGGATTTCTTTGCAGCATCAAGGCTATTATACCGCTTACTTGCGGGGCGGCGGCAGAGGTGCCGTTGAAACCGGTGATATCGGTAGCGTAACAGTAATCTGGATGACCGAAGCTGCCATCGGCATACCCAAGAGGACCTGAGATATCGGTGGTGGTGATGGCCAGATTGCCACCACCGCTTGGCGCTACGAAATCAAGAGCTGGGCCGTAGTTGCTATACCAAGCGATATCGCCATAATCGTTGACGGCTCCTATGGCCAAGACATCGGGCAGGGCCGACTCGTCATCAGCCCAGTACCATTGGCCTCTTCCCTCATTTCCGCTGGCAAAGACGATGGGAGTGCCTTTGCCTCCACGTCCTTCAGTGGCCAGTTTGTGGATGATATAGCGCACGGCATCGGCTACATCGTAGGTCCCCCAGCTGCAGTTGATCACCTGGGCTCCCATCTCATCGGCGAACATGAAAGCCTCCAAGATTGTAGAAACATAGAGGGGACGATCCTGACCACTTGCGTAGGAGCCTATAAGCTTGATGCCCAAAAGATCACTGTCATAGGCTATCCCTTGGGTACCGATACCATTTTTGCGTGCCGCTATAAGCCCGGCACAGGCGGTGCCATGGAGCTCATAGGGATTGTCGTAGGAAGCGTTGGCATCCATATCCACCAAGTCGGTTTGAGCCACAAAGGCATCTTTTAGATCTGGATGAGAAAGATCGAAGCCGTTGTCGATCACGGTCACTCGTACACCTTTGCCGCTTGCATATTGCCAGGCCTCATAGATATCCATATCCACATCTGGCCTCGCTCCATATTGGCCATAGTTGTGTAGGTTCCATTGCAGGGGGTCAAAGAGTGGATCCAATGAGCGCTTGTGGGGCTCGATCAAAAAGTCTGGATGGGCATAGAGGGCGCACCCACTTTTATAGATCTTTTTAGATAGATCGAAGGCCTCTTTGGGGTTTCTCACAAAAAGAAGCGTATCGCCGCTGTGAAGTTGTTTGGATCGATATTTTTTAGTAAATTTTTGTTGGCAAGAGGCAGTTTTGAAGCGGCATAATACTCTTTTATCTACACCAACTTTTTGGCCATTTGGTGTGAGAAAATATTTGGAAGAAAGATTTTTGGTAAAAGAAGTAAGAGGAGTTAGAGAAACTAAACGGCCCTGAGAGTAGTATTCCCACCCAAAAAGGGGGAGAGTAAAAAAAAGAATAAAATTCCACCAACTATTCACTTTCATCAAAATATTACATTATTGATTATTAATTAGGAGCCGAGTTATTTGATTCACTCGTTTCATTAACTTCGGCGGGATCACCCACTACGATATAGCCATTTTGGAAAGAGACCTTTTTAAAATAGTTTTTCTTTCCGCCCATGAGCAATTTCCATTTTAACAATCTTTTTTGAGGATCCCATCCTTCAAGCTTTGCAAATATCCTACCTGATGCACTCAAATAAACCCATTGAAAAGGTTTATAGTTATCTAAATCACCATAATATGAAAAATACCCATTGACACTCAAATTCCTATCTGCCAATGACTGGATCAGCTCTTGATCACTCGTTTCATTAACTTCGGATAAGCGACTTGAAGAACTTGAGGAGCTGCTGGAGCTTGAGGAGCTGCTGGAGCTTGAGGAGCTGCTGGAGCTTGAGGAGCTACTTGGATAGTCACAGAATGTATCCAGCCACTCTCCACCATTCGCTTCACACTTCTGCTGCTCATCATAACCAAAATCGGAACTATTTTTTACTGAACTGCTTGATGAAGAAGTTGAGGAGCTGCTGGAGCTTGAGGAGCTGCTGGAGCTTGAGGAAACTGTGGTTCTCTCTATCTTTAGCTTAGCAACTTTCTCCTCCTCTTCTACAGACCCATCAAAAATGTAGCTGGCTTTAGCCAGAGTAGATACATAATTACAACTATCACTTATTTGAGCTTTTATGCGAATCTGTAGTTTTTCATGCGGCTCAAGAACTACACCCGTTTCATCCTTTGCTTGCAAATCGTAACGCACATATTTATATTCTGCAGAACTTTGTTTATCCCATGAAGTACTTGGATCATTAGAAAAGAAAAAGCTACCGTTCTTATCTGCAGTAGCGGAGACAAATTGCAAACAGTCGTCCAAATGGGTAGTAATCGTGATATTTTGATTTTGTTCAGGATTAAGCACACCTTCTAACGGCTTATCCCCAGCACTCAGATTAATTACATAATCAATCGTATTGTTCGACTTTGTATTTTTCAAGAAAAAGTCCGGTCTGCTTGGATCAAAAATATATTCACCATCGTGGTTGCCATAAATCAGCACCTCTTTTTTTCCGCTGCATGACTTTGGAATCTCTTTGAGCACATCAAAATTTTCTACAGGATCTCCGTATTTATCAAACTTTTTTGTCTTAGCCCATGCCAAACGCTCATCAATGCTGTTTTTAAATTTGTATCGTATAACTATATTTGGATCGGCATCTTTTCTGTTTCTTTTTAGAAACGATCTTTCTATATTGCCCGCTTGAGTATAGGCCATATAGAGCCATCCTCCATTTGTATTGAGATTATAAAACTTGTAATGCCCGCTATCGTAAAATGGGATATATACAGGTTTATACGGCTCCGTAAAAAGTTTGTTTATAGTGTTAGAAGATGTATATTGTTTAAAATCTATATAGTTATTAAAATCTATCTCCTTTACAGGAGTATCATCCGGAACAAAATAAAGTATACCTATAAAAGTCGAATTGCGGGTGACTGCAAATTCAAAGTAAAAATACTCCAATCCCTTGGGGACATAAACTCTATATCGTATCCATTTATCAGCACACCATTTTTTCTTCAAAGGGTCTTTTTCTTGAATACACTCTTCATTCGTTTCAGCAAGACACTTTGCTTGATAGGAGATATCGTATGGTAGGTTGTAGGCTTTGATTTTGACATAATCGCTTAAAAATTGGTTTTTAAAACTCTTTTTTCCATTTGTCGCAGCAAATTGGTTAAGAGAAATATATTTTTCGGCATGAAGCAAGGAAGCAATCACTAATAAAAAAAAGAAATATTTTTTCATTTTTAAATCCTTGAAGATTTTTACATATTATCGACTGAAGAATAAAATCAATTATAACAAAGAGGAAAGTAATGCAGAAGAAACAATTTCCAGAGGCAAAGCCCCTGGAAGTATATTAGTCAGCGTTGTTTTGCGCAGGCAAATTGTATTGGTTGTAGAGGTGATTGTTGAGATAAAGATCGCCCATTTTCTTGGCATAGAAAGATGTTGGAACGACTGGAAGCCCTCCGCCTGAGAATTTTGTTAGATTGATATCCACATATCCGCCAACTTTAAAAGCTTTTGTCTTCATAGGATCTTTGCTTGTGTCAAGAATAGTGGCAACCTCTTGGGTATAAGGATATGAATCAGGAGTACAACTAGGTGGTGTTGGCTCATCTTGTCCAGAAATATCTGAATCTACATCTGAACCTGATGTCTCTTCTTGCTCAATTTTTTGACAAGGCCATACCGCAGTATGTTCTGGACATGTTACACAATCTCTATGAGCATGTTCTTCCATATCGCGGAAAATAATATCATCTTTTGTATCCAATGTATAAGATCCGTATCCCATTTCACTTTTAAACGGCATAGTGAAATGCAGTCTCATTGGAGAGAGATTATTGCCATCGCCTTCATAAACAGCGTAAACATGAGCTTTTCTAAGCACATTGGCCAATGTGCCATAGTTGCCGTTAAGATCGCTTACTTTATTTAAGTCTGTATGGCTTGAAATCACAGCATCTGTTTTTGCTTCAGTTGCAATACCGCCAAGAGCGAACATATTGAGCATCATTGTTCTTTTGAGGTTATTATCGTCTGCTTCGGCAATAATAGTTTGAATACCCATCAAATCACTATTCGCTACATCTTTAGCACCAGTATCATTCAAATCGTGGATGTTGTTTTGCACCGCAGGATATCTCACATAACTATAGAAAATAGTCTTATTAAGATCACATCCCGGTTGAAAGCTATCGCCATATGCTTTAGCAATATCTTCTGCTTTGTAGCTTGCCAAACCATATACTTCTACATATCCTCTTGTTTGCTTTTCACCTGCTCCAAGGTTCACTGGTCTATTAAAACGATTTTCAGAAGAAGCTTGGAATTTTGGAAGAACATATGCGCCCTTACAGTTATCTGTAGTAACTTTTTTAACTTCTGTTCCAAGCATCAAAGAGTCATCTTCACTTACTACATGCACCTTGCCATCAGTCTCATTATACTCAAGTCTTCCAGTCCATACATCTCCTGGAGTTAGGTAAATAGGAAAGTCTATGAGCTCATTAGACTGATTTCCATCTCTTACTACAACTTTCGCCACCACAGCATAAGTAGTGTTGGTATTTACTACTTTGATATCTGTTTTCCATTTTTGATCAGCAGTATTCACTGCATAGTAAACAGGAGCCAAAAGGTAATCACCTGTTCCATCGCACTCTACTGAAATAGGGTCACTTGAAGCTGCTACTGCAGAGACCGCACCTCCTATCAATGCTAATGCTGCAGCACCCGATACCAAATATTTCGTTAGACTCATTGTCTCTCCTTCCTTGATTTGCATTTTGTACTAAGATAAGTAGAATAGTCTTATACCATTCTATTATCGTTATTTTCAAACACTTTGATTATAACACAAAAAAAATAATTTTTTACTTTATTTGCTTTTAAATCACCTATAATAGCCCCATCTTAATCGGGCGGAAAAATATACTGATGAAATTTATGATACCAATTGTCAATTACAAAAAACCACTCTTCTGTAGTTTTAATCTGATTTCCTTTTGTCCCAAAATATCTTTTATTCACTATGGTATGATTTTCATCTTTGTATTGAATATTATCCAAAACAACCTTTCCTTTGCCATAACTATACTTTAGATTATCCTTGTACCAAGAAAAATCGGTAACATATCGCTGATAAGGCAGTTCATAAGGGAAAGTCTTATTAAAATCCCTATTCAATCTGTAATGCCAATATTCAGAAAACCTTTTTATAAGCAATCTATCTTTTTTGGAGGTATTGCGAGTATCCATCGATATTCCCACATTGGAATATTGAGGAATTTTAGAAGAACATCCAATAAATAGAAAAATTATGAATATATTTACTAAAATAGTTTTTTTCATTTTGCATATCTTTCCAATATCTTTTCTCTGGCTTTTTCAAATGTTTGATTGTAAAGAATCTTTTCTATCTTCCCCTTTACTTTTTCGAAGGGGATATAGCCGTCAACCGAACGATAGTCTTTAATATAATAGATATTAAAATTGTTAGCATTGTTAACAATAGGCGGCGTCAAATAATCTTTGGCCCCTTTTTTTATAAACGATAAAAGACGCTTTTTCAATACCGTTATACTCTTCCATCCATAATCTCTCTTTTTTGCTCCATATTGTATAGCTTTAGCTTCTACTTTCTTTGGATCAGCAATATCCTTGGATTCTTGATAAAATTTGAGCGCATCATCATAAGAAGAAAAGCGGTACCGAACTATATTGACTTCTGGCTGACGTCTGAATTTATCTTTGTGGTCTAAGTAGTAGGAATAAAGGACTTTTTTGGGAATTTTGATAGAGTGCTGCATATTTTGAACATATCTATCTGCCAAATAGTCTTCAAGCATTATGGTAATATCTGTTTTAACACTTTTTAAATATCTTGGGTTTTTCAAAAATTCATTTGCTAAAATTCTATTTTCTTTTACAATTTTTCTTGCACCTTTGTCATTAGTTATTACATAATTGTATTTTTGTTTGACATATGATTTATATCTATTTACATCATGCTGGGAGACTTTTATCTCCTTGTCTGGAAGCAGATTAACTTCTATTGCATTTACATAAATAAAAAATAGCAACAATATAGTTATATATTTCACATTTTTCCTTTGAGATCCGGAATTGTTTTAAAATTTATTTAAGCAGATGTGAAGGAAGGAGAGGTTAAAAACCTCTCGTTGAGTCGCTTGGTGCTACAGCATTCACTTAGTAGTATACCATAACTTCTTACTCAGGAGGAAGCGCTGTACTTTCGTCTCCAGCACTGCTAGTGGAAGATTCTGTACTTGAGCTAGTTTCTTCAGAGCTTGATGTCGCTTCACTGCTTGAGCTAGCCTCGCTTGAAACGCTACTGCTTTGTTCGTCTTCAGGAGGAAGTGCCGTACCTTCATCACCTGTACTGCTTGAAGTTGCTTGGCTTGAACTGCTCTCTTCACTTGAGGATACGCTGCTGGAAGATGCTTCACTGCTAGAAGCACAAGTATTGTCCGCAGCTGGCAGCTCTTCACATATATCGCTAGATGCTTCACTGGAGCTGCTAGATTCTACGCTGGAACTTACAGAAGAGCTTACGGAACTACTGCTAGACTCTACACTTGAGCTTGTAGAACTGCTGCTATCTGGAACAGGCAAGACACCGCCTTCACTTGACTGGCTGCTGGATACGCTGGAACTTGTACTTGATGATACACTTGAGCTTACAGAGCTGCTGCTTGCTTGGCTACTTGTTGACGGAAGTGGTGTACCTCCAGTTGAAACTCCTCCGTCGCCTGGAGTTGGCAAGATACCTCCACCGCTTTGTCCACCTTGGCTGGCAGAGCTGCTCTGTGCAGAAGAACTACTTGTACTTGAGCTGGTCGGATTATATTCACCATTGTATTGTTTAAGGAAAGATGCTGCAACATCATCATATTGATCTGGAGTCGCAGTACCATTGTCAAGTGCTTGCTTGAGCGGCATCAATGCTCCAGGAAGAATATCTTCTATAGTCAAACCGCTTTTCAGTTTTTGAACCAAAGTATTAAGCGTCAAAGCTGAAGCAGCGCTACTTTGTACTCCACCACCTATCTCCTCAGAGCTGCTGCTCACACTTGAGCTGGACGCACTGCTTGCTGGAGTGGAAGAAGCTGTTCCGGATCCTGGAGTTGGTAAAATACCTCTTGTCCCTGCTTGTCTTTCGATATAAGAAAGTGTTGCTGAAAGCAAAACCGCATTTTTAACAAAATCAGGATCTTGTGATTCAGGAATAGCGATATCGAAATTTGTATTCGCAGGCAATCCAAAAGCAGCTGCTACTTCAGCAGGAGTCATACCATGAGCAATCAATGTAGTGTATGGCGTTACGTTGTTGTAGTCGGCAGGAGCTTCCATTTTAGGTGCACCTGGCTCCCCAGCATCCAACGCTCCGTTGTCATTGACATCGATATATCCATTCTGGGCTGCAATATTTGCTGGACATGAAGCCACATCGAACTCATACTGACCTGCAACACTTGTAGCAACTGCTTGATGAGCTCCACATACTACTGTAGCGCCCAATACATACCCATCAGATACTTTGACAGATTTAACACCAGGTGTAGAGCTGGAGCTTCCTCCGCAGGGCTGTCCTGGAAGACATGTAGAGCTTGTACTACTGGTCGTAGAGCTAGAAGAGCTAGCAGGAACACTGGAACTTACAGAGCTGGAAACTGAGCTGCTTGAAGAGGTAGCTTCAGAGGATCCACCGCCTCCACATCCTGTAAATACTACTGTAGCAGTGAGCAAAGAAGCGGCGATTACGCTTATCATTCTCGTTTTTTTCATTATTCACTTCCTTAATGGTGGGATTTAAACGAATTTCCAAAAATTATACATTAAAAAAGGTTAGTTGTCTATTAATCGATTTTTCCTACTTCAAAAACTGT
>Ga0256832_1002927_pt1 | contig 11658 bp, 6 predicted proteins | sample 134614metaG_FD_190534 | JGI IMG/M metagenome (GOLD analysis project Ga0256832, IMG submission 190534) | Hydrothermal vent microbial communities from Lau Basin, Pacific Ocean - 134-614 | ecosystem: Environmental > Aquatic > Marine > Hydrothermal vents | place: Pacific Ocean: Lau Basin | collected...
AGTTCCAGCCCCTTTTCCGCAGCTTTCAACGCGACCTGCCCGGCGACCCCGGAGAGCAGTTCGTCAAGCGAGAATCCGGTTCGCTCGATGGGCATGCGTCCGGCTTCGATGCGCGACAGATCGAGGATGTCGTTGATCAACCCGAGCAGCGATTGCCCGGCGGCCACGATGTTGCGCAGGTAGTCCCGCTGCCGCGCGGTCAGATCGGTGTTCAGGGTAAGATGGCTCAGGCCGATCACGGCGTTCAGCGGCGTCCGGATCTCGTGGCTCATGTTGGCCAGGAAACGACTCTTCAAACGATTCGCCGATTCCGCCGCGTCCCGCGCCTCGGCCAGGGCTTTTTCGAGCCGCACCCGTTCGGTCAGGTTGACCATCACCCCGAGATGGGCCGCGCGACCGGCATAACGGATCGGTATTGCGGAGACCAGGCCGTCGATTCGTTCCCCCCAATCGGTGCGGTAGACGATATGCTGCCCGGTGGCCCGCCGTTCGGTTCGCAACAAAGCGAGAAAACGTTCGCGGTCTTCCGCGTGGGCATAGAAATCGTGCATGAACCGCCCCACCAGGCTCGTGTCGCGGGTGACCTCGCGCGTGGCTTGCGGATTGGCCATCAGGATGCGGCCCTCCATATCCACGATGACGATCGCCAGCGGGATGGCATCGATGATGTGCTGCAACTGACGCTCGCTGTGCTTCAACGACGCCTCCATCGCCTTGCGTTCCGATATGTCCTCATCGGTGGCGACGAAATGGCTGAGCTGGCCATGATCGTCGAAGATCGGAGACACTGAAACCGCCATCCAGAACGACTGCCCGTCGCGGCGCCGATGGAGCAGCTCGCCACGCCAGCGCTTGCGTCCGCCGAGCGCTTTTCTCAACGCCTCCAGCGTCTTGGGATCGGCGTCAGGCGAGACGAAGCGGGACGCGGGCCAGCCGAGCACCTCATCGGGTCGATAACCCATAAGCTCGGTGATGCGTCGATTGACGTACTCGATGCGCCCCTTCGGATCGGTGATGACGATCATCAGCGGATTGTCTTCCAGCGCCCGCCCAAAGCGTTCGGCCCGCGCCTGCGCCGATTTCAGGTTGCTCAGGTCACGCAGCGTGCCGATGCACTTCAGCGCGCGACCGCGGCTGTCGCGCTGCGTCACCCGGCCCTCGCCGACTACCGGCGCCCAGCTGCCATCGGCGCGCCGCACGCGATACTCGATGCGCGTAATGCCATCTCCCGCCTCGCCGCAATCGAGCCGCGCGAGTTGCTCGCGACGCACAGGGCGGTCGTCCGGATGAATCAGGCGCTCCCACGCCTGGTCGGTGGTCGGAATCTCATCGTCCGCGTAACCCAACGCATGGAAGAAACCCGGGCTGAAGTAGAGTTTTCCGGTGCCCTGGTCCAGTTCCCAGATCCCCTCCGAAACCGCCTCCATGGCCTGACGAAAGCGCGCCTCGCTGGCGCGCAACTGGTTTCGTCGATGACGCATGGTCAAGGCCCAGGCAAGCAGCAGCAACACGATCGGTGACATGAACAGCGCCACCGAGACCAGTTGCCGACGCAGCGCCCGGCGTGCCAGGGCATCGTCCAGCTCCATGCCCAGCCAGCGATGGTGGATCCGGCTCCGGACGCCTTCATCGATCGAGGCCAGTCCGCGTTCGAGCAGATCACGCAGCTCCGGCCAGTCCTTGCGCACGCCGAACGCCAAGTCATAATGATACGGTGTCGGGGCCGCGACCCGGATGTTGGTGTATCCGCGACTCTCCGCGATCGCCCGCGCGGTGACCAGATTGCCGACATAGGCATCGGCCTTGCCCAGCGACAAGGTCTCGACGGCTTTCGCGGTATCCGGAACCACGATCAGATGGAGCTCGGGATAGTCTTGCTCCAGGCGCGACTTCGCGACCGTGGCGGCCTCGACGACGACATGACGGCCGCTCAGATCTTCCAGGCCACGGATGAAGCCGGCATCGTCCCGGGTGAAGACGACGAACGGGAAAGAGAGATAGGGCCGCGTGAACAGCAGCCGGTCCCGCCAGGCATCGAGCGGCGTGATCGCGGGCACGACATCGATATCTCCCCGCTCGACCCCGGAAAGAACCTGCTCCCAGGTCAATCCAGGCACGTGGCGCATGTTCAGCCCCAGACGCTCGTTCAGCAGGCGTACATAGTCCGCGGAGATGCCCTTGAATTCACCGGCCTCCTGGAATTCGACCGGTCGCCAGGCGCGGTCGCTGCCGATACGGATCACCGGATGGTTCGCGATCCACTCCCGTTCCGCCGCGCTCACCTCGAAATGGCGCGCCCGATCATCGGCCAGCGGCGACAGCCAACGCTGTCGGATGCGCCGACGCTCGTCCTCGGGGACAGCCTTCAGCGCCTGGTCGATGAGCGCCGCCAACGGTCGCCATTCCCGGGTATCCGGCACGGCGAAGGCCAACGGCGCCGCGGGGATGCCCGCCTCTCCGGCAAAACGCAGGTTATTGAGACCGAGTTGGCGAATCAGCCAGGCGGCCGCTTCGCCGTTGCCGACATAGGCATCGGCCTCGCCCCAGGAGACCGCCTTCAGCGCGGCCGCGGTATCCACCACTGGTTTCAGACGGACGCCGGGGTAGTCCCGTCGCAGGCGCTCCACCGTCGCGACGCCTCTTTCGACCGCCACCACGCGCCCCCGCAGATCATCGAGCCGATGAATCCCCGGGACATCGCGCCGCGCCACGATCCGATAGTGCAGCATCAGGAAAGGGCGCGTGAAACGAATCCCACGAGCCCTCCGTTTCGGGGTATCGACGATACTCGCGGCGAGTGGCGCCTCGCCATCGGCCAACAGGCGCAGCACGCGCGTGATATCGGGCTGTGGACGCGTCTGAAAGGTCACCCCGAGGCGCTCGCCGATGACGCGCAGGTAGGCCGCGGCGACCCCCTGATAGCGTCCGTCTCCATCAAGGTAGTCGATCGGCGGCCAATCGCCATCCACCAGCACCGGCAACACGCGATGAGCGGCAAGCCAGGCCCGTTGCGCGGGAGACGGATCCCATGCGCCGCAGGGCTCGCAAAAGAGCAGCAGCCAGACAAACAGTCCCAGAACGATACGCGGAAAATGCCCTGTCATGGCGGCGCGCGGGTATGCGCCACGCCATCCAGCATCCCAAACCCGGCCAGATAACGCGGCGCCGCGCTCATCGCGCGCGCCAGACCAGGATGAGATTGTTGGCCGGCATCGGGTATTCAGCGGCCGCTTCCATCCCGGCCCGCCCGGCCAGCTCATTCAACCAGCCGATGTCCTTGATGCCGCTGCGTGGATCGCGCGCCTTCAACCATTGATCGAAGCGGCGGTTCGACTCGCTGGTATAGCCGCCGTTGCGGTTGAACGGACCATAAAGGAGAAACGGCGCGCCGGCGGCGAGCACCCGCCCGAGGCCGGCGAACATCGCCTCGACCGCCTGGCGGTCCATGATATGCGCGGTATTCGCGCTGAACGCGGCATCATAGACCTCCCCCGGCCAGCGATCATGGCATACGTCGAGCGCCAGCGGCGGAGCGAGGTTCCGATTGCCGGACTCGTCGATCCATGCCTGGATACCCGGGTGCAGGGCCGCGCGATCGCTGGTCTGCCAACGCAGATGGGGCATCGCGGAGGCGAAATACACCGCATGCTGACCCGTGCCGCTGCCGATCTCGAGCACCTGTCCCGCCTCGCGAAGCCACGGCTCGATCACCGCCAGTATCGGCGCGCGATTCTGCTCGCAGGATTCCGCAAAGGGCTTTCCGGCCATCGGGTCAGCCGCAACAACGCTTATACTTCAGGCCGCTGCCACAAGGGCATGGCGCATTTCGACCTACCTTGGGGTGGTTGCGCGCGCGCGTGGCCGGCGGAATCAATTCGCCCTCGACGAAATACCAGCGACCGTCGCGACGCACAAAGCTGCTGACCTCGTGGTGACGCAGAATACGGCCATTCTGGCGATAGCTGGCAATGAACTCGACGACGCCCTTGTCGTCCTCCTCGCCGCCTCCCGAGCAGCCGATCACCTCCAGCCCCAGCCAGTCCGCCTGCTCGGCCCAGCGCCGCGTGCTTTCGCGATCGTGGGTGGCGCGCTCGTCCGGCTCCAGCGTTTCCTCGAGATAATCGATATCCGCGAGCACATAGGCGCAATAGCGTGAACGCATCAGCGCCTCGGCGGTCGTCGCCGGTCGGCGGTATTGCAACAAGGGTTCGCAACAGTCCGCAAAACGAAGGTCCGAACCGCAAGGACAGGATCCATCGGTCATCGTTTCTCTCCCGCTCAATATGAAGCCATGGCCGTTCCAAGAGCCATTGTATATGATCGCTCTCTCCCGACGCATACGGAACATCCCGATGAAAAGCCTGCCCATCCTGCTCCTGCTGGCCTTTGCCCCGGCGCTGTTCGCCGCAACAACAGAGTGCGAGCGCCCTGAACTGCCGTCTTTCGATGCGGAACGCTATTACAAGGGGCTGGCGCGTTTCGAAGGCGACAAGCTGAAGGCCAAGCTGAACGAACGCATCACCCATCGCGACGTGCAACCGATCGAATGCGCCGAAACCATACTTTCGCGCCTGTTGCCCGACGCCGGGCCGGTACAGCCGCGGCCGGTGTGGCCGCGCGAACGCGGTTTTCCAAACGATATTCAGGATGCCTATTCGGATCTCTACAACCTGCTGCCCGCGCGCGCGGGCGTGCGGATCACCAGCGGTGACAGCCGCAAGTGGAAGATTCCACCCGTGCTGAAGGGCGATGTGGCGCGCATCCTGCTGTACATGGACACCCGTTATGATGGCGACGATGCCAGCCTGACGCCCGATCTTTCGCTGCTTCGCGGCCCCGCGCCGCGCGGAAAACCCAGTCTGGGGCGCCTGTGTGACCTGTTGGCCTGGCATGAACAGGATCCGGTATCGCCGACGGAGCGGCTTCGCAACGATCTCATCTGGCAGTGGCAGGGCAATCGCAATCCCTTTGTCGATCACCCGGAGTGGGTGAAGCGCGTCTACCAGGTGGATTGCACCCTGCCGGATATCAGTGACCGCGAGGGGTTGCTGAAACGCCTCGACCAGCTGGAACGGGAGTTGCACGCGATTCGGCGGCAACTGCAAGAAGGTGGATGAACAGGCTCACCGCCTGTAACTACTCAGTGGGCAGGCCATATAAAGGGTAACTGCTCAGATCACCGCTGAAATGCGTCAGATCAAGGCAAAAAATGGGATTTACAAGAGTAAATGACCATTTTTGAACGCAGAGCTGGCGTATTTCAGCGGTTAGCTGAGTAGTTACCACCGCTTTTCCGTGAGCAGCCAGCAGGCGGCCTGGTGGCCCGGCTCAAGCTCGGTGGTTTCGGGATAGGCGGTCCGGCAGACGGCCATCGCGCGCGGGCAACGGGGGTGGAAATGACAGCCACGCGGCGGATCGGCCGGGGACGGCATGTCGCCCTCGAGACGGATGATCTGGCGGCGGCTGGCCGGGTCGACCACCGGCACCGCGGAAAGCAGGGCCTCGGTATAGGGGTGCGCCGGCCGTTCCAGCACCTGCTCCACGCTGCCCTGTTCCACCACACGGCCCAGGTACATCACCGCGACCTCGTGAGCGATGAAGCTGACCACCGAGATATCGTGGGTAATGAACAGGTAGGAGAGCGAAAGGCGCTGTTGCAACTCGCCAAACAGGTTCAGGATCTGCGCCTGCACCGAGACATCGAGCGCGCTGGTCGGCTCGTCACAGACGATCAGGCGCGGATCCACGGCCAACGCGCGCGCGATGCAGATGCGCTGACGCTGGCCGCCGGAGAACTCGTGCGGGTAGCGCGCGGCGCTGTCGGCCGGCAGGCCAACCTGTTCGAGGAGCCTGGCGACACGCCGTTGGCGATCCTCGCGCCCCGTGCCGATGCCTTGCGCGCGCAGCCCCTCGGCGACGATCTCGCCGACCGGCATGCGCGGGTTCATCGAGGCCGCCGGATCCTGGAAGATGATCTGCATATCGGCGCGCCGGCGGCGCAGCGCGCGCGGCGACAATCGCGCCAGATCCTCGCCATCGAACAAGACCTGGCCCGCGCTCGGTTCGATCAGGCGCAAGATGCCCTTGCCCACCGTAGTCTTGCCGCATCCGGACTCACCGACCAGCGCCAGCGTGCGCGCCCCGCCGATCCGCAGCGAGACCCCATCGACCGCTTTCACATGGCCCTTTACGCGACGCAACACCCCTTTGTGGATCGGGAAATGCACCTTCAGGTCACGCACCTCGAGCAGCGTTTTCGCTGCCCTGGTTTCCTCGCCACGGCTGGCCGCGGCCGCTGATTCCACCAAACCGGACCGCGGATGCAGGCAGCGCACCCGATGGCCGTTGCCAAGATCCCGCCAGGGAGGCGGCTGCTGGCGGCAATCTTCCCCGGCATGATCGCAACGATCGGCAAAGCGGCAAGCGCTAAACCGGGTATCCAGCGGCGGCACCATGCCGGGGATGATCTCGAGCCGGCGACCGCGCTTGTCAAAACCCGGCAGCGCCGAGAACAGCTTGCGCGCATAGGGGTGCGCGGGACCCTTGAAGAAGGTCTGACGATCGCAGACCTCGACCAACTGGCCCGCGTACATCACCGCGATACGGTCGGCGGTCTCGGCGACCACGCCGAGATCGTGGCTGATCAGCAGCACTGCCAGCTCATGATCGCGTTGCAGCTTCTTCAACAGCCCCAGCACCTGCGCCTGGATGGTGACATCCAGCGCGGTGGTCGGCTCGTCGGCAATCAACAGGCGCGGCCGTCCGGCAAGCGCGATCGCGACCATCACGCGCTGCTTCATGCCGCCAGAGAGCTGATGCGGGTATTCATCGATGCGCCGCGCGGGGTCGGGGATGCCGACCGCGTCGAGCAGTTCGACCGCGCGCGCGCGCGGAGCCGCGGCATGCGCGGGATCATGCAGGCGGATCGACTCGGCGATCTGGTCGCCGATACGCATCACCGGGTTCAGCGAGGTCATCGGCTCCTGGAAGATCATCCCGAGCTGGCCCCCGCGCACCGCGCGCATCTCGCATTCGGGCAGGCGCAGCAGATCTTGATCGCCCAGCAGCACCTGCCCGGCGGTAACCCGTCCCGATGGCGGCAGCAGCCGCATCACGCCGAACGCGGTCATCGATTTACCGCAGCCGGATTCGCCAAGCAGCGCGAGGGTCTCGCCCGGATAGAGATCGAGATCGATGCCATCGACCGCGCGCACCGGGCGGCGGGGGTCGCCAAGCCACACCTGGAGATTGCGGATACGCAGAAGGGGTTGGCTCATCCGCGCCCCCGGCCAAGGCGCGGATCGAAGGCATCGCGCACCACATCGGCAAACAGGTTCGCGGCCAGCACCAATACGAACATGAAAACAAAAGCCGCCGCCAGCGACCACCAGACGATGGGCTCTCGCGCCAGCTCCAGGCGCGCGCTGTTGATCATATTGCCCCAGGAATTCATCGTGGGATCGACCCCGATATTGACATAGGCCAGCACCGCCTCGGCCAGAACCAGCCCGCTGAAATCGAGCACGATCGAGATCAGCACGATATGCATCACATTGGGCAGGATATGACGGCTCAGAATCGCCGGGCCGCGCACGCCAAAGGCGCGCGCGGCCTGAACATACTCCAACTCACGCAGCTTCAGGGTCTCGCCCCGCAACAGGCGGCACAGCGTGGTCCAGCTGGTAATGCCGAGAATCACGCACAGAAACAGCAGGCGCAGATCGGCGCGCCGCGCCAGGCTGTCGAACTCGGCGGCGTGCTCGGCCATGTAGACCTGAAGCATCAGGATCGCCGCGGCGATCAGCAGCACCCCGGGGATCGAGCTCAGCGTGGTGTAGAGGTATTGGATCAAGTCATCGATCCAGCCCCGGTAGTAGCCGGCGAGAATGCCCAGCAACAGCGCCGCGGGCAGCATCACCAATGTCGTCAGGGTGCCGATCAGCAGGCCGGTGCGGATGCTCTTCAGAGCCTGGTAGAAGACATCCTCGCCCACCTTGTCGGTTCCGAACACATGGTAGCCCGCGGCCAGCGCGATGAGCACCCCGGCACTCACCACCAATACCGCCATGGTGAGATGGAAGGCCGGCCAGGCCACCCTGCCCCGCCGGCGGATGAACAGCCCGTGCAGCGCCGCCCCCAATGAGACCCCATCGCGCCGCGCGATACGCCAGGCCAGCGGCAGGTAGAGCGCGGCGAGCAGCAGCAGGGCCGCGCCAGCCCCCAACCCGACGCGCCGGGCGATATCGGCGCCGCGTTCCCGGCGCGGATCGCGCAACGCCGCCCCACCCCAGCGCAGGCGTGGATAAGCGCGCACGATGGTGCCATCCGGCTGCTCGATACTCTCCTTGGCATAGAGCCAGGCCGAGAACGGCGCCGAGTAGGTCTTCTCCTGATGCTCGCGCAGATCGCCAACGAGCCAGTCGAACAGGCTCAGCACATCATCCGAGGCCTTGCCGCCATGCGGCTGGAAATGCAGCGAATCGAGCACCCCGATGACGACATAGGCCGACAGGATCACCGCGGTGGCCATGCCGACGCGGCTGCCCGCCACATACCGCCAGGGGCGTCGCAGGTGGTCATGCCGGCGCGCGTGCCAGACGAACAACGCAATGCCGCCAAGCAGCACGAACAACAGCAGATCGGTCCACAACAGCACCGGGGTCATGACAGTCTCACGCGTGGATCGACCAGGGTATAGGAGACATCGGTTAGGATCAGCCCGAGGATATACATCACTGAGCCGAGAAACACCATCGAGCGCACGATCGCGAAATCCTGGCGGTTGATCGCATCGATGGTATAGCTGCCCAGCCCGGGGATGCCGAAGAAGGATTCCACCAGCAGGCTGCCCATGAACAGCAGCGGCAGGATCACCACCACGCCGGTCAGGATCGGAATCAGCGCGTTGCGCAACACATGCGCGAACATCAGCCGCATCTCACCAAGCCCCTTGGCGCGCGCGGTGCGCACATAATCCTTGCCGATCTCCTCGAGAAACAGCGTGCGATACCAACGCACCCCGGAACCGATGCCGGAGATCACGCCGACGATCACCGGCAACACCAGGAACTTCCACGCCGCCGCCCCGGTGTCGTAGCCCGAGATCGGCACCAGATGGAGCAGTTTGCCGAGCAGGAACTGGCCACCGATGATATAGAACAGGGACGAGATCGACATCATCGCCACCGCGATCACCACGCCCCAGAAATCAAGATAGGTGGCGCGAAACAGCGCCAACATCAACGCCAGCGTAATGTTGATCGCCAGTCCGACGAGCAGCGTCGGCACCGCGATGGCCAAGCTGGGCCACATCCGCTGGGCGATGTCGTGGCCGATGTCGCGGCCGCTGTCGGACAGCCCGAAATCGAATGCGAACAGGCGCGCCGAATTGCGGAAAAAGATGGTATCGGTAAGCGCCTCGATACCGTCGCGCCGCGCATTGAACAACAAGGGCTTGTCATAGCCGTGTTCATGCTTCCAGGCTGAAATGGCCTCCGGTGTGACATGCTTGGTTCCAAGATGCAGGCGCGCCATGTCATCCGGTGAATTGAGCACGAAGAACAGCACAAAGGTGATGATGTTGACGCCGATCAGGATCGGGATCGCGTAGAGCGCGCGGCGCACGATATAGGCCATCACAGCGCGGTCCTCCGCTCGCGCTGCCACCACACCCACACCGCCGGCAGCAGGCTGAGCACGAACAGCGCCAGGCCGACTCCGAGCGGCCACAGGATCGGCGGGTTCCAGCGCGCGCGCTGGCGCTCGCGCAGGCGCGCGTCGATGCGGCGGTACTTCAGCGTGTTACGCGCCATCAGATTCGGCTTGGCGTTGTGATACCAGCCATGATAGAGCGAGAAGGCCTTGGGGTGGAAACCCCAGTTCCACGGCGCGTCACGCTGCACAATGCGGTTCATGCGGCGGATGATGGCGAGCCGCTCGGGGCCATCGGGCAGGTTCTTCATGCGCTCGAACAGGGCATCGAACTCCGGGTTATGGTAGTTGGCGGCATTCTCGCCACCATGATCCACCTTGCCATTCGGCCCGAAGAGCAGAAAGAAGAAGTTCTCGGGATCCGGATAATCGGCATTCCATCCCCACGAGAAGATCTGCGCGTTACCCTTGCGCATCTTCTCCTGAAAGCGGTTGTAATCGGTGGCGCGGATCACCAGCTGGATGCCGAGTTTGGCGAACTGCTTGCGATACCAGTTCAGCATCGCCTTGCCGTCCGGCCCGGCGCTCATGGTGTCGTAGTAGAGCACCAATGGTTTGCCGGTGGCGGCGTCGCGCCCGCCGGGGTAGCCGGCCTTCTCCATCAGCTTCAGGGCCGCCGACAAGGGCTTGCGCCGGGGCTTGCCATCGACCCAGTCGTAAACCACCGGATTGATGCCTTGCGGCCCCTCTTCGTGACCATAGATGCCGGGCGGCAACAGGCTTTGCGCGGCGATGCCGCGGCCGTTCAGAAAGATCGAGATGTATTCCTCATAATCGACCGCGATCGAGATCGCCTGGCGCAGGTAGCGCGCGCGCTCGGAGTCGCCGCCGATCACCGGATCCTTCATATTGAAGCCCATGTAGTAGGTGGCTGCCTCGACGCTGGTCTTCAACGCGATGCCCTTGCGCTTCATCGGCGCCGACAGCTCGGCCTCCTGGTTGGCGTTGAAGCGTACCGCCTGGTCGAAGCTGTTCGAACCGATGCCGGAGGCGTCATAATAGCCCTGCAGAAACTTGTTCCAGCGCGGGATGGATTCCTTCTCCAGCGAGTACACCGCGCGATCGATGAACGGCAACGCCCGGCCGGCATCGTCCAGCAGGCCGTTGCCGGCATCCTCCGGCATGCCCTGCCGGGGATAGCGCTCGCCATGGAAGTTGGGGTTGCGTTCCAGCACCATGCGCAGGTTCGGGTTGTTCTCGGTGAGCTGATAGGGGCCGGTGCCGACCGGATACCAGTCGAGCGAGATATTACGCTCGCGCAGCCCCGGCAAATGGTAGAAACGCTCGGCCTCCCACGCCATCGGCGCGAAGAAGTTCATCGCCAGCCAATAGCGGAACTGCGGATAAAGGCCACGGATGCGGATGCGGTAGCGCCGATCGTCGAGCACCTTGGCACCCTCGAAATCGAATGTACGCAGATCCAGCCAGGGGCGCTCCTCACCACTGTCTTTCCGCAGGGCGGCATAGGCGGCGTCAAGACGCTTGCGCAGCGCGGCGAAACCGGCGATATGGCCGGCCATCAGTCCGGCGATCGGCGAGTTGTTGCGGCTGAACGCGAGCCGCTTGATCTGGTAGACGAAATCATCGGGGCGCAACTCGCGGCTGTCGCGGTGGTCGAAATCGGCCAGGGTATCGGCATCGGCATAACGCTCCGCGCGCTCACGGCGATAATAGGGCCGCCCGTCCGGTTCGCGCGCGAAGGCCGGGTGCGGCTGGAAACGCACGCCGCGCGGTATGGTCACGATATAGTCGGTGAAGGCGGCGTGCTCGCGCGTGGTCGGCCGTCCCCCGGCATCGAGATAGCGCAGCTCCGGCATGCCGCTGGCAACGCGGGGCACCAGCCGGTAGGGGCGCAGCAGGAAGTGGTATTGCAAGGGCGGCTCATAGATCTGCGAGATGAAATCCCACTCCGAGGAGCTGTACGAGCGCGCCGGGTCGAGGTGCTTC
>Ga0256832_1002929_pt1 | contig 11657 bp, 8 predicted proteins | sample 134614metaG_FD_190534 | JGI IMG/M metagenome (GOLD analysis project Ga0256832, IMG submission 190534) | Hydrothermal vent microbial communities from Lau Basin, Pacific Ocean - 134-614 | ecosystem: Environmental > Aquatic > Marine > Hydrothermal vents | place: Pacific Ocean: Lau Basin | collected...
GTTTGCGTGAAATGGGCGCGTTAGGTCGTGGCGATCGTATGGAAATTGGTACTTTCGTTGAGCAAAGTCTGCAATCAGAATTATCAGGCAATATTATTGATATTTGTCCTGTGGGTGCTTTAACTGCTAAGCCTTCTCGCTATAAAGCACGCCCTTGGGAGGTAGTGCAAACCCCTTCTATCGCATCACACGATAGTGTTGGTTCAAATACTTATGTTCACAGCTTTAAGCAACAGGTTGTACGCACAGTTGCCAGAGAAAATGAAGCAGTCAACGAGTGCTGGATTTCAGATAGAGACCGTTTTAGTTACGAAGGCGTAACGGCAGCTGATCGCTTGCATAAACCAATGATCAAGCAAGAAAACGGTAGCTGGAAAGAAGTCGAGTGGAGTGATGCTCTTGAAGCATTTGCTGAAAGGATGAAGGCGACTAATGCTAGTGAAGTAGGGGCTTTAGTTTCACCACGAGCAAGCATTGAAGAACAGTATTTATTACAAAAAATGCTTCGAGCGTGTGGTGTGAATAATATTGATCATCGTTTACGCCAAAGTGATTTTTATGATCAAGGCATAGCGCCAATAGCACCATCTTTAGGTGTCACTATTGCCGAGTTAGAAGAACAAAATGCCGTGTTATTAGTAGGCTCTAATGTACGTCAAGAACAGCCTATGATAAATCATCGTTTGCGTAAAGCGGCTTTAAATGGCGCGGTGGTAATGGCTGTTAACCCGCGTATCTATGAGTTTAACTATGATGTTGCTCAGCAGCTAACGGGTAATGCAACAGAAATGTTAGAGCATTTAGCAGCTGTAGCTATGGCAAGTGGTGATACGCCAAGTGCTGTCGATGATCTGCTCAAAGGCGTTGAAGTAAACGATGATGCTAAGGCAGTGGCAGAAACTTTAAAGCAAGCAGATAAATCCATTGTATTATTAGGAAATATTGCCGTATCGCATCCTCAATACTCCGCATTACGCGCACTTGCGAGAGTCATTGCTGATAATACGGGAGCCACTCTAGGGTCTTTAGTTGAGTCTGCTAATGTAGCAGGTGCTTGGCTTGCGGGTGCTGTACCACATCGTCAGGCAGCAGGAAAGGTGATTGATGCTGAGCAAGCAGGTAAAAATACCAGTGAGATGATCACCTCAAACCTAAAGATGTTTATCTTATTAGATGTTGAGCCAGAGTTTGATTGCGATGATCCTCAATTAGCCTTATTAGCAATGAATCAGGCAGAATGTGTGGTTGCTATCACCGCTTTTGCTAGTGATGCTCTTAAATCTTATGCTGATATATTATTGCCTGCTTCTACTTCTTTGGAAACATCAGGTACCTTTGTGAATGCAGAAGGGACTTGGCAAAGTTTTATAGGTACGAGCAAATTGCCCGCTGATGCGCGTCCGACATGGAAAATATTGCGTGTTTTAGGAAATGCTCTTGATGTTGCTGGTTTTGACTATGTTTCTTCAGAAGATGTTCGCAATGAGTTGCAGTTAGAAATAGACAATACAACTTCAGAAGTTAGTAGCGAAGTATTGATGCCAGTTTATCAAAAATATACGCTTGATAGTGGTTTGCAACGAGTATCTGAAGTCGCCGCTTATCGTGCTGATAGCTTACTGCGAAGAGCCGATGCTTTAAATATTATGGTTGCTGAAAAAGTATCACAAATTTATATGCACTCAGCAACGATAGATAAACTAGGCTTGCAAGCTGGTAATGATGTCAAGATTACTCAAGGAATAGCAGATACAGTTGCTCCTCTCGTTGCTGATGATAATGTTTCTGAAAATTGTGTGTTGGTCTTTGAGGGAACAGAGCTTGCATCAAATTTAGGAACTGCCTTTGGGCCAATTCAAGTCAGTGCTATTTAAGATATTATTAATCGAATATATTAAATGTTAATAGTTGAAGACCAAATACTTACAGAGAGTTATATATTTTGGATAGTTTAATCGGATTTTGGGATAGTTTACCAAGCGCTTTGCAAACGGTGATTGTGATCTTGTTAAAGATCGTTGCTATTCTCTTGCCTTTGATTTTAGCAGTGGCTTATACCACCTTTGCTGAGCGTAAAGTAATTGGCTATATGCAGGTGCGTTGTGGACCAAATCGAGTAGGCCCTAAAGGGTGGCTACAACCGATTGCCGATGTTGTTAAACTGATGTTTAAAGAGATCATCACACCGACAGCATCAAGCAAAGCAGTCTTCTTTATCGCGCCTATTCTTGCACTTGCTCCTGCTTTGGCAGTTTGGTCAGTTATCCCTTTTTTTGATGGAGGAGTGCTAGCAAATGTTAATGCTGGTTTGCTATTTGTTCTAGCTATAACCTCTCTAGATGTTTTCGGTATTATCCTTGCCGGTTGGGCATCTAATTCAAAGTATGCCATTTTAAGCTCGATGAGAATTGGCGCACAAATGGTTGCTTACGAGATAGCAATGGGCTTTGCACTTGTGGGAGTATTAATGGCAGCAGGTAGTTTGAATCTATCCGATATTGTCAATGCTCAGTCAGGTGGTATCCAAAATTGGTTTATGTGGCCATTGTTTGGTTTATTGGTTGTTTATTTTATATCAGGTGTTGCAGAAACAAATCGAGCACCATTTGACGTGGCAGAAGGCGAATCAGAGATTGTTGCTGGTTTTCATGTTGAATATTCAGGCATGGCATTTGCTTTATTCTTCTTGGCAGAATATGCCAGTATGATACTGATTTCTGTGTTAACTACTTTACTCTTCTTAGGTGGCTGGTTATCTCCTTTTGAAAGTTTTGAGGGCTTGTTAGCCATTCCTGTTATTGGTTCAATTTTAGGTAGCGGTCTCCATTGGTTGGTATTTAAGTCTCTGATCTTTTTATTCTTATATTTGTGGTTTAGAGCAACTTTCCCTCGCTATCGTTATGACCAAATTATGCGTTTAGGCTGGAAAATCTTGATACCTGTAACATTAGTTTGGATTTTTGGTGAAGGTATTGCCATTGGTTTAGGATGGGAGCCTTGGAAATGATTAGTTCAATTAAACATTTTGTAAAAACATTTACTCTTTTTGAGTTGTTGCAAGGATTGAGTGTTACGGGTAAATATTTCTTTTCGAAGAAGGTTACAGTTCAATACCCTGAGCAGAAAACACCTATTTCACCACGTTTTCGTGGTCATCATGCACTGCGTCGTTACCCGAATGGAGAAGAGCGTTGTATTGCCTGTAAATTATGTGAAGCTGCTTGTCCTGCTTTAGCGATTGATATTGAGCTAGAAGAACGAGCTGATGGTACACGTCGTACTACAAAATACGATATTGATATGTTTAAGTGTATCTATTGTGGCTTTTGTGAAGAGGCTTGTCCTGTCGACGCTATTGTGGAGACTCAAATTTTTGAATATCACTTTGAAGAACGTGGCGAACATGTCATCACAAAAGAAAAATTATTAGCTTTTGGTGATAAGCATGAAGCCGAGATTGCAAAGCATAGAGCAATTGATGCACCTTATCGTTAAGTTTGAGAGCGACGAGTAAAACACCCACACGTATTGCTTTGGTGATAACGTGAAGTCAGAGGTATTAAAGTAAATGACATTTGAGCAATTCATCTTCTATATATTTGCAACAGTAACCATAGTTTCTGCTATTGCTGTGGTCACTGTGCGTAATCCTGTGTACGCAGCATTGTTTCTTATATTGACCTTTTTCACCAGTGCAGCAACATGGATACTATTAGAAGCCGAGTTTCTAGGGATTGTATTGGTACTGGTTTATGTCGGTGCTGTTATGGTGCTGTTTCTTTTTGTTATTATGATGTTAGATATCAATATTGATCCTTTGCGCGAAGGTTTTATACGTTATTTGCCGATGGGGATATTAGTAGCGATTGTTGTTGCAGCAGAAATTGTCATCGTACTTGGTTCTGATACTTTCAATATGGCTATTCCCGACCCTGTGCCATTGAGCGATAGCAACACTAAGGCACTAGGCGAAGTATTATATACAGAATATGTTTATCCATTTGAATTAGCCGCTGTTATTTTGGTGGTTGCTATTATTGCTGCTATATCACTTACCATGCGCAAGCGTCAAGATGCAACGAAACATCAAAATATTTCAGAGCAAATTCGTGTTAATAGTGCTGACCGTTTACGAGTCCTCAAGATGAAAGCAGAGGAGAAGCAATAAATGATCCCGTTATCGCATTTTCTCATATTAGGTGCTTTGCTGTTTTCAATTAGCATTGCAGGTATCTTTCTAAATCGTAAAAATATTATTATTTTATTGATGTGTATCGAGCTAATGTTGCTTGCTGTTAATATCAATTTTATCGCCTTCTCTCATTATTTAGGCGATATGGCAGGGCAAGTCTTTGTCTTCTTTATTTTAACGGTTGCTGCGGCAGAGGCGGCTATTGGCTTAGCTATTCTTGTTGTTGTCTTTAGAAATCGTCGCACGATCAATGTGCAAGAACTTGATCAGATGAAGGGGTAATGACAATGAGTATGGAATCTATCTATTTAGCCATTCCTTTGGCAGCATTAATCGGCTCAGTCATTGCAGGGTTGTTTGGTAGCAAAATCGGGCGTAAGGGTGCTCATACCGTCACACTATTAGGTGTTGGTACTGCCTGTATCTTGTCATTTGTTGTACTAAAGCATATTGCATTTGATGGCAATACTTATAACGCCTCTGTTTATACTTGGATGATGGTTGAAGGCGTAAAATTTGAAATTGGCTTTCTTATTGATAACTTAACCGCAATGATGATGGTAGTGGTGACATTTGTATCTTTTATGGTGCATGTTTATACCATTGCATATATGTCGGATGATGAGCATAACTGGCCAAAATCAAGTAGAGCAGGTGATAATAGTTATCAGCGTTTCTTCAGCTATATATCACTTTTCACCTTCTCTATGTTGATGTTAGTGATGTCGAATAACTTTATGCAGTTGTTCTTTGGTTGGGAAGCGGTGGGCTTAGTGTCCTATTTATTAATTGGCTTCTGGTCAACAAGAGAAACCGCAATCTTTGCAAATATGAAAGCATTTTTAGTCAATCGAGTCGGAGACTTTGGTTTTCTATTGGGTATAGGTGCTATTTTTGCTTATACAGGCTCTTTGGACTACAAGGAAGTTTTTGCAAAACTCCCAGAAATATCCGAACTATCCATTTCAATTATTCCAGGTCAAGAATGGTCATTAATAACAGTGGCTGCTATCTTGCTGTTTATTGGTGCGATGGGTAAGTCGGCTCAAGTTCCTTTGCATGTTTGGCTACCTGATTCAATGGAAGGTCCTACACCTATTTCGGCTTTGATCCATGCGGCAACAATGGTTACTGCGGGTATCTTTATGGTATCGCGTATGTCGCCTATTTTTGAGCTATCGGATGTTGCGCTAAACTTCATTTTAGTTATTGGTTCAATTACAGCCTTCTTTATGGGCTTAATCGGTATAGTACAAAATGATATAAAACGTGTTGTTGCTTATTCAACCTTGTCCCAGCTTGGTTATATGACAGTTGCATTAGGAGCATCGGCGTATAGTGCGGGTGTTTTCCACTTAATGACACATGCCTTCTTTAAGGCGTTGCTATTCCTTGCCGCGGGTTCGGTTATTATAGCAATGCATCATGAGCAAGATATTCGTAAAATGGGTGGCTTAAAGAAGTATATGCCAATTACCTATTGGACATCATTGATAGGCTCTTTAGCTCTGATTGGCTTTCCCTTCTTCTCAGGCTTTTTCTCCAAAGATATGATTATCGAAGCAGTTCATGAGTCTGAGTTATCCGCAGCAGGATTTGCCTACATTATGGTATTACTGGGTGTGTTTGTGACTGCATTTTATAGTTTCAGAATGTTCTTCTTAGTTTTTCATGGAGAAGAGCGTATGGATGACCATACAAAGTCTCACCTCCATGAGTCACCTTTAACAGTGACAATTCCTTTGATTGCTTTGGCTATACCCGCTGTTATCGCAGGTTATTTAGTCTATCCAATGGTTGTTGGCGACTTCTTTAATGGTGTTATTTATACTAGTGAAGCACATCCTGTTATTGAAGAATTATCAGAAGCTTATCATGGGATTTTCTCATTTGTTTTGCACGGCTTGATGGCTCCTCCTTTCTGGTTGGCAATGAGTGGTTTAGGAAGTGCTTGGTATATCTATATGAAGAAACCTTCAATTGCTCAATGGGGGTATGATAAGTTTCGTTGGTTGCATACTTTGCTAGATAAAAAGTATTTTGCAGATGATTTCAATCAAACTCTCTTTGCTGGTGGCGCATTAGCACTTGGTAAAGGTTTATGGAGAGCAGGAGATAGATTCTTGATTGATAATTTAGTGGTTAATGGTTCTGCTAAAGTAGTGGGTTGGTTCTCTGGGATTATTCGCCATATTCAAACAGGTTATTTATACCATTATGCATTCTCTATGATTATTGGTGTGTTATTAATTATTAGCTGGCTAATATTTGGAGTAAAACATGTTTGATGGATATTTGCTCAGTGCATTGGTATGGCTGCCAATTATTGGTGGTGTTATCACTTTATTGGTGAATGATCGTATTCTAGCTCGTCCTGTTGCGCTTATAGTTAGCGTGTTGACATTTGTAGTGAGTATCCCGCTATGGACTAATTTTGATCCTAACGGTTATGCAATGCAGTTTGTCGAGCTTATACCATGGATAGATACGTTCAATATCAACTATCACTTAGGTGTTGATGGCATCGCCATGCCACTGATTTTATTGAATACCTTTACTACTGTATTGATTGTGATTGCAGGTTGGCAAGTTATTCAGCATAAAGTGGGTCTGTATATGGCTGCCTTCTTAATTATGGAAGGTATTATCAACGGTGTATTTGCAGCACAAGATGCGATTCTATTTTATGTGTTCTTTGAAGCGATGCTGATTCCAATGTTTATTGTGATTGGTATTTGGGGTGGTGATAATCGTGTTTATGCCACCATGAAGTTCTTTTTATATACCTTCTTTGGATCGGTGTTTATGCTGATCAGTCTAATGTATATGTATTCACAAGGAGGAAGTTTTGCCATAGCTGACTTGCATAAGTTAGAGCTAGGAATGACCGCACAGGTGTTAATTTTCTTATCATTCTTGATTGCTTTTGGTGTGAAAATTCCTATGTGGCCTGTGCATACATGGCTACCAGATGCTCACGTACAAGCACCTACGGGTGGTTCGGTTGTGTTGGCCGCTATCATGCTGAAAATAGGTGGTTATGGTTTCCTACGTTTTACCTTGCCGATGGTTCCAGATGCATCATCTGAACTAGCATGGCTAGTTATCTTTATGTCCTTAGTAGCAGTCGTCTATATTGGTTTTATAGCACTTGTACAATCCGATATGAAAAAGCTAGTTGCTTACTCATCAATCGCACACATGGGCTTTGTTACTTTAGGTCTATTTCTTGTTTATCCTATTATCGCCAATACAGGCGCTGCAAATGGTTCTGCTTTAGCAGTGCAGGGTAGTATGGTGCAAATGGTATCGCACGGCTTTATATCAGGGGCGATGTTTCTGAGTATTGGCGTGTTATACGATCGTATGCATACGCGTGAAATATCTGCCTATGGTGGGGTTATCAATAGAATGCCAATCTTTGGTGCTTTGTTTATATTTTTTGCAATGGCGAATACAGGTTTGCCAGGTACATCGGGATTCGTCGGTGAGTTCATGATTATTTTGGCAAGTTTTAAAGCTAACTTTTGGATTGCATTCTTAGCGGCAACAACCTTAATTGTTGGTGCGGCTTATACTCTATGGCTTGTTAAGCGAGTCATTTTAGGTGAAGTAGGGAATAACGAAGTAGGGGCGCTAAAAGATCTTAATATTCGTGAGCTCTTTATGATGGGAGTTCTCGCAATAGCCGTACTTGCTTTAGGTTTGTGGCCAGACCCTCTCACTCATGTCATGACAGATACCATTGATCATATCATTCAGCAAGCAACCAGCTCTAAGCTGCCGATGCAATAGGATTAGAAATGCCAGAATATTTATCAGAAATTGCTCCAGCCTATCCAGAAATATTTCTACTGATAGCAACCTGTACAGTGTTATTGCTTGATCTTTTTGTTAAAGATTATCAGCGGTATATTACCTATATTGCCGTACAGGGAAGCTTGCTCTTTACAGCTTGGTTAGTTTATACAGCAACAGATAGCACAACAGTAGTTACTACCTTTAATGATATGTTTGTGGCTGACCCTATGGGGCGTATGCTTAAAATATCAATTATATTAATTACAATGGCTGTATTTTCCTATTCTCGACCTTATTTAAAAGATCGAAATATGTATAAGGGCGAGTTATTTACCTTAGGGCTGTTTGCCGTGCTTGGTATGATGGTTATGGTATCAGCCAAGACAATGCTATTAATCTATTTAGGCTTAGAGTTACTATCTTTATCGCTATACGCAATGGTTGCTTTTCGTCGTGACAACAGCGTGGCATCAGAAGCGGCTATGAAGTATTTTGTACTGGGTGCAATTGCTTCAGGTATGTTGCTCTATGGTATGTCAATTATTTATGGCTTAAGTGGTAGCTTGAATCTCTCTCATATTGCAAGCTATCTTTCGGAACAAGATGGTCTCATGTCAAACTTAGGTTTGTTGTTAGGTCTATCGTTCATCTTAGTTGGCTTTGGCTTCAAGCTAGGTGTCGTACCTTTTCATATGTGGATACCCGATGTTTATCATGGCGCACCAACAGCAATTACCATGTTTTTGGGTGCAGCACCTAAAATTGCAGTTTTTGCGATGATCTTCCGTTTGTTGGCAGAAGGTCTGGGGGATATGTCTGTCGGCTGGCAACAAATACTGATTCTTCTAGCGGCATTATCACTATTTGTCGGTAATATCATTGCAATAGCGCAAACTAATTTAAAACGAATGTTAGCTTATTCAACCATTTCACATATGGGCTTTGTTGCAATGGGCATACTTGCAGCAACTGAAGCAGGTTATGCAGCCTCAATGTTTTATATTATTACCTATGCGATTATATCAATGGGAGGCTTCGCCGTTATTATCTTCTTAAGTCATAAAGATTCTGAAGCAGATGAGTTGGCTGATTTGAAAGGCTTAAGCTCTCGTCATCCTTGGATTGCCTTTATGATGTTGCTATTTTTATTCTCGATGGCGGGTGTGCCACCTACCGTCGGCTTTTATGCTAAGTTATCGGTGATACAAGCAGTAGTAAGTGTTGATATTGTATGGTTAGCAGTGTTTGCTGTACTTATGTCGGTTATCGGAGCTTATTATTATCTACGTGCGGTTAAAATTATGTATTTTGATACAGCAGAGAAAAGTGTTGTAGCAGGAAAGGCAGGCTTTGAGTTTAACCTGTTGCTTAGCGCAAATGGTTTAGCTGTAATAGCTTTAGGGATGCTACCTAGTTTGTTAATGTCAGCTTGTGTGTCATCTGTAAATGTTATTTTTAATTAATATTATTTGATTTGTTTTTAATCAAACTAACTACTAGTACTCCAACCACGTTATAGACTCGTCTTGCGGGAGCGATATAACGTAGTTGGAGTACTGGTCTTCTTCGTTGGTTTGTAATTGATAATTTCAGAATGAAAATATCTTTACTTTTTATCGTGCTCTGTATTTGAAAAACACTTATATTTTTTCGATAAAATTACTTTTTTATAAATTAATAAAAATTTTAGATGAATGGTTTCTTTAGCTATAAAATATATTAAATACTTCTTGTAATAATATAAAAAATATAAAAAAAATGTTTTTTATAGCTAGGCTAATTTAATTATTTTTTATTCGAATATTATAAATTTATATCTCGTATTTTTTTTTACTTAGACTCAAGGTTGCCCATTCGTCGTATTTGCACTATCCTTATGTCCCAGATATTGTCCACCTACTTTGCAGTATATGTTCCACTATTTATACTATCCATGAGTTTTGCAATTTTTCTGTTGTTACAGAATTTATATAAAGATTAAAGTTAATAATAAATTTAGGAGTTTCCAAATGCTGAATAAACGTCATGCTTCAGTTGCGTTGTTATCATTACTGATACCTTTTATGGGTGTTGCCGTCGCAGAGGCGGACAGAATTGATGCAACTGCTACTTTACCTGATGCGAAACCAGGTGAATGTTATGCAAAAGCCATTGTACCTGCAAAGTTTGAAGTTCGTCCTGAGAAAGTGCTTGTAAAGCCAGAATATGAAACTGTTGAAATCATACCTGCAACTTACGATATTCAAGACAAGAAAGTATTAGTAAAAGAAGCTGCTAAAAAATTAGTTGCAGTTCCTGCTGTTTATAAAAGTGAGAACGAAACTATTGAAGTTTCACCTGCACGAAATGAGTGGGTTACACGTTTGGGTAAAAGAGGTATTCCAGCAAGTCCTGCCTTATTAGCCGCAGCTAAAACAAATGGAATTGATATTGATAATGCCGAAGTTGGTCAGTGTTTTGCTGAGTATTATATTCCAGCGAAATTTGAGACAAAAGAAAAAGAAGTTTTGGTAAAAGAAGAAGCTGAAGATATTAAAGTATCTCCAGCTCAATTTGATAAAGTAGATGAAGTTATCACAATTAAAGAACCTTCTAAAAAGAAAGTTTTAGTTAAAGCCGAGTATGAAACCGTTGAAGAGAAAATTGAAATAGAGCCAGCAAAGGCAGTCTGGAAAAAAGGTTCAGGACCAGTTTCTCGTATTGACAATAGTACTGGCGATATTATGTGTTTAGTAAAAGTCCCTGCTAAGTATAAAATTATTAAGAAGACTGTTCTTAAAACACCAGAAAAAATTGAAAGTGTTGAAATTCCTGCAGTCACTAAGGTTATAACGGTAAATAAACTAGTAAGCGATGCAACAGCTGATAAGGTTAAAGTACCCGCTGTTTACAAGAAAATATCGATTACTTCTAAAGTTGACGATGCTAAATTTATTTGGCGTGGAGCAAAAGTTGGTGGTGATGGTATTGCGACAGGTAATCAAATTTGTTTGAAAGGTATTCCAGCACAAAAGAAAGTTATCAAGAAACTGGTTGTTGAAAAACCTGCAACTGTTAAAGAAATTGAAATACCAGCCGTTTATAAGACAATTAAAGTTAAGAAAGTTGCAACGGAAGCAGAAGAGCGTCGTACAAAAGTTCCTGCGGTATATCATACGATTGAAAAACGTGTAAAAGTATCAAAAGAGCGCTTAGAGTGGCGTCGTATTTTATGTCAAACTAATATGAATACTGAGGTAAATAAACGCATCCAACAAGCACTGAAAGATGCAGGTGTTTATAAAGGTCCTGTTGATGGAAGTATCGGAGGGGGAACATTAAAAGCTGTTGAAAAGTACCAACGAGAGAAGGGATTACCAACAGGTGGTCTTACCATCCAGGTTCTTGAGAGTTTAGGTGTGATGTAGTTATTTTCTTATGTTGTAAAAAAGGTCGCTTTTTTAGCGACCTTTTTTTATGTCTGTCTTTTATCTATATAAAATTAATCCAACAGAATTATCTCTATTTTCTGCTCTTTAAATCTCTTCCTGAATCTGTGACTATAATGCGGATAACAGGGGATAAGATTAAGATATTGGTTCAGCAGGGGGTTTTAAAAAATCTTCGCTTCACTCTTAGGTTAAGCGGGTGTTTTTTTAACCCCATGATGAATAAATAGCAGAGT
>Ga0256832_1002930_pt1 | contig 11655 bp, 10 predicted proteins | sample 134614metaG_FD_190534 | JGI IMG/M metagenome (GOLD analysis project Ga0256832, IMG submission 190534) | Hydrothermal vent microbial communities from Lau Basin, Pacific Ocean - 134-614 | ecosystem: Environmental > Aquatic > Marine > Hydrothermal vents | place: Pacific Ocean: Lau Basin | collected...
CCGAAAACTTTAAAGCCGGTCAATTGGTTACTACCAGACAACTGCGTGAAGAAAATTCGATTTTGCGTCGTCAAGACAAAAAATTGGTTGTCGCACGTGATGTAATACCGGCAACGGCATCGCCTGTATTGCAAGGTATTACCAGAGCGTCCTTACAAACCAAATCCTTTATTTCTGCGGCATCGTTCCAAGAGACGACCAAGGTCTTAAACGAAGCGGCTATCAGAGCCAAAGTGGATAATTTGGAAGGCTTGAAAGAAAATGTGATTGTCGGTCGAAAAATTCCTGCCGGAACCGGCTTGAAAGAGTATGAAAACATCACGGTTTCGCAAAAAGAAGACTATGAGAACATGATTATTGATAAAATACAAAACAATTTTGTAGATTAATTTATAAAACTAGAATTATGAGCGATCCAAAGCAACAACAGCAAATTAACATAGAGTTAACCGAAGAAGTAGCCGATGGTATTTATGCCAATCTGGCGGTTATCAATCATTCGGCTTCTGAGTTTATTGTTGATTTTATCAACATTATGCCGGGGGTTCCTAAGGCAAAGGTTAAGTCACGTATCATTTTAACCCCGCAACATGCCAAGCGTTTGGTTCGGGCGTTGAATGAAAATGTAAAACGCTTTGAAAGTGTTCATGGTGTTATTAAAGATTATGAAAAAGTAGGTAACCCGCCCATAAATTTCGGTCGTGGTAGCGAAGCATAATGTTTTGTAAATAAGATAATTTTAAAAAACCGCTTGATTAGTTTTTCAAGCGGTTTTTCTTTTGTTTACACCGGGAATGTCAAATCCCCAATATAATACCGCGTACATATTCAATATAATCCAATAAATTGTACTATTTTCATGTTGTAGCGGTATATCTTGTCCCGACTTGTCGGGAATACCAAAATATTTTTGGACTATTTTTATTTAAAATTGGTATAATTTTTTATAATTATAACTTTTGCCGTAAATTTGTCTTTCTAAAATTATATTAAATGAAGATATCATATAATTGGTTAAAACAGTTTATAGACATAGATTGGGAAGCGGAAAAGACCGGTGAATTATTGACAGATTTAGGACTTGAAGTTGAAGGAATTGAGAATTTTGAATCTGTCAAAGGCGGTTTAAAAGGTGTGGTCACCGGAAAAGTTTTGGATGTTTATAAACATCCGAATGCTGATAAATTGTCGATAACTAAAGTAGATTTGGGTACCGGAGAGCCGGTACAGATAGTTTGCGGCGCCCCGAATGTAGCTGAAGGTCAAATTGTACCGGTGGCAACCGTTGGAACTGTTTTGTATGATAAAGATCATAACGAATTTAAAATCAAAAAAGGTAAAATCAGGGGTGAAGTCAGTTATGGAATGATATGCGCCGAGGATGAATTGGGCTTGGGCGATAATCATGATGGCATTATGGTCCTAGATGAATCTATTGAAGTTGGTAAAGATTTACGAGAAGTTTTAGATGTTGAAACTGATCAAGTTTTTGAAATCGGCTTAACCCCAAACCGTGCCGATGCTATGAGTCATATGGGCGTTGCCAGAGATTTGCGAGCCGGTTTAACACACCTTAATCAAAATGTAAATTTTAATACACCTTCAGTTTCAAAGTTTAATATTGACAGCAAAACCCGTCCGATTCAGATTGAAATACAAGATAAAGACAAATGCCCGCGTTATGTTGGTATTACTATTAAAAATGTAAAAGTGGGTCCGTCCCCAAAATGGATGCAAAACCGTTTAAAAGCCATTGGTTTGTCACCAATTAATAATATTGTTGACATTACCAACTATGTAATGCACGAATTGGGACAACCTTTGCATGCCTTTGATGCCGAAAAAATACACGGACACAAAATCATTGTTAAAACAGCTGAACCGGGTGATACTTTGGTTACATTAGATGGTGTTGAACGCCAACTGCATCCGGAAGATTTGATTATTTACAATGAAAAATCACCGATGGTGATTGCAGGTGTATTTGGTGGTATTGATTCCGGAATTACTGATGATACAACCGATGTGTTCTTGGAAAGTGCTTATTTTGATCCGGTCAGTATCAGAAAATCAGCCAAACGCCATGGGTTAAATACCGATTCATCCTTTAGATTTGAGCGTGGTATTGACCCGGATATGACAGATTATGCTTTAAAAAGAGCCGTTACATTAATTAAAGAATATGCCGATGCAGAAATTGTCACCGACTTAATAGATGTCTATCCTAACAAAATAGAGCCACATAAAATTTCCTTGTCGTATGACTATCTGAATACTTTGGTTGGTAATAAAATAGACAAGAACATTATTAAAAATATTTTGGCTTCTTTAGAAATTAAGATAGCTTCGGAGACTGATCATGGTTTAAATTTGATTGTGCCGGCTTATCGCGTTGATGTTACCAGACCGGCGGATATTGTTGAAGAAATATTGCGGGTTTACGGATATAACAATATCGATTTTTCTTCTAAAATAAATGCCAGTGTTGAAGCATCTGACAAATTTGCTTCCTATAAAATAGAAAATATAGTGGCAGATCTTTTGTCTTCTCGTGGTTTTACCGAAATCATGTCTAATTCTTTGACGACACCAAAATACGTGTCATTATCATCTCAAATAAATGGTAAATCTACGGTGGAAATTCTCAATCCGTTGAGTCAAGATTTAAGTGTTTTACGACAATCGTTATTGTTTAGTGCTATGGAATCGGTTGCATACAATATGAATCGCAGACAATTGGATTTAAAATTCTTTGAGTTTGGTAAAGTTTACAATCAATATGGTGAAGGTAAGTATGATGAAGGAAAACATTTATCTTTGATAATGACCGGAAAATTATTGCCCGAAAATTGGTTGGTGCCTACAACTGCTACCGGTTTTTATCATTTAAAGGGACAAGTTGAAGCCGTTTTAAAACGTTTTGGAATACATGATTATCAGTTAAAACCGGCTAAAAATAAAGACTTGTACGAAAGCATCGTATTTGAAGTTCATAAAAAACCCTTGGTTACATTAGGAAAAGTCAAACCGGCTATCAAAAAATATTTTGGTATTACCAAAGATGTATTTTATGCCGATTTTCTTTGGGATAATCTTTTGGAACAAGTCAAAAAACATAGTCAAGTGTCCTATCGTGAGATTCCAAAATTTCCTTTGGTCAGACGTGATTTGGCATTGGAAGTGGATAAAAACGTAAGTTATAAAGATTTGTATGATATGGCTTTTGATGTCGAAAAAAAACTGTTACAAGGCGTCAATTTGTTTGATGTATATGAAGGTAATAAAATAGCTGAAGGTAAAAAATCTTATGCATTGAGTTTTGTCTTACAAGACAAATATAAGACATTGAATGACAAACAGATTGATAAAGTAATGAAGAAGATATTTCAAACTTATGAACAAAAATTTGGGGCTAAATTGCGTCAATAAATAATTTTAAGCATTAGAAAAGAGAAAAGCCGGAAAACTTCCGGCTTTTTTATGAGTTGATTTTTAGATTATTTAACATTTCTTTCGTACTCTTTGAGATATTTTTCATCTAAATCAAAGTCTTCCATAAATTTGGTGGTATAATTACCGGCAATAAAATCTGGGTCATCCATTAATTGTCTATGGAACGGAATAGTTGTTTTAACACCTTCAATTACAAACTCATCTAAAGCTCGTTTCATTTTTTCAATCGCTTCTTCACGAGTTTGAGCTGTTGTAATGAGTTTGGCAATCATAGAATCGTAATAAGGCGGAATGACATAACCTTGATAAGCATGTGTATCAAGCCGGACACCATGTCCCCCCGGTGCATGAAAAGTTTTTATAACCCCCGGTGACGGACGGAAATCGTTATATGGGTCTTCTGCATTGATACGGCATTCTATGGAATGCAATTTCGGAACATAATTTTTACCTAAGATAGGTACCCCTGCAGCGACTTTAATTTGTTCTCTGATTAAATCATAGTCAATCACTTGTTCCGTAATAGGATGTTCAACTTGAATACGGGTATTCATTTCCATAAAGTAGAAGTTACGATGTTTGTCAACTAAAAACTCAACGGTTCCAACACCTTCGTAATTAATACTCTCTGCAGCTTTAACGGCAGCTTCCCCCATTTTTTCTCGTAAATCATCAGTCATAAAAGGAGAAGGGGTTTCCTCAATCAATTTTTGATGACGTCTTTGAATGGAACAATCTCGTTCAGAGAGGTGTGCCGCTTTACCGTATTGATCACCAATGATTTGTATTTCTATATGACGAGGTTCTTCAATAAGTTTTTCAAGATACATGCCATCATTACCAAATGCCGCTTTAGATTCTTGACGGGCATCGTCCCAAGCTTTTTTGAGATCATCTTTTTTCCATACGGCACGCATACCTTTACCACCACCGCCGGCAGTCGCTTTAAGCATCACCGGATAGCCGATTTCATCGGCGAGTTTTTCGGCTTCTTCGTAAGATTCGAGAAGTCCTTTGGAGCCGGGAACTGTTGGAACACCGGCTGCAATCATAGTTTTTTTTGCCGTAGCTTTATCTCCCATTTGATTAATCATCTCAGGGGTAGGTCCTATAAATTTTAAATTATGATCTTCACAGAGTTTGGCAAACTTGGCATTTTCTGCCAAAAATCCATATCCGGGATGTATGGCATCGGCATTAGTGATTTCTGCTGCTGCAATGATACCGGGAATATTTAGGTATGATTCGCTACTGGCAGGTGGTCCTATTTTGACGGCTTCATCGGCAAACCTGACATGTAAACTGTTTTCGTCAGCTGTCGAGTAAACCGCTACTGTTTTGATACCCATTTCTTTGCAAGTGCGTATAATACGCAGGGCAATTTCACCACGATTGGCAATTAATATTTTATTAAACATATAAATACATTTTGGTTACTACAAAGGCTCTACTAAAAATAATGGTTGATCGAATTCGACAGGTGTAGCATCGTCAACCAAAACTTTTACAATCTTACCGGAAACTTCCGATTCAATTTCATTGAAGAGCTTCATTGCTTCAATAATACAAACGACATCACCTTCTTTGATTGTGTCACCTACTTCAACATAAGGTGGCTTGTCCGGTGAAGGTTTGCGATAAAAAGTGCCGATTATTGGTGCTTTAATAGTAATGTACTTAGATTCATCTATTTCGTTTTTAGAAGTTTCTGCAGTCGGAGTAGTCGGTGCAGTTGCAGTAGGTGCTGCAGCTGGTGGAATACTTGCCGGAATAGCAGTTACGGTTGTAGCTACAGGGGCTGAGGTCACATATTCGGGTTTGTTTTTAATGGTTAGTTTAAAATCTTTATTTTCGATTTTAACTTCACTGACGCCGGATTTGGCGACAAATTTTATGAGATTTTGTACTTCTTTAATGTTCATATTAAAAAATTTTAGTTAGTTATTTGATTGTTTTAAAGAGCAAAATAGAAAAAAAATCAGAAAAAAAAACTGTTTTTTGTTTAAAAATAGAAAAAACGCCATTTGTTGAAATAAAATGGCGTTTTTAACAGTTTTTTTGTGATTTTTAAGCTTCTTCTTGCTCAGGATCAATTACAACTTTACCTTTGTAATATAATTTTCCTTCGTGCCAGTGTGCTCTGTGATATAAATGTGCTTCACCGGTAGTCGCATCAATTGCTATTTGAGGCATATCAATTTTGTAATGCGTTCTTCTTTTACGGCCTCTTTGTTTGGATATTTTTCTCTTAGGATGTGCCATCGTTATTGCTTTTTATCTGTTAATATATTTTTTAATACCGCCCAACGCGGATCTATAGTTTGATTATTATCTTCTTGTTCTTCTGATGTTTGATGCTCGTCATAGTTGATGATATATTTAGCATTTTCGGCAATTTTTTGTCCCGAAACAATATCGGGATGTATGCGTTTTGAGGGAATACTCAAAATAACAGATTCATAAATCTGTTGTGCTATGTTAAACAAGTGCGAATTATATGGAATCAAGATTAAATCGTCACGGTCATCATTAAAAGTATCACTAAATTTGACAATAAAATCTAAATTACCTTCAATCTCTTGGTCAAACATGTCGCCGCTGATATCACAAGGCACTTGAACGGTACCTTTGTTGTGAATGTTAAACTCTAAAAGCTGGTCGCTCTTGTTAAAATCTATCACTATGTCAATATCACATTGGTCAAATTCGTCGTTATCAAACAGCTTAAAAAATTCTTGGTCTAAATGAAATTGGTATTGGTGTTTACCGTTTTTCAGACCACTAAATTTTATGTCATACGATTTCAATGCCTTCATCTTCATCATTTTCAGCTTGCAAAATTACAAATATTTTTGGGAATATGAAACTATTATAGTTAAAAGTTACACTTCGACAGGCTCAGTGACCTAAGTTTAAGGTTAAAAGTTTTAGTAACAAGTGTCAAGTAGCTAGTAAGTTTTCTGCTACTGCATGAGTTCTCTTTTGTAGCAAATCAATATACCTATTTTAATGATTTATCAATATATTAAACATTATTGCATAAAAAAATATTTGAAGCATGAGTCATATTTATAGTAGTGCGATAGATTATTCAGACAAAAGGATTTTTTAGCAGAGATAATTGTATTTAGCATGTTTTGATAAAAAAATCGAAAAATTTGATCATTTAAAAGGTGTTTTGTAAAGAAAATGCGATTTTCTTATCGTAATTCGGTATATTTGTAAAGAAATCTCAAAAATCTTTACTGTTTAAATCTTACGGTATCCGGGTTCATGTTGCAGTGATTCAATGATTTAAAGGAAGTGTTTACTGTTTTGCAAAAAGTTATTAGTGGAAAGTTTAAAGTTCTAGTAACTAGTAGCAAGTTGTAAGTAACAAGCAGGCTGATATTTGTAATAAATTCGTATTTTTGGTAAGAGTCCCAGAACATATTAAGACCGTTGCAAAACCATCCGATTTCATTTTTTTAATGATTTTATAAAATTTTTATTCAATATTTTTTCATTTAGTCACTTTTTTGGACTTTTTTGCTCATATTACGCTAATATTTCCCTTGTTTTTTTGTCATTTTTTATATTTTTTACCTTGCAACGGTCTTATATTATTAAGCAGTTTAATAAATATGAAAAATGGAAAATTTCTTAAAGTTATAAGATTCGTAGGACCTATTTTAATGGTACTTCAAATTGCCGTTTTATTTACTGATTTTTACAGTAATTTTTTTGAAAACAATCCGGATTGGGCTGTATTAATTATGTTAATAATGTCTTTGCCAGCTTTAATAGATGCTGTTTTGTATTTAAAAAATGTCACTGATGAAGAAAAGGATGAGTATGTTTATTCTTCTTCTTTTGTGTTTGTATTAGGAAATATTACCTTGTTTATTTTTTGGCTTATATTATTATCAAACAGGTTAAGGAAATAAATTTTGTTTATGTAAACTACACGATGCAATCATGCAGTAATAGGGTGTATTATTTACCGCTGAATAACAAAACCATCAAAATTTCGACAAGGGCTTTCTTCCAGAATATTAACATTATCAACCTTTGAAAGCGGAGAACCTTGATGAAGCCATTGCACAAATGTATTTAGTTTGGTTTCATCATCACTTTCCACTTCTACATAAACGCTACCGTCCGGTTCGTTACGTACGAAACCTTTAAGATGTAAGCTTTTCGCTTTATCGTTAGTGTATTTGCGAAACCAAACACCTTGGACTTTGCCTTCAACTTTAATTTTATAATGTTTACAAGTCATAGGTTACCGGATTATAATTTTTTGCAAATATAAGCGGTCTTGTCTTGTTATTAAAATCTGATAAATTCCCGAAGCCAAATTATTTAGTTGAACCGGAATAAGTTGTTGACCGGATTGCAAAGATAAGACCTCTCTACCGGTATGGTCTATTAATTTAATATCGATGTTTTGCGGCTTTTCTTGCTTTATAAACAGTTGATTTAGAACAGGGTTAGGGTAAATAATTATACCTATTTCCGACAAAGCGTTTATACCGGCATTGCCATATTCATAACATCCCATATCGGGGGCATTGCCATTGTAGGGCAATCCGATGTCTAGTCCGGCATCGATACAGGGCGAGTTAGCTTGTAGATGAAAATCGCCTTGTGACGGGTTTACAAATAGCGGATTGACATTGTTCAAATTATGGTTTCCGGTGGCATCATCGGGAATATCTACATCAGAATAATTGATATCTACCGTAGTATTTTGACCGACATTGATATCTTTGCCATAGGTTTGACTGTTGCCGTAAAAAATACTGTTTACAATACTAACATCGGCATAATCAAAATCGGCTGCGCCTCCTTCACCGGCGCCGTAAGCGGCATTGTAAACGAATGTGCAATTGGCAATATTTAAGCTTGTCTGAGGATTTAAGCTTTTTAAAGCACCACCACCAGAATTGTTAGTACTGTTCTGATAAAAAAGACATTGGGTAAGATGCATATTAAGTGCCGTATAAAACATAATGGCGCCACCACCGTAATTGCTTGAATTGCCAATGAATTGGCAGCGGGTTATTTCCGAATTACCATCATTGGTAAACTTGATGGCACCGCCTTCACCATAGGCGTGATTGTATTCAAATAAGCAATCTTCAAATTTGGTAAGCATTTGCGTACTACTACCGGAATTCATGGTATAGACTGCTCCACCCATGCCATTGTCATCACCGGTGGCATCGTTGTGTGAGAAGATGCAATTATAAAACTGCGCATCGGCATCTTTAATCACGACAGCTCCTCCATGCATATTCGGATAACTTCCGGTAGCACTGGTCTTGCCATATTCAAACTTGCAATAATGAAAGATGCTGATATCCGGTGTACCGTCTAATCTTATACCACCCCAACCCGTGTTTTGATCAGCAGGTGTAAAAACGATAAGATGGTTGTCGCTGCCATTGGCTTCTATTTTGCCATTGACATAGATACGGTAATAGCCTTGAAACACTACTTGTACACCGGCTTCAATACTTAATGTTTGTCCGGTCGGAATCGTAATATCTCCGGTAACTTGATACGGTGAATGGCTCAAAGTCCAAGTGCCCGATTGGTTGCCGGACACTTGGGTTTGTGCAAAAATAAATTGGCTTAAAAAGATGAGAATGAGACTTAATTTATTTTTCATAGTTGTTTTAAATTATTTTCGTTTGCGTAGATTTAATTCTTCGGCAAAGTCCAGTTCCAAAAATTCATATTTGCCACGGGTTTCCATATTTTTGAGTTCTTCGTCATACTTTCTCAAATCTTTTCGCATGACTTTTGAGCTGATAGTTTTAGGAAAAGCTTCCATAAACTCTATAGAGCGTGGTCGCTTGTAAGGCGCCATTCGTCCTCTGATAAATTTAAAGAGTGTTAATGCAGTGGCTTCATTTTTATCATAACCCGGTTTTAAGACGATAAATGCTTTGGGAACGATACGTTCCAAATGATCGATAGTGGGGATAACGCCTACTTCCAGAACCGCTTCATGTTCCATGATTTCACTTTCTACTTCAAACGGGCTGATACGGTAATCTAAGCTTTTAAACACATCATCAGAACGACCGATAAAGAAAAAGAAACCGTTTTCGTCTTGGTAAGCCGTATCACCGGTTAAATACCACGAGCCTTTAAAAATTTCCATATTTTTATCTTCATCATCATAGCCTTTGAGTAAGCCCAAAGGACGATATGGATAGGTTCTGACGGCTAATTGTCCGTCTTTTCCGGTAGGTACTTCGTCAAGCTTGCCATCCATTACTTTGATTTCATAGCCCGGCGAAGCTTTTCCCATAGATCCAGCTGGCACTTGCATACCTTTTGGGGTAAAAATCAAGGCAGTGGTTTCTGTTTGTCCATAACCTTCTCTTAATTGCAAGCCGGTAATTTCTTCGACTTTTCTGGTGATTTCAGGGTTGAGCGGTTCTCCGGCACTGACTATTTTTTTGAGATTAAAATTATATTTTTCAAAATCCTTTAGCACAAATAATTTCCAAACACTCAAAGGGGCACAAAGGCTGGTAATTTGATGTTTTTCAATCATTTGTAAAGTTTTTTCGGGGTCGAATGCCGTATAATGAAAGGTGAAAATAGTAGCACCGGCATTCCAAGGTGCCATAAAGCTGCTCCATGCAAACTTTGCCCAGCCCGGTGAACTGATATTATAATGTATATCATCTTGCTGTAAATCGAGCCAATACATAGTAGTTAAATGTCCAACCGGATAGTGGTAAGGATGAATGACTAATTTGGGTTGAGAAGTCGTTCCGGAAGTAAAAAACATAAACAGAATGTCAGTTGTAAAGGTGATGAAATCCGGTATGAATTCCGTTTCGTAATTTCCGGTTTCTTCATATTTAATCCATTGGGTATCTTTATAAGTTTCATGTTCACGCGGGATGGTGATATGTGGCACATTTATCAGGGCTTTTAAGCCATTTAATATGTCACCGGCTTGGTCAATACGTTCGATAAATTTATGATGAGCAATTACGAAACTGATATTTCCCCGTTTGATACGATCACTGATGTCATCAGGTGAGAGCAGGGTAGAAGCCGGAATAATTGTGCCACCGAGCTTCATAATGCCTAAAAACAATTCAAAGATTTCTACCGATGTATCCATCATAATTAGGACGCGATCCCCTTTTTTAAAACCTTTTGCTTGTAAAAAATTAGCCACTTGATTGGAACGTTGGCGTATTTGTTCAAAACTCACTTTTTGTTCATTGCCTTCCGTATCGGCATAAATCAAAGCGGTTTTGTCATTGTGTTTAGCCATTTCGTCAAAATATTCAGTTGCCCAATTAAATTTTGACATGATGGGCCATTGGAAGACTTCTAGGGCGTCTTCATAAGAAGAAACTTGTTGTAAATCATTGCGAAGTTTTAAGAATTTTTGAGCGTCGGTTAGGTTTTTCATAATAAAATCTTTTAAAAGATGATAGAACAGTATCAAATTTAGATAAAAATTATGAAAAGTTGTCTGTTTTACATCATTTTTTTAAAGCCCCAACCAGTTTTTAAAATCTTTAACGCGTTCACGAGCCACAATAACATCGGTTTGAGTGACGGGGTGCAAAATGATTTTGAGCCGGCTGTTGGTATATTGCACAACGTCTTTTATGGCTTTTGATGATAGAATAAATTGCCGGTTGATGCGGAAAAAAAAATCGGGATTGAGTTGTTTTTCTATCTTTTCGAGTGCTTGGTCATACATAAATTCTTCACCGGAATAGGTTACCAGCCAAGTGGTTTTGTCTTGACTGTAAAAATAGGCAATCTCTTCTACGGGAATACTTTGTAAATGGGTGCCATATTGTACCCCAAAACGTTTTTTATAATCTTTATCATTTTTTATGCTTGATATAAGCTGTTGAATATCAACTTCTTTGTTAGTATTGTTGTGAAATTTATCCAAGGCAAACCGCAAGTCGTCTGGTTTAACCGGTTTGAGTAGATAATCTATACTGTTAAGCTTAAAAGCTCTAATGGCATATTGGTCATAAGCAGTTGTAAAAATGATGGCACTTTGTGCCGGAACTTGTTCAAAAATATCAAAAGATATCCCGTCGGATAATTGAATATCGGCAAAAATCAAATCCGGTGCCGGATGTTGTTTTAACCAACTTACGGCTTCTGATACACTATGTAACATAGCGCTGACCAAAATATTTTCTTTGGCAAGCATAC
>Ga0256832_1002931_pt1 | contig 11653 bp, 10 predicted proteins | sample 134614metaG_FD_190534 | JGI IMG/M metagenome (GOLD analysis project Ga0256832, IMG submission 190534) | Hydrothermal vent microbial communities from Lau Basin, Pacific Ocean - 134-614 | ecosystem: Environmental > Aquatic > Marine > Hydrothermal vents | place: Pacific Ocean: Lau Basin | collected...
CCAAGGCGGTGAAGCGGCGCGAGCGGCTCGATCTGCTGACGGTGCTTACCGTCTGCGATATCCGCGGCGTCGGCCCCGGCACCTGGAACAACTGGAAGGCCATGCTGCTGCGCCAGCTCCATGCCGACACGACGGCCGTGCTCGAGGGCGGAATGGAAGCGCTCGGCACCGCCGCGCGGGCATCGGAAGCGAAAAAGGCGCTCAGGGCCGCGCTCGCGGACTGGGAGCGCGCGGCGGTGAAAAAGGAAATCGCACGCCATTACGACGATTACTGGCAGGGGCTTCCCGGCGAGGCGCATGTGGTTTTCGCCAGGATGCTGCGCGATCTGCCGGAAAACGAGATCGCCATCGATCTCAAGCCCGATCCCGAACGCGACGCTACCCGTGCGGCCTTTGCGCTCGCCGATCACCCCGGCATCTTCTCGCGCCTTGCCGGGGCGCTGGCGCTCGTGGGCGCGAATGTGGTGGATGCGCGCACCTATACTTCGAAGGATGGCTATGCCACGGCCGTTTTCTGGATCCAGGACGGCGACGGCCGGCCCTATGACAGCTCGAAGCTCAAGCGCCTGCGCCAGATGATCATGAAAACGCTCCACGGCGAGATCATCGCCCGCGATGCCCTGAAATCGCGCGACAAGCTGAAGAAGCGCGAGCGCCCCTTCCGCGTGCCCACCGTCATCAGCTTCGATAACGAGGGCTCCGATCTCTACACGATCATCGAGGTGGATACCCGCGATCGTCCCGGCCTGCTATTCGATCTCACCCGCACGCTCGCCAATGCCAATATCCAGATCGCCAGCGCCGTTATCGCCACCTATGGCGTGCAGGCGGTGGACAGCTTCTATGTGAAGGACATGTTCGGCCTGAAGCTCCACAGCCGCGAAAAGCAGAAGCGGCTCGAGGAAAGACTGCGCCGCGCCATCGAGGAGGGGGCCGAGCGGGCCAGGGGCGAGGCATGAGCGAAAGGGCCGCGAAGCCGGAAGCCCCGCCCACGCGCAGCACCATGACCTCGGGCTTCCTCACCGTGGGCGGCTGGACTCTCATGAGCCGCATCCTCGGCTTCCTGCGCGACATGATGATCGCCGCCTATCTCGGCACCGGCGCCCAGGCCCAGGCCTTCATCGTGGCCTTCTCGCTGCCCAATCTCTTCCGCCGCTTCTTCGCGGAAGGGGCGTTCAACATGGCCTTCGTGCCGATGTTCGCAAAAAAGCTGGAAGCGGGCGACGATCCCCTGGGATTTGCCCGCGATGCCTTCTCGGCGCTGCTGGCCTTTCTTTCGCTGTTCACGATCCTCGCCATCTGGGCCATGCCCTGGCTGGTGCTCGCCATGGCGGCCGGATTCGCCGGCGACGAACGCTTCACGCTTGCGGTGGAATACGGGCGCATCGCATTCCCCTACATTCTCTTCATCTCGCTCGCGGCCCTGCTCTCGGGCGTGCTCAATGCCACCCGCCGCTTCGCCGCCGCCGCCGCCGCGCCGGTGCTCCTCAACGTGATCTTCATCGCCGCGCTCCTTCTGGCGGCCCGGCTGGGGCTCGATGTGGGGCGCACCATCACCTGGGCGGTGCCGATCGCGGGCATGGCGCAGCTTGCGCTGGTGTGGCTGGCGGCAAGGCGGGCCGGGTTTGCGCTGATACCGCGCCGCCCCCGCATCACCCCGGATCTCGTCCGCCTCGCCCGCATCGCCGCCCCCGCCGCGCTCGCCGGCGGCGTGGTTCAGATCAATCTCCTGATCGGGCGCCAGGTGGCCAGCCGGTTCGATGCCGCGGTGGCCTGGCTATACAATGCCGACCGCCTCTACCAGCTTCCGCTCGGGGTTGTCGGGATCGCGATCGGGATCGTGCTTCTCCCCGAGCTTTCCCGCCGCCTCGAAGCCGGCGACACAAAGGGCGGACAGGACGCCTTCAGCCGCGCCGCGGAGATCGCGCTGGCGCTGACCATCCCCGCCGCCGTGGCGCTGATCGTGGTGCCGATCCCGCTTGTGGAAGTGCTCTTCCAGCGCGGCAGATTCGGCCCCGACGACACCGCCGCCACCGCCGCCGCCGTGGCTGTCTACGGGCTCGGCCTGCCGGCCTTCGTGCTGCAGAAGATCTATCAGCCGCTGTTCTTTGCGCGTGAAAACACCCGGACGCCCTTCTACTACGCGCTTGTATCGCTCCTTGTGAATGCCGCTCTGGCAATCGGCCTTGCCCCGGTGATCGGCTATCTGGCCGCCGCGCTCGGCACCAGCATTTCCGCCTGGGCGATGGTCTGGCAGCTGCGGCGCGGTTCGCGCCCGATGGGCCGGGCGGCGCGGCTCGACGGGCGCTTTCGCCGGCGCATCTGGCGCATCCTGGCGGCAAGCCTCGCGATGGGGATCTGTCTCTATCTCGGGCAGCTGGTGCTGGGCCCTGTTTTCGCGCTTGCCGGCTGGCGCTATCTTGCGCTGGCCATTCTCATCGCCATCGGTGCGATCAGCTATTTCGCCTTCGCCCGGCTTTTCGGCGCCTTCCGGCTGGCGGAGATGAAAGCCGGCTTGCGGCGCGGGCAGGGCTGAGGGCCTGCGCCCTGCGCCTCTGACCGGGGCTGGATGCCTCCGGCGGGGATATTTAAGAGACCAGTGAGGGGGGGAAAGCCTCAACGGCGGCGGATCACCCGCAGGAAATGGCGCCAGCCTCCGGGGGCAAGCAGGATGGTGAGGGCGAAACCGGCGGCGAAACCTGCAATTTCGGCGATCCAGTCCTTCGAGGAGCCGAAGAGGATACCGAAGACAAGCTGGATCAGGAGCAGAAAGCCGATCAGGCTGAAGGCGCGGTATCTGTTTGCGCCGACGGCGGCCAGCCTGTTCATCAAGAGATAGGTGAAGGCGCCGATCAGCCCGTAGACGGCCGGAAAGCCCCCGGTGAGCGGGCGGCCATCGGGCACCAGCAGACCATAGGCCAGCGCCCCGAAGATCGCCGCGCCGAAGAACACTACCAGCACCGCCCAGAAGGAGAGCACCTCGCCCACCGCCTTGCCGATCGCGAGGATGAACACCACGACGAACAGCATCTGGGTGAAGGAAACATGGATGAAAGGATAGGTGGCGAAACGCACGAGAAGTTCGGGCGGCGCCTGGCCCGTTTCCAGCATCCATTGCAGGATCTGCGGGTAGAAGGCGTAATCGCGCAGGGCCGCCAGCCGCCAGCCCACCGCCTCGGGCGGGCCGATGAAGCCTTTGGTAGCCAGCGAGAACAGCACCTCGAGGCCGAAGATCACCACCGCCAGCGCGATGACCACCGGAGGGAGGGGATTGAAGGGGGGCGCATTGTGATCCTGCTGCATTTTCGAGCTTTCCCGTATTGCCTGCCATCCCATTGACGGCCCTTCGCAGCATCGGTAAGCGAAAGCCCAGCGAATTGCCAGACGGAGAAGCATCATGAGCGAGGCCGCAACCACGCCCGCAGCCGACAACAGCGCCTTCAGCCCCCGGGTTTTTTCGGGCATCCAGCCCTCGGGCGGGCTGACGCTGGGCAATTACCTCGGCGCGATCAAGCGCTTCGTGGAGATGCAGGAAAGCGGGATGGAGACGATCTACTGCATCGTCGATCTCCATGCGATCACCGTCTGGCAGGAGCCCGAAAAGCTGCGCCGCGCCACGCGCGAGCTATGCGCCGGCTATATCGCCGCCGGGCTCGATCCCGAAAAATCCATCCTCTTCAACCAGAGCCAGGTTTCGGCCCATGCCGAGCTTGGCTGGGTGTTCAGCTGCGTGGCGCGCATCGGCTGGCTCAACCGCATGACCCAATTCAAGGACAAGGCCGGCAAGAACCGCGAGAAGGCGAGCGTGGGGCTTTTCAGCTATCCCACGCTGATGGCGGCCGATATCCTGCTTTACCATGCCACCCATGTGCCTGTGGGCGAGGATCAGAAGCAGCACCTCGAGCTTACGCGCGATATCGCCGCCAAGTTCAATCACGATTACGGTGTGGATTTCTTCCCCCTGCCCGAGCCCGTGATCGAGGGCGCGGCAACCCGGGTGATGAGCCTGAGGGACGGCACGAAGAAGATGTCGAAATCCGATCCGTCCGACATGAGCCGCATCAACATGACGGATGACGCCGACACGATCGCGAAGAAGATCCGCAAGGCAAAGACCGATCCCGATGCCCTGCCGAGCGAGGTGGCGGGGCTCGAGGGGCGGGCGGAGGCGAAGAATCTCGTCAGCATCTATGCCGCGCTTGCGGATATCTCGGTGGAAGAGGCGCTGAGGCAGGTGGGGGGGAAGCAGTTTTCCGAATTCAAGCCGATGCTTTCGGAGCTTGCGGTGGAGAAGCTTTCGCCCATTGCCGGCAGGATGGAAGAGCTGATGCAGGATCCGGGCGAGCTGGACCGCATCCTAGGCGATGGCGCCGCGCGAGCACGTGCAATCGCCGCGCCGATCCTCGATCGCACGCTGGATATCGTGGGGATGGTGCGCTAGCGATTTCGGGGTATTTGGCGCGTGGGGGCCATTTCAAGGAGGCCGCGGGATGTGGCGCAGGATTGCTGGCCTGGCTCTCACCCTGCTGCTGATCGTTTCCCTTGTCGGCACGGTTCGAAGCGGCCTCGCCATCTATCGCGCGCCCGCATTCAAGCCTCTCGTGGATGAGGCACAGGATCGGATAGAGGCAAAGGTGGAGTGCCTCGCCGCGAGGGAGATCACACAGGAAAAGCTGGATCGGAAACTGAAATCGCTCCTCCTGGAGGAGCCGCGGAACTGGCTGGCGATCGATGCCGTCATCGAGGTGGCGGGGCACCACGGCGTTGCACCCTCGCCCAAGCTGGCTAACAGGATCGCGGACGCGCGTGAACATGACAACAGTTTGCTCCGAAAAGCCGGACGATGCCTGGCATGCTCCGTCAATGCGGATTCCTGCGATTTCTCCTGGATCCTGGCTTGCAGGGCACCTGTCGATCTGACGCCGATCGGGGATGTTGTGGGCGTTTCACGGCAGTTGATCAACATGGCTCTGGGGCAGGAGGTGGACCAGTTCGACCTCACGCTTTCCGTCATCGGCCTCGGCGCCGAGGCGATGACGCTTACCAGCGCAGGCAGCAGTTACACGGTCAAGATTGGCGCATCGCTGCTGAAAACCGCGCGAAAGATGGGAGCCATTTCGCGCCCGCTTGCGCGCGCGATCCTCCGAGCAGGGAAAAGGGCGATCGATTGGAAGCTTCTGAAAAACAGCCCCTTGAGCGCCCTGCCCCGCAATCTCAAGCGCGCCATACGCCCCAAGGCCCTGCGCCCTCTGCGGGAATTCATGGGCAATGTTCTGAGCATGCAAGATGATATCGGCACGGTTAGCACGTTCTATCTGCTCAGGAAGGTGGAGAATTTCACCGAAGCCCACAAACTGGCCCGCTTCACAAGGGCGGTGAAAAAGCGGGCCGTTGGCTATATGGAACTCCTTGGCAAATCGAGAATACTGCGCGCCACCCTGCGCTATGCGGATGAGGCCATAGCCTTCGTTGCATGGATTGGCGGTTTTGTGGTGGGCATTGTCATTTTCTTCAAGAACCTGATCCTGTCCTTCCTGAACCGGAGATTCAGACGATTTTTACGCAGGAGTGTATCGAAGCGAAAGGCCCGCGCCTGAAAGCGGCAAGGGTGACTTCACGCTTGCCGCAGGCCCCGCCTTGCGCCATGATCGCGCGAAACGGGAGGGCGGATGATGCGCAAGTTCATGGTGGTTCTGGACGACAGCCGCGAATGCCTCAATGCCATGCGTTTCGCCGCCATGCGCGCGGCCCATACCGGCGCGGGGGTGACGATCCTTGCCATCATCCCGCCGGAGGAATTCAATCACTGGATCGGCGTGAGCGACATCATGCGCGAAGAGGCGCGCGAGCGCATCGAGGCGCATTTCGAGGTGTTCGCCAAATGGATGCGCGATCGTCAGGGCGTGGATCCCGAGCTGGTGATCCGCGAGGGCGAGCCGGTGGCCGAGATCCTCGCCCAGGTGCGCGAGGATCCCGATGTGGCGGTGCTGGTGCTCGGCGCGGGCACCGACAAATCCGGCCCCGGCCCGCTGGTGACCCAGCTCACCAAATCCGCCGGCACCCTGCCGATACCGATCACCATCGTGCCCGGCAGCATGACGAAGGAACGGCTGGAGAAGATCACCTGATCAGTCTGGAACCATTCCAAACTTGACTCGAACAAGCCCGAAGCGCATATCATCTGCAATCCCCGCAAATCAGGTGCCGCCATGTTCATCCAGACAGAATCCACGCCCAACCCCGCAACGCTCAAGTTCCTGCCCGGCCAATCCGTGCTCGGAAGCGGCACGGCCGATTTTCCCGAGGCCAAAGCGGCGGAGAAATCGCCTCTGGCAAAGCGGCTGTTTGCGGTGCCGGGGGTAGAAGGGGTTTTCCTCGGCAGCGATTTCATCACCGTCACCAAAGCCGAGGACGTGGCCTGGGAGCATATCAAACCGGCCCTTCTCGGCGCCATCATGGAGCATTTCCAATCCGGCCAGCCGGCGATCATCGGCGAAGCGGAGCAATCCGGCCACAGCGATCACGATGAGGGGCCGGATGCGGAAATCATCCGTCAGATCAAGGAATTGCTCGATACGCGCGTGCGCCCGGCCGTGGCCCAGGACGGGGGCGATATCACCTTCCATGGATTCGAGAACGGGGTTGTCTATCTGCATATGCAGGGGGCATGCGCAGGCTGCCCCTCGGCCACGCTGACGCTGAAGATGGGTATCGAGAACCTGCTGCGCCATTTCATCCCGGAGGTTGTCGAGGTGCGCCCCATTGCCGCCTGAGCCTCTGATCCTCGCCTTCGATACATCGGCCGCGCATTGCGCGGCCGCTTTGCGCAGGGGGGAAAGGGTCATCGCCCGCAGGCATGAGGAAATGGCGCGCGGGCAGGCCGAGCGGCTGATGCCGATGCTCGAGGAAATGCTCGCGCAGGCGGGCCACGCCTGGCGCGATCTTGCCGCGATCGGCGTGGGCACCGGCCCCGGCAATTTCACCGGCATCCGCATCGCTGTCTCTGCCGCGCGAGGGCTCTCGCTGGCGCTCGGCGTGACGGCGATCGGGGTGAACGGCTTCGATATCCTCGCTCGCAGGGCCGAGGCGCCGGCATTGCTGATGCTCCCCGCGCCGCGCGATCATGTCCATGCCGCGCGGCTGCTTGAAGGCGGCGCCCTTTCCCCGCCGCGGCATATGGCGCGGGAAGCTGCCATCGCCCTGGCCGAGGCGGAGGGGCTCAGCCCCCTGGGGCCGGAGGCCGTTCATGACGCGGCGACGATCGCTGAGATCGCAGCACAACGGTTCGCATCCGGTGCATGCGCCGAACGGCCCAAACCCCTTTACATCCGCAAGGCCGATGCTGCGCCCCCCCGCGAGAAGCCGCCCCGGATTCTCCCATGACCCCGGAAGAGATGGCGGAAATCCACGCGCGCTGTTTCACCGCCCAGCGCCCCTGGAGCGCCGATGAATTTTCCGCCCTGCAAGCCAGCACGCATGTGTTTGCCTGCACGCGCGAAGGAGGATTCGCCCTTGGCCGCGCCATCGCAGGAGAAGCAGAGCTTCTGACGATCGCCGTTTCCCCCGAGTTGCAGGGGCGGGGTATCGGGCGAAAGCTGCTCGAAAGCTTCGAGGAAGCCGCCCGCAGGCAAGGGGCCCTCAGGGCCTTTCTCGAGGTTTCCGAGGCCAATCACCCGGCAATCGCCCTTTACCGGGCTTGCGGCTATGGCGAAGCCGGTAGGCGATGTGGTTATTACCGCGAACGGGACGGCAAGCGGATGGACGCCATCCTCATGCACAAGCAGCTCACCTGACCCCAAGCCCCCCGGAATGGGCAATACGGGCAGGATACACGGCGAATCGGCGCCATACCGTTAAAATTGCGTAAATCACTATTGACCCCTGCCGCCCACTACGGCCTAAATTACGGATGATCTTTACCAGTGATCTGCCCGCCTGATCGGGGCGCTCCCGCATCGGGCACAAAAAATATAAACGGGAGAACAAGAATGACCCTCATGAAGAAAATCCTCGGCGCAACGGCGGCTCTCGCCATCACGGCCGGTGCAGCGCTTGCCGATCCCGCGATCATCTTCGATCTTGGCGGCAAGTTCGACAAATCCTTCAACCAGGCCGCGCATGAGGGCGCCGAGCGCTGGGCCAAGGAAACCGGCGGCACTTACAAGGATGTGGAGCTGCAATCAGAAGCCCAGCGCGAACAGGCCCTGCGCCGCTTCGCCGAAGCCGGCTACAACCCGGTGGTGATGACGGGCTTCGCCTTCGCTTCCGCGCTTGACAAGGTCGCCCCCGACTACCCGGACACCAAATTCGCCATCATCGACATGGTCGTCGATCAGCCCAATGTGCGCTCGGTGGTGTTCAAGGAGCATGAAGGCTCCTATCTCGTCGGCATCATGGGTGCCATGGCCAGCAAGACGGGCACGCTCGGCTTCATCGGCGGCATGGATATCCCGCTGATCCGCAAGTTCGCCTGCGGCTACGTGCAAGGCGTGAAAGCGGCCAACCCGGACGCCCGCGTGATCCAGAACATGACCGGCACCACCCCCGCCGCCTGGAACGATCCGGTGAAGGGCGCCGAGCTCGCCAAGGCGCAGATGGCCCAGGGCGCGGACGTGATCTATGCCGCGGCCGGGGGCACGGGCGTTGGCGTGCTGCAGGCGGTGGCCGATGCGGGCAAGCTCGCCATCGGCGTTGACAGCAACCAGAACTACCTCCACCCCGGCCACATCCTCACCTCGATGGTGAAGCGGGTCGATAATGCTGTCTATGACGCCTTCAATGCCGGCCCCGACATGGAAACCGGGCTTGTCGTCATGGGGCTTGCCAATGGCGGCATCGATTACGCGATGGACGAATACAACAAGGATCTCGTGACGCCGGAAATGCTGAAGGCGGTGGAAGACGCCAAGGCGAAGATCATCGCCGGCGAGATCAAGGTGCATGATTACATGTCCGACAACAGCTGCCCCGTCGAGTAATTCCGAAGATGGGCAGCAATGCAGCAGAGGGGCGGCGGGCAACTGCCGCCTCTTCCACACCGCCGGCGATTGAGCTTCGGGGCATTTCCAAGGCCTTCGGCCCCGTGCAGGCCAACAAGGATATTTCGCTTTCCGTGCGCAAGGGGGCGATCCACGGGATCGTCGGCGAGAACGGCGCCGGCAAATCCACGCTGATGTCGATCCTCTATGGCTTCTACAAGGCCGATGCGGGCGAGATCTTCATCAATGGCAAGCAGGTCCATATCCACAACAGCCAGGATGCGATCGCCGCCGGGATCGGCATGGTCTTTCAGCATTTCAAGCTGGTGGAGAACTTCACCGTGCTGGAAAACGTGATCCTCGGCGCCGAAGAAGGCCCGATGCTGCGCCCCTCGCTGGCCAAGGCGCGAAAGCTCCTCGGCCGGCTTGCTGAGGAATACGAGCTCAGCGTCGATCCCGATGCGCTGATCGAAGATCTGACCGTCGGCCATCAGCAGCGCGTGGAAATCCTGAAGGCGCTCTACCGCAAGGCCGATATCCTCATTCTCGATGAGCCAACCGGCGTGCTCACGCCCTCCGAGGCCGATCACCTCTTCCGCATCCTGCGCAACCTGCGCGACGAGGGAAAAACCATCATCCTCATCACCCACAAGCTGCGCGAGATCATGGACATCACCGATACGGTGAGCGTGATGCGCCGCGGCGAGATGACGGCCACGGTGGAAACCGCCACCACCAGCCCCGAGGAGCTTGCCGAGCTGATGGTGGGGCGCAAGGTGCTTCTGCAGGTGGAAAAGAAACCCGCCGAGCCGCGCGACGTGGTGCTCGAAATCGAAGATCTGAAAGTTGCCGATGAAAATGGCGTCGAGCGCCTGAAGGGCATCTCGCTTCAGGTGCGCGCCGGCGAGATCCTCGGGATCGCCGGGGTTTCCGGCAATGGGCAATCCGAGCTTCTGGAAGTGCTCGGCGGCTACCGAACCGCCAGCGGCACGGTCCGCCTGAACGGCCGCGCGCTCGATCTCTCCGGGCGTCACTCCGATGGCCAGTCGCGCCGAACGGCGGGCATCGCCCATGTGCCCGAGGACCGCCAGCGCGAAGGCCTCATCATGGAATTCGCGGCCTGGGAAAACATCGCCTTCGGCTATCACAACGATCCCCGCTACAACAGGAATGCGCTGTTCATGGACAACAGCGCCCTGCGCCGGGATACGCAGGAGAAGATGCAGCGCTTCGATGTGCGCCCGCCGATCCCCGAGCTTGCGGCGAAGAATTTTTCGGGCGGCAACCAGCAGAAGATCGTGCTGGCGCGCGAGATCGAGCGCAACCCTGATCTGCTGCTCGTGGGCCAGCCCACGCGGGGCGTGGATATCGGCGCGATCGAATTCATCCACAAGCGCATCATCGAATTGCGCGATCAGGGCAAGGCGATCCTGCTGGTTTCGGTGGAGCTTGAGGAGATCCTCTCGCTCTCCGATCGCATCGCGGTGATGTTCGATGGCCGCATCATGGGCGAGCGCCTGCCCCATGAAACCGACGAAAAGGAACTCGGCCTCCTGATGGCCGGCATGCAGAACGGGGAGGCCGCCTGATGGAAAAGATGCCGCGCTGGGCCGATGTATTCCTCGTGCCCTTCATCAACCTTCTGCTGGCGTTTTTCGTCTCCGGCCTCGTGGTGCTCGCGGTGGGAGAGGATCCGCTGAAAGCCGTGTGGATCATGCTCAAGGGTTCGCTCGGCAGCACGGCGGGGCTTGGCTACACGCTTTATTACGCCACCAATTACATCTTCACCGGGCTTGCGGTGGCCGTGGCCTTCCATGCCCGGCTGTTCAACATCGGCGGCGAGGGGCAGGCGACGATCGCCGGTGTCGGAGTGGCGTTGGTGCTGCTGGCCATCAACTGGCCGCACTGGCTTCTGGCCCTTCCCTTCGCGATCATCGGCGCCGGCACCTTCGGGGCCTTCTGGGCCTCGATCCCGGCCTATCTGCAGGCCAAACGGGGCAGCCATATCGTGATCACCACGATCATGTTCAATTTCATCGCCGCGGCCGTGATGGGCTATCTCCTGAACGGCCCGCTGAAAAGCCCCAAGACCCAGAACGCCGAGAGCCTCCCTTTCCCGCCCGGCACGCATCTGCCGACAGCCCATGAACTTCTCGCGCCGCTCGGTATCGAATTCTCCAAATCCGCCCCGCTCAACGTGAGCTTCCTCTTGGCGCTTCTCTGCGCCGTGCTGGTGTTTCTCCTCCTGTGGCGCACGCGTCTTGGCTATGCGATCCGCGCCTTCGGCCAAAGCGAAAGCGCCGCGCGCTACGCGGGGATCTCGGCAGTCAGGATCATCATGATCACCATGCTGATCTCGGGCGCGCTGGCCGGGATGCTGGCCATCAACGTGGTGATGGGCGAGCAGGGCCGGCTCATCAAGGAATTCGTGGAAGGGGCGGGATTCGTGGGGATCGCGGTGGCGCTCATGGGGCGCTCGCATCCCTTCGGCATCGTGCTGGCGGCAATCCTCTTCGGGATGCTCACGCAAGGGGGCTTCGAGCTTCTGTGGGAAATGCCCAATCTGAGCAAGGAGATGGTGCTGGTGATCCAGGCGCTTATCATTCTTTTCACCGGAGCGCTCGACAACATGGTGCGCGCGCCGCTCGAGAGGCTCTTCCTCTATCTGAACCGCA
>Ga0256832_1002932_pt1 | contig 11653 bp, 7 predicted proteins | sample 134614metaG_FD_190534 | JGI IMG/M metagenome (GOLD analysis project Ga0256832, IMG submission 190534) | Hydrothermal vent microbial communities from Lau Basin, Pacific Ocean - 134-614 | ecosystem: Environmental > Aquatic > Marine > Hydrothermal vents | place: Pacific Ocean: Lau Basin | collected...
ACTTTTAGCTTATCGAGAGAAATTCCACCTACAATTTTTCTCTTTTTTCCTATTTGACTATAATTTATATGGGTACTAAGAATCATATTTCCATAATTTGGGTGCCCCAAAGGTAGTTTCTCTATAGAGGCATCAACACTCATATTTTCTACAGTACCTTTTCCCTTGACCAATATATTTGGATGCATGTCTATAAGAACATCTCTCTTCTCTCCCAAATAAATCTTTCCTTTTTGGTTCAAATAGAAATCTCTGTTTAACTTTTTATCTTTAAAGCCTGTGGTTTTAAAACTTAAGGTATTAAGTGTTAGTAACTCTTTAGCATAGTGAGCATCTACATCTAAACTCTCAATGTTAAACCCTTCCATCTTTAGCTTAGGAGAGTTTAATTTTGCAAAAATCTCTTCACCATTCATTTTAACTTTTGCATGAAGTGGTCCATTAACAGGAGTTACAGTAAATGGATAGAGAGCCGAGAACTCTTTTTCTAGCTTGGTAACAGAGTCGATATCTAAGGTTGCTTCTATCTGTTTCTTTGCCATATCTCCTTTAGCAAGTAGTTTAAGATGAGCTGTTGTAAGTTTTGCATCTAAGCCTGATTCATCATTTTTAGCATCAATATGGGCTTTAAAGCCTTTATTAGCCTCAATCAACCCTTTAACCCTAAAGTAGTTCTTAGAAAGAGTTACCTCACCTTCGATGTCTGCTTTAACAAAAGTATCTTTCAACTCACGAGGAAGTTCTACTATTTTTGCAGGGTATATACCTTCACTCTTTAGTTTAAAAGTAAAATGGTCATTGTCCGAACTCTCAGCTTTGAGTTGAAGTTTAGGAGAGTCTACTGTTACAAGTAGTTTTCCTTGCTCATTTTTCATATCTATCTTAACTGGTTTTAGTGATTTTAAATTGACTCCAAAAGCATCAAGATTATCAACCTCAAGCTTGTTTTTTAGTTTCATAGATTTTGGATTAGTATAATCACCAGAGAAACTACTTTTTAAATTTAGACCCAAAGAGCCACCTAATGATTTAATATCTACAGAGCCTGATGCCTGATGAGATAGTAGATTTAACTCTATAGGTGAACCCTTTATGCTTACATTGGAGATTTTTTTATCTTTAAGAACTTTAGTATCAGCATTCAAATCAAGCTGTAAATCTTTAAGACCACCTTTGGCTTTTAATACTAAGTGGGTATCACCTTTTAGTTTAAACTCCTGCTCTTTTAAGAAAGTGTTTATGTATGTATCATGAGCATCTACCTTCGCTACAACATTTTTTAGTAGAAAAGTATTATTGATATCATTGCTATTTAAGCTCACTCCACCACTTATCTTACCATCTGCAACAGTAGAGCCAAATAGTGTCATAAACGCTACATCTACATCACCATTTAAAGGCTTTGCTTCTCCTTTGATATCTACATTTCTCACATTAAAAGCTATACTATTTTGCTTCCCTTTAAGATTTTTAAGAGAGGTTGAAAACGTGACATTTTTCATATCACCTTGTGCTTTTAGATTTACGTGACTATCACTAGAGATAGTTACATTTGAATCTTTTAACATCCTACTTAAGCCATTTTTATGACTGTTTAAATCAGTGTTTAGAGTAAAACTTAGAGTGTTGTTTATATCTTTATAGTTCAAAGAGGTTTTTGCATCAACCATCCCTCCTACTAACGATGAGTCAAAGTGTGTTAAGAGTATCGCTTTTACATCTCCATCTAACGGTTTAGCTGTTCCTTTTAAATCTAAATCTTTAATATTAAATACTATATTGTTCTGCTTTCCTCTAAGACCTTTCTCCCAAACAGAGTAACTAACATTTTTCATGTCACCTTTAGCATCAATTTTTATATGAGCATCACCATCAACTGTTACATTTGAATCTTTTAACATCCTGCTCAACCCATTTCCATGACTCTTTAAATCAGTTTTCAAAGAAAAGGTCAAAGTATTGTTTAAATCTTTGTAGTTCAAAGAGGTTTTTGCGTCAACCACTCCCCCTGCTAATGATGAATCAAAATGGGTTAACAGTGTTGCTGTTACATCTCCATCTAACGGTTTGGCTGTTCCTTTAAGGTCTAAATCCTTTAGATTTAAAGCCATACCATTTTGCTTTGCCTTTAAGCCTTTTATAGTTGTCTTATAGTTCACATTTTTCATATTACCTTTGGCAAAAATCTTTACTGTTGGAAAGGCTTGTATCGTAATATTTTGCTCTCGTAAATTAGCAACGATAGAAGAGTTTTTAGGTTTAAACGTAGAGTCTAAATCAAACACCAAAGTATTGTTCAAATCATCCAAATTTAACGTAGCATGAGAATCCAACTTCAAATCACCCATATTGGTTACTATCGCTGCTTTAGTACTATTAACCACATCTTTTTTCACTATGCTATAGTTTCCAAAAGTATGCAATGTTTTACTATGTACCTCATACTCATTTTGCTTAAAATCCAAACGATGTAGAGTCACATCATAATCAATTTTTTCTAAATCTCCATCTGCTTTTAAAGTCAATTTTGGGTTACTTAAAAAGCTTAAATTCTGCTCTACTACAAAAGCTGCTATAAAGCTTTTTTCACCCTCTATAACTCCTGCTAAATGATACTCTTCATTTTTAAAAGTAGCATTAACATCAGCTTTTGCCATATTACTATCAAGCCATAAAGTCACATCACCCTCATGTTCTCTTTTCATATCTGTTTCAAGATTATTCACATGAAGTTTAAAGGCATGTACATCATACTCTTGATAAGCTATATCTTTTAATGATATATCTGCACGGTTCACGACTACCCTATCAAAAGGAAGCGTACTATTACCTTCTGTTTTATTCTCTTCTGTAGCGTTACTATCTATCAGTGAAGATAAAAAATCTTTATCAATCGAAGCATTTTTCAAAACCAAATTATCAATATATAAAACTCTATTTTTTAACTGCTCAAAGTCAACTTTTAGGCTTACCTCTTTGGCATAAACTTGATTGTTATAATGTACATCGGTTAAAGTAAAGCCTGAAAGTAGTCCACCCTCCATCTTGCCATACGTAATCCCCTGCTCTTTTAGTGGTGACTTTAACAGACCCAAAACAGTCGAGGGAGACTCCAAAACAAAATAGAGAAAAACAGCCAAAAATATAAACAGTAAAACCAACCATTTTATAAAGCTATGAGAGATTAAGAGTAGATTTTTCAAAATACCTGTCCTATCCCTAAATGCAAGGCAAAGCCACCATCGGTAGGAAAACCAACATCAAGTCGCAGAGGTCCAATCACAGACAAGTAACGAAGACCTGTTCCATAAGAGTTGTACCAATCTTCAGAAAATTCATTGATATCAAGTGAGAGTTTTGAGCTGTCTACAAAGCCAACTACAGCAAAGTTTTCAGTCATATAGTAACGCCCTTCTAAAGAGGCATCTATCATGCTTAAGCCACCCAAAGGATACCCACCACTATGCTCTCCCAAGTCTCTATACTCATACCCTCGGTTACTCATGGCTCCACCCAAAAAGAAGTGTTTAAAAGGAGGAGTCTCTTCTGAAATGGTTCCCACCTTTACTTTAAATGCCCAAACCATAGGGTCAAACTCTTTAATATACCGAGCCTCACCCAAAACCTTTAAGTAGTCAATATCGGAACCGAGTTGCTTCATAGATTTTTCTAAATAAAGAGAAGTGTAATAACCATTTTTAGCATCCATTATATCATCACGGGCATCAAGTACAAAACGGTAAAAAAGGGAGTTTATCAGGTAGTTCCCACTTAAAAAAGCAGGTATGCCAGACTCTATCTCTGAGTGTTCCATTTGAAACCCAAAAAAGTGGTCAAACCTACGCCGTTCACCTAAAATTTCTTGATTATAAAATTTTCCAAAAGTCACACGCTCTGTAAAAAGTTTTTCTATATAAGAGTCATAATCCCATCTACTATAACCAAGCTCATTTCTAAAACTAATCTTTCCTGTTAAATCATTATCTATAATTCTAGGGTCATAAAAAGAGGTGTGAGCATTGTATCCACGTTCTGAAATTTTTAGACCTGCTCTAAGCTCACGCATATTTCCAAAAAAGTTATGGTCAATATACTCCAAACCTCCTCTAGCACCCTCTTCGGTATCATAACCTATATTGGAAGCAAACTCTTTGGTCTTTCCCTCTTCTAAAGTAATGGTCATAGGTGTTTTTCCATCACTTGTGTTAAAATCTGCCTCCATCTTTATCTTATCAAAAACACCAAGTCTATAGATATTGTCATAGCTCTCTTCAAGTTTGAGAACATTATAGAGCTCACCCTCTTCATACGTTATCTCTTCAAATATTAGCTTATTATTAACCTTGGCAGAGTTGTTAATCTCCGTAGTAGAGAAATACTTTTTCTCACCTTTATCAATTTCCATCTTAATATCAACCTTATATAAGTCAACATCTACAAAAGCTTTAGCATTTAACTTATATGTAGGGTAACCTGTCTCTTCAAGATGACGAGATATTTTCTTTTTGGTTTTAGTAAAATCTGTAGTTCTAAAACGTTTTCCTTGTTTAAATAGAGCAAAACGTTTAAACTCATCATCCATAACAATTGAGGCTATTTTAATCGCTTCATTTTTTTTAATATTCAGATAAATCGTATCGTCATCAGTATGAGAAGAGACCTCTACTTTATAGTACCCCATACTTTTACTATAATCTATAAGACTATCTTCAAAGCCTTTTATCTCTTTACTCTCAAAAGTTGGGTCAGACTTCCAAATTTTATAAATAGCTGGGTACTCTATATGACAAATTTTAAGTAGGGTAGCTCTGTCAAACTCTCCAGCAATAAGGTCAATATCTCCCGTAAACTTTATATTATTAAAGGTTTTCCCATACATAACAGTAGTTATAATAAGAAGTAGTATATAAATATATTTTTTCATTGTTTTTATTCTAACATAGAAGTGTAAAGAAATAAATTGTTAATTTGTTATTTAAATAAAAAATCAGAAAGAGAAAAGCACAATAAGACAAAATAAAATAATTAAGCATAAAATAAAAGTAGTAGTTTTTTAAATATTTTTTTTGTTGCAATTTTTTCTTTAGTCTAGGCACAAACGAGGAAGCGTACTTCTGTACGTGACGAGAGCAGTAACGACGAATAAAGGAAAAAGTGCAACAAAAAATGGTGATCACGATTGGACTTGAACCAACGACTTCTTCCATGTCAAGGAAGTACTCTACCACTGAGTTACGCGATCACTATCATAAAGGAGAGTGGGATTATATTTTTTTTTGACTTAAATGGAGATTAGGTGGCTATTTTTAACCGATTAAACGATTGAGTAAAGCTCCTATTCCTTTGTTTATAGATTCAAATATAACTTTTGTATAATTTTCTTTAGGTTGAGCTTCTTTTTCAATAAGTTTGTAATTATAATAACTATTTTGTAAAAGTGTATGTTCAGAAGAGAGGACTTTTTCTCTAATTTTAATCGTTTGTTCCATATAGTCTAAAGCCATAGTATACTGCTCTAAATGATAATAAACCAAAGCCAATCTACTATAACTCTCTGCAACTAAAAGATCATTTTCTACATAGGCAAGTTTTTTTCTTAATTCCAAAGCTTTTCTATAGTAATGTAAAGCATAGTTAAACTCTCCACCTTGTTCATAAACTGCTCCAATACTTTGATAGTTTTCAGCTGTAGAGAGATGCTTCACCCCTAAATACTCTTCTCGTATTTTAACAGATTCTAAGTAGAGAGGTAAGCTTTTTTCTATTTCCATTAATGATGCGTATATATGTGCTATATAGGTTAAAAATAGTGCTACCTCCTCTGTAGCAGTACTTTTTTGTACCTCATCTTCTATAGATATAACATTTTCAAAATAATTTACTACTTTCAATGTTAGTCTCTTTCTATCTATAAGGTCTACATCTAAAGTATAATCATAGTTTATCTCTTTATTTTTGAGTTGATAAAATCCTATCATAAATTGTTTCAACATATTACTGTTCATACTTTCAGTAAAAGTGCTTAATTGCTTAGAGAAACTTTCTACCAATATCATTTATTCTCCTATACTCTTAAGTGTCAATATATTTTTAAAATAATCAAGTAAAGAGAATCTTCTATAGTTTACCCTTTTATATTTGGAAACTTTTTTTGAAATCTCTTCTAAATTTTTCTTAGCCCCTAATAAATCTTTATCGTTTTTATCTAAAATCAGTTCTCTAATTCTAATTGCTTCTGTTATATATATATAGGCTTTATCATACTCTTCAAGATAATAGTAACAAATAGCTAAATTATGGTAACTGTTTGCTGTCTCAGGATGAGACATTTTAAATAAATCTTTACGAATCTCTAATGCTTTTTCAAAGAGTGGAGATGCCAATGCATACTCTTCTGATTTTGCATAAAAACAACCTAAATCCTGATATGATGCTGCTGTATTGGGATATTTATCACCTAATATTTCAACCCTTATATCAAGTGCTTTCTGATAAAATTCTAATGCTCTTGAAAAACCATTATTATAAAAATAGATATGTGCCAAGGCACTGTATGATGATGCTGTATCTCTATGTTTATCACCAAAGAGTTCTTTTCTAATGGTTAAAGCTTTTTTATGTAAGCTCATCGCTTTTTCAAAATTTCCATCTGCATAATAAGCATTCGCCAAATCACTATAACTATTGGCTGTCTTTTTATTCATGAAACCCAAAGAGTCTTCTCTTAACTTCAATGATTTATTATAAAAATAAATTACTTTTTTATTTAATTTTATATTTTTATAAATACCTGCCAATATATTATACTCTTCAGCAGTAGGTTGTTTTAATTTATTAGGAATAGTACTATGTCCACTATTATACTGATTTACATAGTTTATTGAATCAATTGAATCAACCATTTTTCTATTCCTTAAATTTTTATTTATTTTAAATTATACTTATTTTAACTATGTTTAATATAAATTTTTAAACATTTAGAACACATTTTAAATATTTTTTTTGATATTTCTTTCTATTAAAATATTATTTATTTTTTTTAATTATTTTTTAATATAAAAACCGACTAACTGTTAATATTTAATATTTCTTTTCTATATTAGAAGAGATTACTAACTCATTTTTAACCAGCAAGGGAGTATAATCGCGAAATTTTTCTCTCTTTATGACATTTTAAGGTTTCATCTTGTACTATGGGAAAAGTTAATTAGGACTAAGTTTGTCCGATTTAAAAAATTATGAGCTTGACTCAAAGGAATTAAATGAAAGTTTATTTGGATAATAATGCTACAACAATGGTTGACCCCCAAGTTAAAGTAGCCATGGACCCATTTTTTACAGAGAAGTATGGTAACCCCAACTCACTTCATGCATTTGCAGGAGAGACACATCCTCCTATTAAAGCTGCTATGGAGAAAATCTATGCAGGAATTCAAGCCAATAGAAAAGATTCTGTTGTTATCACCTCTTGTGCTACAGAGAGTAATAACTGGGTCTTAAAGTCTATCTACTTTGAATATATATTAACAGGTAGAAAAAACCACATTATTGTCTCAGAAGTTGAACATCCTTCGATTATGGCTACGGCTAGATTTATTGAGTCTATGGGATGTAAGGTAACATACCTACCTATTAATAGTGAAGGTCTTATCGAGGCACAGTCAGTAAGAGATAGTATTACTTCTAAAACAGCATTGGTTTCTGTTATGTGGGCAAACAATGAAACAGGTGCTATTTTTCCTGTTCAAGAGATAGGTGAAATATGTGCAGAACATAAAGTACTTTTTCATACTGATGCCGTACAAGCTGTTGGAAAGATACCTATTTCCGTTCAAGAGTTCAACGTAGACTACCTCACATTTTCAGCACACAAGTTCCATGGACCTAAAGGGGTTGGTGCATTATACATGAAACAAGGAAAAGAGCTTATGCCTCTGTTCCATGGTGGTTCACAAATGGGTGGTCACCGTTCAGGTACTCTAAATGTTCCTGGTATTATTGGTATGGGTAAAGCCATGGAAAATGCTGTTGATGCACTCGATTTTGAAATGCCAGACATTAGAGAGATGAGAGACAACTTTGAAGATGAACTGCTTAAGATAGAAGACACTTTTGTAGTAACACCAAGAAACAAAAGGACTTCAAATACTATTCTTATCTCTTTTAGAGGTATAGAAGGTGAGTCAATGTTGTGGGACTTAAATCGTGAAGGTATTGCTGCAAGTACAGGTTCTGCTTGTGCGAGTGAAGACCTAGAAGCCAACTCTGTTATGGAAGCAATTGGTGCAGATGAAGATTTAGCACATACAGCTATTCGATTCTCTTTAAGTAGATACACAACTCAAGAAGAGCTTGACTATACATTAGCAGTTGTTAAAAAAGCTGTTGCAAGACTTAGAGAGATTTCAAGTTCATACTCTTATGCACCAGAGGGGCATAACAGTGAACTAACAATTGGTCACTAAAACAAAAAGATATAAAAATTATACATTCAATTGTATTGAACAGAAAGGAAAAGACATGGGATTAGATAGTTTAGTTGGAGGTACCATCTGGGATGAGTACAGTAATAAAGTAGCAGATTTGATGAACAACCCAAGAAATATGGGTGAGATAACAACAGAAGAAGCAGAAGCAATGGGTGGTAAGCTTATTGTTGCAGATTTTGGAGCAGAGAGTTGTGGAGATGCTGTGCGTCTCTATTGGGTAGTAAATCCAAATACAGATGTGATTATGGACTCAAAATTTAAGAGTTTTGGATGTGGAACAGCAATTGCCTCTTCAGATACTATGGCAGAGCTTTGTAAGTTTAAAACCGTTCAAGAGGCTGTAAAAATAACCAATATTGATGTTGAGAAAGCAATGAGAGACACACCAGATGTTCCATCAGTTCCACCTCAAAAAATGCACTGTTCAGTAATGGCGTATGATGTTATTAAAAAAGCAGCTGCTCAATATATGAATGTAGATATGGAAAGTTTTGAAGAAGAGATAATCGTTTGTGAGTGTGCAAGAGTATCACTTACTACACTACGAGAGGTTATTAGACTCAACGACCTTACCACCGTAGAACAGATAGCAGACTACACTAAAGCAGGAGCATTTTGTAAATCATGTATTCGCCCTGGTGGTCATGAAGAAAAAGATATCTACTTGGTTGACCTACTAGAGGAGTATGAAAAAGAGAAAATGGCTAAAACGGCTGATAGCCTAGCACAAGGTGGACCAGTGGACTTTGAGCAGATGACTGTAGTTCAAAAACTAAAGGTTGTAGACAAGGTCATTGATGACAATATCCGTCAGATGCTTATTATGGATGGTGGAGATATGGAGATTCTTGATATTAAAGAGAATGGTGAGAATATTGACATTTATATCAGATATTTAGGGGCATGTAATGGTTGTGCTTCTGCTGACACAGGTACACTTTTTGCTATTGAAAATATACTTAAAGAGAAACTTTCTCCAAATATTAGAGTTTTACCGATATAAACATTTTTCTAATTCAGGGGTAGACAGCTTGGTCTACCCTTAGATATTTTATAAAAGATTGCTATAATGTAAAAAAAGGCTTTTTATGAAATATTTTCTAAAATACCTCCTCTCTTCACTCTTTATCTTCTCTTTTGTAGCTTGTTCTACAAGCAATCCTATACCTAATGAGGCAACCAATAGCACTGCATCTTATGTTGACAAAGCTTTCCTTAAAACACTCGACTTTAAAGGAAAAGAGCTCATAGCTGTTAAGATTAAAGGTCAGTACTACTATGTTCTTAAATCGGGTAAAAAAATCTCAACCCTCACGTATGATGGAAAAGCCGATGAGTTTTCTGATGGATTGGCAAGAACTAAAGTAAATGGAAAAATTGGTTTCTTTAACAAAAATTTAGAAATTGTCCTAAAACCTATTTATGACTTTGCATTCCCTTTTCATAATGGAGAGGCTGAAATATGTACAGGATGTCAAGAAAAAGATGAAGATGGCACCCCCATGCTAGATGGTGGAACATGGAAAAAAATCAATAGAGATGGCTTGGTCATAGAGTAAGATGATGAAAAAAACAATACTCCTTTTAACCCTTACTGCTACACTGTTACTCTCTCAAGAAAATAATGAAAACTACGAAGCTCAAAAGTTCTTCTCTGCTTCTGATGTCGATACTTTTTTTGCTTCTGAAACGGGAGAATTATTAAAAAAAATCATTGTTAATGGAGATGAGTACTTCATGCAACAAGATGGTGACCTTTTTGATGAAGATGTTGCAACCATTGATGATGTTATTTTTACAGCCAAAGGAGAGAGATTCTCTTTTGGAAAATCTAAACGCTTACTTGCTACCAAAATCTATAGCACACATCAAAAAGCTTTCTATTCAGACTGTGACTATAAGGTTAAAGAGAAAAAGCTCATACCTATACACAAAACCTGTGGATTTCACTATCGTAAAAACAAAAACCGTTCAGAGCGTATAGAGTGGGAGCATGTGGTTCCTGCTTGGCACTTTGGACATCAGCTACACTGTTGGCAAAATGGTGGTCGGATGGCTTGTAGACAAAACAATACCAAGTTTAAGCAGATGGAAGCAGACATGCACAATCTTGTCCCTGCTATTGGAGAGATAAACGGAGATAGAAGTAACTTTAAGTATGGCATAATAGAAGGAGAAAAACGCCTTTATGGGAAAGTTAATATGGAGATAGCTTTTTCTAATAAAAAAGCTGAACCCAGAGAGAGTGTTTTTGGAGATATTGCAAGAATCTACTTCTATATGAGAGACCGTTATGGATTACGTATCTCTAAAAGTCAAGAAAAAATGTTTATCGCTTGGAACAACTTAGACCCTGTAAGCAGATGGGAAAAGAGAAAAAACCAAATGGTAAAAGAGCTTCAAGGTGATGAGAATCTTTATGTTACCAACTATAAAAAAATGAAACAACTAGGAGGAAGTACTAAAGATATTCCCTCTACTAATTATGAAGAGGTAAAAGAGGAACTCTCAGAAAAGTATGCTTCTCTATTGGAGAATTTTTCTACTCCTGTTGGAGGAGTGATACTCATGCTTATGACCTTCTTTGTAATCTATCAACGTAAAAAGGAGCAGAGTTTAGAAAAAGAGGGGAATACTGTTACAAAAGAGAAGAATAAAAAAGAAGAAAAAGAGCCTATTGATAGCAAAAAGTTTATGCTTCTCTCCAAATTAGCAGATGTTGCTATAAGTATTAATGATAACGATGAGATTATTATAGAAAAAGCAGATAAAAGCAACCCCAATCAACAATGGATATTTACCAAAGCTAACAAACAAAAAGAGTATTTCTTTATAGAAAATCCTAAAACAGGAAAAGTGATAGAGATAAAAGATAGCAACAGTAATGATGGTGCTAAAATTATTTTAAACAAAAAAAGAAGTCGTAAAAATGACCATCAAGAGTGGAAACTAGAAACATCAGAAGACACAGGTTATGTATTTATCGTCAGTAAATGGTCACTAAATGTTTTAGATATTAAGTATAAAAAAACCAAAGATGGAACAAAACTACAAAGTTTTCATAAAAAAGTTAGAGGTACTGAAAATCAGGAGTGGAGAGTTGAGAGAGCTTAGGAGAGCTTCTCCCATCTTCATCACCACACATAGCATAAAACCCCAAATCA
>Ga0256832_1002933_pt1 | contig 11652 bp, 2 predicted proteins | sample 134614metaG_FD_190534 | JGI IMG/M metagenome (GOLD analysis project Ga0256832, IMG submission 190534) | Hydrothermal vent microbial communities from Lau Basin, Pacific Ocean - 134-614 | ecosystem: Environmental > Aquatic > Marine > Hydrothermal vents | place: Pacific Ocean: Lau Basin | collected...
AAAAAATAGGCATTTTTGTGTATGTTGAAGCTACAATTTTTGAAGCGTAGCAGGGCTACGTGAGAAAATTTTAGCAAAAACAGGCGCAAAAAGGGCATTTTTTGACCAAAATAGTGGATACCTAAACAGTTACAACAAAGGTAACTGTTTAGGTGTTCCTATTTAAAGACAAAAAATAGGCATTTCAGGGCCAAAATAGCGGATACCCAAATAGTTACAAACAAAAAAAGATAACGAATCAAGCCCGCAATGGTTTATTAAAGAATCGGTATTCCGATATGTTAGTCTATGTATGCACCATTTTCTCACCCAAATTTTAGCAGTCCAATACCAAGAATTTGTAGAGTTTCTTAGTGTTAGCTTAGTGTTATCTAAGTGCTCTCGGCGGTAAGGAAAAATGTAATGCCTAACCAGTAAATCAAAACAAGGAGTCATACTCATTGCGGTCTTCCCCGGCATCTCTCCTAAGCTTATCGGCTTCCGGCTTGCGTTTTTGATTCAAATCCAAAGGACTTTCGTCCAACAAGCTACTCTCAAAATTATCCAACAACTCTAGACCTTCAAACTCAAACTCTGCATTTTGAAGATCCATAGTATCCATGAAATTTTTGGACAAATCCATAAAACGCTCCATTTCTCCGGTTTTCCGGGATACGTCTTCCATGATATGCTCCATGGATTGGTCAAACAACTCTTTTTTACTCGAACCGGAAATCACATTTTTGGCGCCCTCCATCGCACTCCGGGACGCCCGGATGGCTTTATATTCTAGTTCTTTGATGGCAATTTGGTCTTGAGTATCTTCATGCAAAATCTCAGCATGCTCATACATCCGGGTCAAAATTTTGTAGAGATGCTGCATTTGTTGCTCTAATACAGCATATTTTTTGTTAGACTCTTGCAACCTGCCGGCTTTCCTGGAGGCTATAATCAAATCTTTCTTATTGCCGGCAGCTCTCATTTTTTCCGCAAGGATAAGGTGCTTATTGATATCGGCCTTATTCTTTTCAATAATTTCATTTAGGCTACGCATCTGCCCCCTCAACTCCCCAATCTGCTTACTCAACTCATTAATATTTTCCGCAAGGTCATCAAGATAGCTGCGCAATACGGAAATGGGATCCATCTTAATAAAAATTCCGGTAATCGCCCGCATCACAGACATATAGGCATTGCTTATCAAACTACGCGCCCGACTATCCAAAGCCACATAAATCACCGCCCCCAGCGCTGCCAAAGACAGCCCCAAGTACAAGGTATTTTGCAAAATCATACTGATTGATGGCAATACATTCAATCCCAGATAGCCCAGCCCCGCTAGGATAGCCGCCAAAAAAAGAGCTCCGGTCAGCCCTTCCGGTTTTTTCCAAAATGCTTTATTCCTTGCCATATTCTAACCCGCTCACAGATACTTTTTAATGTTTTCAACATCACTATCAATGGCTTCTAGGACGGCTTGATACGTTTTTTCAAATTTCTCCTTTGCCGCTACAATCCGCTGATCTTCTTTTACAATAGCTGCTTCAGTCGCATCCACTTGATCCAAATAATTGGCAATTTCGTCTTGCAACTTTTTAATCTGCTCCTTATTTTTTTCGATTTGATATTTAAGTTTTTCGACTTCTTTCTTTTTGGCTTCGACCTTTGTAGTCAGTTGATTATTAAGGGCTTGCGCAAAATTATCTTGCTCCTTAACGATGATATTTCGATAATATCCGGCCGTTTCGGCTAATTTTTCTTTGGTCAGTCCCATGGTGGCTGCGGTTGCGAAAGCGGATTTATAGGCTGTGGCTTCGTCCATATTCATTTTAGCCAAGGCCTTCACGGATTGTTTAAACTGAATATAATCAAATCCGGACAAATCATTTTCCGAAAGGGCTTTCATCAAAATACTCAGACTCTTCTCATCAGTGTTGGCTGCTTGCGCAAAAAGGGTTGTTAGTTTATTACTCATGTTGGTGGTTTTAATTGCACAAATTTAGTTATTTTTTGGGCATCATGGGCTACAATCTCCTTCTTTTTTTGTTGAATTTTGTCTTCTCTTGTAAAAAAGGCGCCTACTAGCAACCATAATTTTCTACAAACTCATCCGCATTAAATCTCACAACAATAGCAACCGGATAGACACAAGGGCTTTTCTTGATAGATGTTTATTCGCTATAATCCGCCATCCATTGCACAGCAAAAATAGAGATGTCTAATTAGCAGATTGGCAATATTGGCGTCCTAGATTATTATCACGTGAAGCAAGCGACTGAGTACGCCGTTGCCGAAGACACCCATTCATCACCATCCCAAGACACCGTTGCACCGGAACACCCTAACATCAACACCTATCAATCAGACCACACCTTACAGCCTAAAATTAAAAAATACCATTTTAAAAGTAAAATTTACGTAAGTAAATTGTTAGCATCTATTTATAATACAAATAAAAATTATTCTCAACAAAAACAAAAATTCCGCAAACAAATTGTTAGCAATAAATATATAATTTTTTGGTAAAGAATTTGCACCATAATGAAATAACCAAACGTATTAGCAACCAACAGAAAGCACTAATAAAATTATGTTTTTATGAAAGTATCTTGTTATAAAAACATAACCTATTGGTTCTTAATCATCTGAAAAAAACTTACTCAACATAAATCTTGGATCTATGAAACTCTTTACTTTTCTTGCTAAAACGAAAAAACGGCCGAATCTTAACCCAAAATGGAAGGTTAAAGATTCTGCCGAACTTTTTTTCAATTTATTTTTACTTATGTATCAATCCATCTTACGGATTTTCAAACATCGGTCAGAAAGCCCTTTCTTTTCTTCATTTGGAAGATTGCCTAAGCTTGCTATCATCTTGCTTTTTGGGTTAGCCCCAATAGTGAGTTTTGCACAACTAACCAATAGGTCAACGTTTTCCGGAAAAATTAACTATACATTAGCAGGATCTTCCTTTAGAGATCAAAGTAATGCAACAAACCCAAGATCACTGGCTGCTAGTGCTACATCAGATTTGACTATTCCGGCATCAGGCACGGTAGTCGCCGCCTATCTGTACTGGGCACATGGTAACGGTACTGAAGATAATACGGTAGATTTTCAGGATCCAACAGGAACGACAAACACCGTCGTGGCTGATGAAAGTTTTAATGCAAACTACGATGCCAATGAAAAATATTTTAGCTACTTCAAAGATGTAACTTCCATTGTACAAGCTGCCGGTTCCGGCAGTTATACAATGAGTGGGTTGACGATTGAAAACGCATCAGGTACTCCTTGGTACAACTACAGCACCGTAACAGGTACTTGGATGCTCTATGTCATTTATGAAGATGCCACTAATATTGTGGATGATTATCGGATTAATGTATATGATGGTCTTAGTTTATTATTGGATGATGGCGGCACCCATACACCTTCTCAGACTTTTACGTTTAACAATCTCCAAGTAGCAAGCCCTGTTGAAGCAGATTTTGTAGTTTACATTGTGGAAGGGGATGACAATGTTTCGGGGTCTGAAGGAATAGCAATCAACGGGAATCAAGCGAATGACGTAGATGGTAATTCATTTGGAGGGATACATCAAGGGGCGAGTACGTTTGCCAATGTAGCAACATCACCTACCAGATATGGTCTTGACGTTGATGAATATAATATTACGAACTTTTTAAGTGCTGGAGATCTATCTTTCACCTCAACAGTCCAAACAGGTGGAGATCAAGTACATTTGGCTGCGGCCTTTGTGAGAACAAAGTCCCTAGAAGCTCCCCAACCGGTTAATGACCTAGCTTCAACGGTTCAGGGAAATGCAGTGACAATTGATGTGGCTGCAAATGATACTGACGCCAATGGCAATCTAAACACCACAGCGGTATCTATTAGCACAACACCCCCAAATGGAAGTGTGAGTGTAAATGGAGATGGAACTATCGTCTATACGCCTAATGCTGGCTTTTCAGGAACGGATGTTTTTACTTATTCAATTTGTGACTCATCAAACCCGACACCGCTTTGTTCTGAGGCGACAGCAACAGTTACTGTCATTCCTGATAATGATGGAGATGGTATCGCTGATGATGTTGATTTGGATGATGACAATGATGGGATTTTGGATACTGACGAATGCCCTCCTTTGGACATAAGTAGTTTAACAAATACCACAAGCCAAACATTTTCTTACGGCAATCAAACTGTCACTTTAAATGCCGACATCAGCACAGGGAATGGCCTATCGACGATGGACTCCAACGGCGAAACATTAATAAGACATAATATCAATAACAATGGCCCCGGCACACCGCCTGCCAATTTTGCTAATAATTCCATAATATACTCTAGCCCAATTTCCAACTTTAATATTTGTTTCTATGATATAGAAAAAAGAAATGCTAACAATGGCGAATTTTTACAGATTGAGTTTTTGTCAAATGGAGCAACATACAATGTTAGTCCTAATGAAGTAACTGTAGGCTCGTTGGTTGCTCAAACCAGTGCTCCGGGTGTCTCTCCATTGACATTTGAAGGTACGGTTGGGTCTATCCCCGGAGCGCTGGTTTCTACCGACCCCAAAGGCTCCGTCTGTTTTAATATTACCGGCCCGATAGATGAGATACGCTTTAGTTTAGCTGAGACCTATGGCTCCACCGGTGGTCCGGGACGAACAATGGTATTTAGCATACCTACGGCCTGTCCCGATACAGATGTTGACGGCATACCGGATTATTCGGATACCGACTCCGATGGTGATGGTTGTTCTGATGCCAACGAAGCGTATGCCGATGCTAATGCAGATGGAGGTGATGGAGCTGCCTATGGCGCAGGGGATCCTCCCGCAGTTAATGCAGATGGTACCGTAATAGCAGCGAGTTATTCTTATACTAATTTGGCTGGTGTTATAGACGATACAGATGTTTCGGTATGTACACCTCCATTAGACTCAGACGGAGACGGTATCGCTGATGACGTAGATTTAGATGATGATAATGATGGGATATTGGATACGGATGAAGGAGGAGCAGTACAAACTATTGCACTTAGACCAAGTAATAACCCTTATCCAAATGAATGTTCAACCTATACAGCTGGATTTTCGGCAACTAATGGAGGAGTAGTTGACTTGACATATACAGGTAGATATAAATTTCAGGAAAGTTTTGCAGATGGTAGTATAAATCAAGTTTATACAATTAGTTTTCCTAGTCATGTTGCAGATCTTTCATTATTTTTGGATAATATTTTAGAACACAATAGAATTGGTAATTTTACTATAACGTATGATGATAATAGCACTCAATCGAATTTAGACTTTACCCTAACATCAGACAATCCTTCAGGTTTGCCACATGTTCCTGATAGTTTAGCAAAATATATAGTTGGAGGCATTAATACTGTTGGAGATTCTAATGAAGATGGGTCGCCAGATCAGGCTTATGGTTATTTACATTTTATAGGCATTGATGCAAGTAAAAAAATACAATCAATATCATTCGAATTGTTAGCTAGTTCAGGACAAAATGTAAATGCTTTTGCTATACCTGTAATCACTACCGTTGCTTGTGACACAGACGGAGATGGTATTCCAGACCGCCTAGATACAGACAGCGATAACGACGGTTGTGCAGACGCCCTAGAAGCAGCAGGTACATTCACGACTGCAGATTTAGATGCAGACAACAGTCTTGGAGGTGGGGTAGATACAGACTCCGCAAGTGCATCCTATGGTGTACCAACGGCTGCAGGAGCTGGTCAAGTAACTACGGCAGCAGTTAGGGATGCATCAGATGTTTCTGCATGTACACCTCCATTAGACTCAGACGGAGACGGTATCGCTGATGATGTAGATTTAGACGATGATAATGATGGGATATTGGATACGGATGAGTGCCCTTCAGGTGGTACAATTACAGCTTTTGGTCATAGGCTAGATGCATTACAAGCCGCTTATCATGCAGCGTTAATCCGTACCAGTGACGGAGGCTTTGCGACAACAGGAGAGTTTGTACATCCAACTACAGATGTTGATATACTACAATTTACAGATATTACGCCTGCTAATGGTTATAACTATACCGGAACACCGATTACAGCTACTATTTGTGGTGCTACTCAGACGTTTTTCTTAACGACCGATGGTTTATATACATGGGGTGAAGACTATAAGTTAGTAGTAACCCAAAGTCCTATTGCAAACGGTGGAGATTTTAGGCAAATGCCCTTGCCTAATGGTGTTACACCAAGTGATGTAAAATATATTAGTGCAAGTGGTAGTGTCAATAATACGGCCGGTGGTTTAGGATTGATTACCAAGGATGGTAGATTTTATGTGTACACTAAAACAGGAAGAAATTTACATTCCAATGCAGCAGAATTAAATGATGACTGGTATCAAATTGAACTGAACGGTGTCCCAGTCACAAATGCAGAACTTTTTGAAATTAATACTGAAGGGTGTTTTTTATATACTTCTGATGGCAATTTCTATACATGGGGGAAGAGTACTTATTTGGGGGATGGCTCTGCTGGTGCTGCTAGACCAACACCGACTCTAATGACCAACCCACTTCCTGCGGGGGTGACTCCAGTTCAAATTGAAATATCCTCCTATCTATATGAATCTGTTGCAACAGCAAAGACTACTTATCACATCTTAGGAAGTGATCATAAAGTGTATTCAATGGGTTTCAACAAAAAAGGAATGGTCGGGAATGGAACAACAACCGAAGCAAGATCTTGGACTAATGTCCTAAATGAAGCAGGAACCGCTGATGTAGCAAATGTTGTCTTCTTGGCCACTTCTTCTGCGGCCAGTGATGATCAATACGCTTCTATGATTCTTGATGATGGAAGATTACTGTCATGGGGTTATAATGATGGTGCTGTTTATAATAATTTGGGCTTATCTGGTTCTAATATTTCTACGCCAACGCACCCTAATGGGATTACACCGGGTACGGTAGCCGAAAATGTTGCTTGTGGTGGACATATTACACCATTTTTTGGCTCTAATCAATATTGGAATGTGGGTCATAATCAAGGAGGTGGTTTTGGAGATGGAACAACAACTAGTAGAACTGAATATGAAGGGTATCCTATTGCTGTAACACCGGCACCATCAGTAGTTGATTGTGATATTGATAATGATAATATTCCAAATCAACTTGATTTAGATAGTGATGGAGATGGTTGTTCCGATGCTGATGAAGCTGGTCACAACCAATCAATAGAAGCAGATTCTACAATTACAGGTCCCTTTGGTAGCAACGGTTTGGCGGCAAGTGTTGAAAGTGATGACACACAGGCAGCTACAACTAATTATACACTTACGCAAACAAATGCCGGTACTTATGACTTTTTAGACGATTCTACCAATTTGGCTTGTACTCCTCCTCTTGACTCTGACAATGATGGTATCGCTGATGATGTCGATTTAGATGATGATAATGATGGCATTTTGGATGTGGATGAATGTGGGACTCCACCACCAATTGAGCCCGATTTTAATAATTGGACATTAAATGGTGGTTGGTCTTACGAAACAAGTACAAGAATAGCCAATTATGCTGATAACGTAACGGATCAAGTAGCTTCTACAGTCGTAGATTTAACTACTCAACCTAGTCAAATTACGATGAATTTAAAAGTTAGAACTAATGGAATAAACAATAACATTACTAGTAATAAGACTGCAACTTTAACTCTAAGAGTTGATGGTGTTGAATATATTTCATTCTTAAATCCTTCTGGAGGTAATCAAGCCAATGTCACTACTTTTAATGGGGCGACAAGTTCTTTAACAAATTTTCCTATTACGACCACTAATGGTTCTTTTACTGATGTTACATTGACTATTCCCAATACCGGAAATGCTAATGCCCTATTGGAATGGTCATTTACTGCCAATGGTGATGACTGGGCAGTTAGTACAGTTTCTTTTGTCAATACACCAGGATTTTATTGCCAAGATACTGATAATGATGGTATTGTCAATAGACTTGATGTGGATTCTGACAACGATGGCTGTCCAGATGCTATAGAAGCAGGTGGGGCATTTGCGCCAGCCGACTTAGATGCTGACAATAGCTTAGGAGATACAGTTGATTCAGACCCAACTAGTGCATCTTATGGTGTGCCAATTATTGCAGAAGCCGGTCAAGCAAACACAGCAGCTGTTTTGGATGATACAGATGCTTCTGCCTGTACACCACCATTAGACACAGACGGAGACGGTATCGCTGATGATGTCGATTTAGACGATGACAATGATGGGATTTTGGATACGGATGAAGGTTATCTTTGTACAACAACCAATGCTATTCAAAATCCAAGTGCTCAAAATGGCATGACAGGCTGGACAGAAGGTGGTCTAAATCATTTTTTCGACCAAGGTGTAGCCAATCGGTTTTTTGTGAATAATCCGCAGTTTGGGATGAGCTCTATTTCTCAAACGGTTCCAGAATTTGATAATAATAATGGCATCATAGAACTAACTTTTAGAGCATGGGTTCAAGATGGAGACCACCAAGCAGGAGGAACTGCTCGCATGAATGTCCTATTTAATGGTGTTTCCTATTTTGAAATTTACAATCCAAGTAATCAAGGAGCAAATGCTATTACTGTAACTGCTCAAAATGGTGCGAGTTTTGTAGGGCCAAGCACCATGGATAACAGTGGTGGGTTTGATGATGCATTATTTACTCTTTCAATTCCTTCTTCTGAAACTTCGGGTACTTTTGAGTTTCGTGTGGACGTAATTGGCGGAAGTAAAAATGATGATGGCGGATACGGAGAAATTGTAGTAAATAATACTTCTTGCACCGCAACAGATACCGATAATGACCAAATCCCTGACTATTTAGATTTGGATTCTGATAATGACGGATGCCCGGATGCCAACGAATCTGGTCACAGCCAAACCGTTCAAGCAGATTCAACCATCGCAGGCCCTTACGGAAATAACGGACTTGCAACTAGCATAGAAAGTGATGACACACAAGCAGCAACAACTAATTATACACTTACGCAAACAAATGCTGGCATCTACGACTTTTTAAATAGTAATGTACAATCCGGTTGTAATACACCACCGGAAATCTCCAATAATGGTAGCGCACCAACCAATACGGCTACTTTCAATGAAAACGGAACGGATACTGTAATCGACTGGAATTCAACAGATCCTGATGGGGAAACAGAAAATGGTGGTGGATTAACCTATACCTTAACCGGGACGGATGCAGCTCTTTTTAACTTAGATCCAAATACGGGAGAGTTGACGTTTATCACACCGCCGGATTTTGAGAATCCTACGGATGCCGGTGCAGATAACGTATATGATGTGACGGTTACTGTTAGTGATGCAGTAGGCGATACAGATACTCAAGATTTAGCCATCACAATTACCAATGTAAATGAGCCGCCTCTAGCCAATCATGACAACTACTTGACCAATGAAGAAGTCCCTGCTACGGGTAACTTAATTTTCAATGATTCGGACATTGATGGAGATAATATTGCGATTAATACCAATCCAATTTCGACGGTCTCAAATGGTGATTTGGTAATAAACCCTGACGGCACATTCACTTATACTCCTAGCGCTAATTTTTATGGCGAAGATTCTTTCATTTATGAACTTTGCGACAATGGAATCCCTAGTATTTGCGATACAGCTTTGGTTACCATTACAGTAAACCCCACGCCGGATAGCCCAATTGCAGTAGATGACTCCGCAACAGGCGACGAAGACACACCCATTTCTGGCAATGTCACAACTAATGACACAGACCCGGACGGTGACATACTGACAATAACCACTACCCCAACCGTACAACCTACTCATGGGAGTGTCGTTCTTAGTCCAGATGGTAGTTACACTTACACTCCTGATCCGGAATTCAGTGGTACTGATAGTTTTACTTATCAAACCTGTGACCCTTCCGGACTTTGTGATGAAGCAACAGTTAACTTGACAATCAATCCTGTCAATGACCCACCTATTGCCATGGATGATACGGAAACAACGGATGAAGACACACCTGTAGTCTTAAACATTACGGCTTCAAATGATACAGATATAGATGGCAACATTGATAATAATACCATTGATTTTAACCTAAACATGGCCGGCATCCAAACAGTATGGGATAATGGTGATGGTGTCTTTGAAGTGGATGGTAATGGCAATGTAACATTTACACCTGCCGCCGATTTTAATGGACAGACTTCTATTGACTATAAAGTTTGTGATGATGGTACACCTTTACCTTCAGCTTGTGACACGGCGACCATTACAATTAATGTAACTCCCGTTAATGATCCTCCAGTAGCCAATGATGATGTAGCCATTACAGATGAAGAAACTCCTGTCTCGATTGATGTATTGAATAATGATACAGATCTCGAAGGCATTGACGCAACAAGTGTTTCGGAAGCTACGCCGCCTGCTCATGGTTCAATTTCAATTGATCCGGTGACTGGTGAGATTACTTATACTCCGGAGCTCGATTTTGTCGGAACAGATGTTTTTGAATATCAAGTTTGTGGTACAGGTACACCTATACAGTGCTCGACCGCACAAGTTGATGTCACTGTAAACCCAGTCAATGACCCGCCCATTGCTGTCAATGACACCACTACGGTTGATGAAGATAATTCTGTATTTTTTAACATTACTGCATCGAATGATACGGATGTTGATGGAAATATTGACCACAACTCTATTGATTTAAACCTAAACATGGTTGGTGTTCAAGATACATTTACCCATGTAAATGGACTGTTTGGCGTGGATGACAATGGAAATGTAACTTTTGTACCAAATGAAAACTTCTTCGGTATGGTCACACTTGACTATAGTGTCTGCGATGATGGAACGCCTACGCCTGCTTTGTGCGACACAGCAACTATTTTCATAGATGTCCTTCCGGTAAATGACTCCTTAACTGTCGTTGATGATGTCGCTACTGTTGATGAAGATCAATCTGTTGCTATTCCGGTACTGAATAATGATTCTGATATTGAAGGTATTGACCCCACTACTGTGGCCATTGTGAATCCACCTACTAATGGGACTACTTCTATCGACCCTGTTACAGGTGAAGTAACTTACACACCTAATGAAAATTTTGCCGGACAAGATACTTTTGTTTATACTGTTTGTGATACAGGTATGCCTGTTTTATGCGATGATGCGGAAGTCGTTGTCAACGTCAATCCGGTTGTGGATCCCCCTGTCATAACACAACTACCCATTTCAACACTGGAAGACAGCACCGTTACTTTCTGCCCTACTCTCGAAGATCCCGATGCCGGTGCAATATTGACAGTTGCTTCTTGTGGTGACCCGCAAAACGGAACAGCTTCTATTGATGCAAATAATTGTGTTTCCTACACTCCAAATCCTAATTTCTTTGGAATGGATAGCATCTGCTTGACGGTTTGTGACGAAACAGGCCTTTGTGATAGCACAATGGTATCTATTGATGTAACTCCGGTCAATGACCCTCCTGTCATTGTTGATGACACAGCTATTACAGATGAAGATACACCGGTCGTTATCGACGTTTTAGGCAACGACACAGATATTGAAGGTATTGACCCCACTACTGTGGCCATTGTGAACCCACCTACTAATGGGACTACTTCTATCGACCCTGT
>Ga0256832_1002934_pt1 | contig 11652 bp, 9 predicted proteins | sample 134614metaG_FD_190534 | JGI IMG/M metagenome (GOLD analysis project Ga0256832, IMG submission 190534) | Hydrothermal vent microbial communities from Lau Basin, Pacific Ocean - 134-614 | ecosystem: Environmental > Aquatic > Marine > Hydrothermal vents | place: Pacific Ocean: Lau Basin | collected...
CGATTGGTCTCAAGAGTGGTCCGACTTTTTTTACCACTTTTCGGCAACGTGGCGCAAAAGACATTTACTTTATCATAGCCATGTTGACGGTTTCTGCCGGCATTACCATTGGCATTCACTATTTATTGGGCTTTGACCCGGCATCTACCGGAGGCATTTTTGCCGGAAGTTCGACTAATACGCCTGCTTTGGCCGGTTTACTTGATATTATTCGCCATAAAGGGAATTCGAGTGATTTGCTTTCGCAAAAAGCGGTTATAGGCTATTCGCTCTCTTATCCCATTGCTATTTTTGGAGCCATTATGGCTATTATTCTTGCTATCAGAACCTTAAAAATAGATTTCCGCCAGGAAGAAGAAGATGTCAAAGATGACTTTCCGGTCAAGCAAGAAGTCTTAACTCGTACCATTGACGTTACCAATCCGGATGTTACTAACATTTCCATCCGTGATCTCAAAAGAATTCACCATTGGAAAGTCGTTTTTGGACGTATCCAGCACAAAAATGGAGAAGTGGAGCTAATAAATTGGGATTCTCAATTAAACATCGGGGACAAAGTCGTCGCAGTTGGCAATAGAGAACACATTGAAGTCGTGGTGAAGGCTTTGGGGAACATTTCTAAAGAAGGCATCCAATCCAGCAAACAATCTGCCTACACGACCAAGCGCATATTTGTATCCAATGTCAAAATTGCCGGTGAACGTCTAGCGACACTTAACCTTAGCGAACGTTTTTCGGCCATTATTACCCGTATTCGCCGGAATGATATTGATTTGTTAGCGAATGCAAATACCACTTTGGAGCTTGGCGACCAAGTACAATTTATCGCTCGACGTCGAGATGTGGACAAACTCTCTGCTTTTTTCGGTGACTCTTTCGAGGCCTTGGGCAAAATCAATCTGTTCTCTTTCGGACTAGGCATGGCTTTAGGATTGTTATTGGGGATGGTTACGATTCAATTGCCCGGTGGTGTTGGTTTCAAATTGGGTTTTGCCGGCGGGCCTATTACTGTTGCTCTGATTTTAGGTGCCTTACGGCGAACCGGCCCCATCGTTTGGATTTTGCCACACGGTGCCAACACTACTTTGCAGCAAATTGGCTTAATCTTTTTACTAGCCGGCATCGGTATCAACTCCGGCCACACCTTTTTCGAGACCTTCCTTCATGGGGAAGGGGCTTTGAAAACCATGGCAGCGGCACTGATTATCAGCTTCTTGACGGCCTACATTACCTTAGTTGTCGGATACAAATTTGTCAAAATCCCATTTAGTATTTTAGTCGGCATGATGGCGACTCAACCGGCTATCCTTGAATTTGCTATTGAAAAGTCGGAAAACAAACTCCCGGTCGTCGGCTATGCCTTTATCCTTCCCATCGCCCTGATTATCAAAGTACTCTATGTTCAAATTTTGTACATGTTCTTGTGATATTCAATCTATTCGCAACGTCAATTGCAAATGCCCTTCTCAATGCGAGCCAAAGGCAATTAACGGTGTAGCGGTGTAACGGTGTAACGGGTAGGCGGCTATAAAATCTAACAACTATATCAATTACAGAATCCCATATATCATAGAATGAAGTAAAATCCCTATCAAAAACCCATATCTCTCAACTAGCGCAGCGAATCAACTAGCGAAGCTTGCGAGCGAATCAACTTCTTCAACTAAAAAACCATACAGAATTCCAAATATCCAAGAGTAAAGTTAAACCCCAAATAATTACCCAAATCGTCTCAACCAGCGAAGCGTCTCAACCACGAAGTCCGTAGGACGAGTTCTCAACCTAGAGAGCCGAAGGCGAACGTCTCAACTCTTCAACAAACAGGATGATACCGAATGATGAAGTAAAAAGCATCCGGAACTGGCGAGCTCTCCATTCCTGTTAACAAAAAATGAATCCTGCAACTTTTACCCCCAACTAACAGTTTACCCCTCTATCTTTGCACCAAAAATACGAATAGTATGAGTGAAGCACTAAATGATTTATGGCAAAAAATGGGCATGAGATATCAATCTCACCCTTGGCATGGCATCTACATTGGTAAAAATGCACCGGAAACCGTCATGTCCTTTATAGAAATGACGCCACACGACTCTGTTAAATATGAAATAGACAAGCAATCCGGCTTTTTGAAAGTGGATCGCCCTCAAAAATTCTCCAATATTGTTCCTGCCCTTTATGGCTTCCTTCCTCAAACCTACTGCGCAGAAGAAGTTGCAGACTATTGCATGCTGAAAAGTGGTAGAAAAGGGATTATTGGCGATGGAGACCCTTTAGATATTATTGTTTTGACAGAACGAAACATTGCCCACGGAAACATCATTGTCCCGGCGGTACCGATTGGTGGGATTCGGATGATTGACGATGGAGAAGCAGACGATAAAATCATCGCCGTACTAAAAGGAGATGAGACCTACAATTGGAAAAGCCTATCCGACTGTCCTGATTCGATTATCAACCGGATTAGGCATTATTTTTTGACCTACAAGACCATTCCCGGAGAATCCTTAAACCGGGTGGAAATCGCTGCCATTTATGGCAAAGACGAAGCGATAGAAGTCATCGAGCGTTCCAGAAGGGATTATGACAATCATTACGGCGGCATAGAAACCAAAATGCAGCAAGCCACCATTGACATCATCCAACGGCACAAGTAGGGGCGAACCTTGTGTTCGCCCAAAACCAGCGAAGCAAAGCGAGCCAAATCAACAGCGAAGCAAAGCGAGCGACCCTTTAGCGAGCGTCTCCACTTTCCCAACCACAGAAGTAAATCATCCGGCAGTACAGTCAGAAGCAGCCCACTCCGAAGCCAAAGACCAAAAGCGCCACAGGCGCGCCCAAAAGACCAAAGACCAAAGGTTAGTAAGTCGTCGTCATATCCTCATCCACACAAATAATAAAATCAGCGACTCCTTTAGAATCTTCGGCTAATTTACTAATATCTTCTTGGGAGACCACGCTAATGGTTTTATAGTTCAGGTTAGGTTCTTTCTTCTTCAGGTACCAAAGGATGCCCTCATAATTATCGGAGTGATAAGCACCGTTGTAGTGCAAAAACAACTTGCCTTTGGCAAAGTAGCCCAAGATGAAATGTGCCATAGTTGCATCCTTGACAGCTTGAGCTTTGGGCAAGTTGGCACCGCCGTGTCCGGCCATCATCCCCATCATATCCTTATAACTTTTCAGATTTGGGTCATAATCAACCGGCAAAGGTGCCACCCATTTTTTTTCATGGTCAGAAAGTGCATCTAAACCTTCAAATCCTTTCATATATACAATATGGGCAAAACGCCGCGGAATGTTACTAGCCACAAAAGGAATGTGGTGGGCTTTCGCAAAATTAATCAAAGGCTTATAATCCGTATTAAAATTGATGGGTTTGCGTATCAGCGTATCCAAGGCTTTACTATCTATTCTCCCCGAAAGGTAATCATCTATCTCTAGTTGATTATCTCTTTCTATCAGTTCTGTTCCAAGCACTAGAGGCTTCTCTTTTTTTACCAAATCTTTGGCCAACTCTAGCTCCAACCAATGGGCAATTGAATTATTATGCAATTCTCCAAATAGAATGATATCCGATTTGGCTAATTGTCTTATCATCTTGCGATATGTGATTTTCTTGCCGGCACCGTTATAGAGTTGATAGGCACGCTTATGCCTAGGCACTTGCGCAAAACTTACAGAAAGAACCATCAAGAGCAAGCCGGTGGTGAATATCGTTTTTATCATTGGGTGAGTGCTTGAGTGAGAAAATGGGGTGTCCCGAAAGCTTAGTTTTCGCCTTCGTATTTCCACTTTTTAATATTGGGACATTGATAGTATTCCGGATCCAAGTGCACATAGACACTACCAATTTTATCCTTGACCCAATTCACAATAATATCATTCTTTTTAGTAGCCAGAGCGGCTTGTTGGATTTTAGAATAATCCGTTTTCAAAGACGCTTTGTGGGGCTGGGTACGAGCATTTAACTCCAAGAGCCGATAAAACTTTTCGCCGGCTTCGGTCAAAAATTCAACGGGTTGGGAGATGTCCCCGGGTTGAAGCGAATCCAAGGCAAAGTAAATATTAAAGTCTAAATCAGAAATCTCAAACAAGGTATTTCCTGTATATTGATTCATGACCCGGCCACCATTGCTATAGCTTTGCTGGTCTTTATCCGAATATTTCCTAACGGCTTGTTCAAAAGTCAATTCTTTCTTAAGAATTTTTTCACGAATAGTGTCCAGTTTAGCGATGGCATTTTGGTAGTCGCTTTCGCTAAAAACAGGCTTAATCAAAATGTGCCTAGTATGAATCAAGTTGCCCCTTCTACCGAGCAACTGGATGATGTGATAGCCAAATTGGGTCTCAATCACCGGAGAGATTTCATTTTCCGCAAGGTTATAAGCGGCCGCTTCAAATTCAGGTACAAAAGTCCCCCTTTTTTGCCAGCCCAAGTCTCCCCCTTGCTGTCCGGAGCCTAAGTCATCAGAGAATTTTTTGGCCAAATCTTCGAAGCTAGCCTCCTTGTTGATGATTTGCTTTCGCAAATTAGAAATTCTCAAGTAGGCTGCGTCCTTTGCTTCCTGATTGACCGTCGGTTTATACACGAGCTCAGAGTATTCTACTTCGGCATTAAAGAAGGGAATACTGTCTTCCGGTATAGCATTAAAATAAGCAATGACTTCAGAAGGTCGAATAGAAGTTCCTTCGATGATTTTCTGTTTCATTTTTTCCGAAAGGAGCTGCGACTTCATATCATCCACCATAAAGTCTTTCATCTCGGTAGGAGTCTGACCATAATACTCGATAAACTGAGAGACATCGTTGCCCATCATCCCTAGAATCCTATCAATCCTTGCGTCAATTTGGGTATTGACTTCATCATCTGTTACTTCGAGGCTATCCACTTTGGCCTGGTGAACAAGCAGCTTATCAGTAAGAATGTTGTCTAAAATCATGCACTTCGCATCCGGTGGTAATGCCCCTTTTTGCTGTTGAGCCAAATACGCAACTTGCTTTTCTAAGTCAGAAAGCAGAATAATTTCATTGCCTAAGACGCCAATGACCTTATCCACGATGGTATGATTGGCGAGCTGGGCCTGCGCTTTGGGCGTAAAAATAGAAAAAGCCAAAAAGGCCAAAACAAATACTTTTGTCATAGTTCTAGTTTGTAAAAATCCGGACGTTGGTACCATTGATTTCTTGGTTGTACAATGCCGCTTTTTTGTCTTCAATTAGTTTCATTTTACGACCATGTAAGATAATCTTTTCTACTTGGTCTCTCACAAACGAAATGGGGGGCAAATCTCCTTTGACCCTAATTTCGTACACTTTCAAGAAGTAAAGGTAGTTATTATTTGTGTACACTTCGTCGCTTGGCGCAGAAAGAGTTTTGGCTATTTTTTTGGGTAACCGTTTTTTTAGATCCTGCAACGGACGCCAACTTTGGGGCTGCACATCCACATAGGCATGACCGGGTTGAAGCTTGTCCTTTAAATCAACTAACAAGGATAGGTCTTTGGTCTGCCACCACTGCTGAACCCAATCAACTTCTTGACTCGTTTGCCCAATTTTGATAAGGGAGTAACGCACGATATCGTACCTTAGTCTAAATTGTTCTTTATTAGCATTAAAATATTGATGCACATCTTCATTTGTAATGACCGTGTCCAATTCACTGGCAAACAATTCATTTTCAAAATTATTTAGGACGAGTGAAGAGCGATAATCTCTGACCAACTGGTCAAGATTCATATCTTGGCGCACATGTTTTTCTGCTTCATGCATCAAAATGGCTTCGTGCACCCAGCGATCCACAAAAGACTGGATGAGATGCAAGCTGTCCTCCGGCGAATTCGATGGGCCCACAATGCCATCGATATCCGATAGCACCAAGGCCTTATTGTAAACCTGAGCCAAAACGGGGTCTTCCTCAGTCGGCTCTGAAGTGTCAGAGTTGCACGCCTGCATCAGACCCAGCAATCCTACCAACACGACAAAAATTGCCGATGGACTCCAGCGAATAACCAAAGCACGAGTGGGTTTTCTCAAATTATTTTTTTACAAGTGATTCAAAAACATCTTTGTGGACGTCAACTTTATATTGATTTCTCAAGCTTTTTACCCAATGATCTTCCAAGTAGTCTTGATATTTGGCAATAGCATAACCCCTTGCGTCCTCTAATTTTTTAGGGCCGGCCGGCAAAATCTTCTCGATAATCTTGAAGGAAGCCGTCTGTGGTTGGCGCTTGATGTCAAAGGTTGTTTCCGTCATGCCTCCTTTCTTCCAAACCTTTTTTACATCCTTTGGCGCTTTGCTTTTCTCGAAGGTCTCCCGGTTCATGGACAAGATTTCTTTCTTTTTGTTGAACTTGGCCAATAATTTTGCCGGTGTCTTTCTTTTGGCTTTTTTTCTTATTTTGGGGAGCAAAGACTCGTATAATTTTGGAATCGTATAAGTCACGACAGTGGCTCGCTCCTCCCAATTAAATTCATTCTGGACAGTTGGATAAAACTCCGCTAATCCGACACTATCTTCGGATGCTTTGTCCCAGACTTCCTTGCGAGAAATATCAAATAACAAAATCCCCTCTTCGTATTCTCTCATCAATGCCTTAAACTCCGGATATTTTTTGTCTAGGGTAGATTCAGCATAGCTCATTACACGGTCTTTCAAAAAGTCATTATAAATCTCTTTGGCCGCATCCGCCACTTTTGTTTTTCGACCATAACGCAAGCGTTTTCTGGTATCTCGATAGGCAAATTCATCCAAATCGCTAATGGTAACACTCTTTCCCCCAAGAGTAAACAAAACCGTTTGATCCTTTTTACGATTCGGTTTCCATTTATGGGTAAGGAAGGTAGAGTCAGGCAAACCTGCAACCCATTGGGCATAAGCTTTGGCATCAGCCTTAAAATGAGCTTCCTTTTTGGTCTTTTCTACAAAAGCATCTATCGCCATTTGATAACGCGGGTCTTTACGCAGCTTGGTTAGGATGGCTCGTTTTTCCTTCTTGTAGGAGCCTATTTCCTTTTTGCGCAAGCGCTTAATGATATGAAAGCCGATAGAGGATTCTACAATGTCGGAGTACTCCCCGTCTTGTTTTAATGCAAATACGGCATCTTCAAAAGGTTGCTCAAAACGATTAATCCCTATAAACCCGACATAACCGCCCTTAGCCGCCGACGTCTTGTCATCTGAAAATTTCTTGGCTGCTTCATCAAATGGCATGTTGCCGTTTTTGATGGCATAAAGAGCTCTTTCGGCTCTTTCCTTTATGATTTTGTCATCGACGCCGGGCTCTTTAGAAAATAAGATTTGGGCGATTTCCATTTCTCCTCGAGCCGGACGCTTGTCCGTTACCTTTATGATGTGATACCCACTAACAGAGCGGATAGGGCCGGCAACTTTCCCGACAGGTGTATTGTAGGCCGCTTCTTCCATTTGATAAAAGCCCGGTGGAAATATCGCTGTAAAATATCCGATATCTCCCCCTTTGTCTTTGGTTGACTTATCTTCAGAAACTATTTTTGCGATTTCTTCGAAGGATTCTCCTCTATCCAAGCGCTTTCTTATCTCTTGTGCTTTCTTGTAAATCGCTAGGGTATCCCCCGGGCTCCGAAGATGCTTGAGCGAAAAGAAGATGTGGCTGATGCGAACATCTTGTTTCTTACGATTATAGGCTTCACGTGCCAAGCGGTCGGCTACTTCTTTATCAATCAAATAAGAATTAGCTAGTTTTTTGCGATAGCCGTTTAATTCTCTTTTGAGAGCCGGAATGGTATCCAGCTTCATCTCACGTGCTCTAGCAATTTTTAGCTTAAAATCCTTGTACAAATCCAGATACTTCTCGAGTGACGCTCGCGAGTAATCCGCTTCTTTTCCATTGCTTTTTTCATAGATGTACTTAAATTCCGAAACATGTACATCATTACCATTTACAGAAAATAATACGGGGTCATTTTGTGCGAAAGCAGGCATCATACCTACCAAGAAGAACGCAAGAATGAGTACGAATTGTTTATTCATGACTTTTGTTTAAAGTTATTGACATGTAAGAGCAGCACAGCCATCGGGCTGTGCAAGAAGCCAAAACATGAAAATGAAAATTTTGTGGGTTCAGGTTGTTTGCAAAAATTAGGTCGCAAATTTACGGTTTTTGGGGAATATTCTCCAGAAAATGTCTAAACGATGAGATAAAAGATGTTATTTTGCCGTTTATTGCTGAGAATCCTTCTAATTGAACTGCAAACTTGAGCCAAACAGAACAAATAAATCATCTCACCACTAATCGACTCACCTTGTTTTTTCTGGGGTTGGGACTCTTTTCTTTGGTTTATTCTCCCTTTTTGTTATCCATATCGATGTTTGGGCTTATAGCGGTAGCTATTTTTGAGAATATTCCGTCTCGAAAATCAATGTTATCTGATTCCTTTCGGAAAAAGCGGGGGCATTTTTTTTCTAATCCTGCTTTTTGGGCTTTGCTATTGGTGTTTGTGCCTATGTTTTGGAGTGGTTTATATTCGGAAAATATATTTTACTGGGCCGGACGGATGCGAATTAAAATGCCTTTTTTGGGGCTGCCCATTGCTTTTTTCTTTTTGCCTAAGCTGACGGCACAGGATTTTCGGCGATTAGCTATTTTTTATGTATTAATGATGTGCTTGACGGCCATTGGCGTGACCATTCATTATGCCCTAAATTTTGAAGCGATCAATAAGCTCATCGGGCAAGGCCAAAATATTCCGGTACCTAGAAATCACATTCGATTTAGCTTGGGCATTGCGATTGCGGTGATGATCTCGCTAGGCTTATTTCTGGATAAAAAACCGCTCAACCGTTGGCAAAGGCGATTAGGTCTTGTGGTCGCTGTTTTGCTTTTTCTCTTTCAGCATTTGTTGGCGGTACGGAGTGGTATTGTGGGAATGTATTTGGGTCTTTTGGTCTTTTTAGCGAAAGCGCTTACGCAAAAAGAGTATCGAATCTATGGCTTTTTAGGGGTTTTTCTACTACTACTCACCCCCTTTCTCGGTAGAAAATACTTGCCGTCTTTGGAGAATAAAATTGGCTATATGCTTTACGATTGGGAGATGAGACAAAAAGGAGCCGGCAATAATTATTCAGATTCAGGACGAATTTTGTCCATGCAACTGGGGCTTAAAATGGGAAATGAGCACCCGCTTTTTGGTATCGGCGCCGGAGACATTTTGGATGAGATGGAACAAGAGCTCAGGCCAATGGGGATAACCAAAGAATTAGTACCCCACAATGAGTACATTTATTATTACGCGACCACCGGCGGGGTGGGTTTAACTTTGTTTTTGATGGGCATATTAACGCCGATATTTTATCGAAAGCACTATAAAAACACGTTATTTCTTTCGGTTCAAGTAATTTTGCTTTTGTCTTTTTTTGTCGAACCGACCTTAGAAACAGCCGCAGGTACGGGCTATTATCTCTTGTGGTTACTATTGGGGTTACTCTATATCTTGGATGAATAAACCGAAAAGAATGATAAATATCATTCAATAGTATCTTTTTTTTTCGTATTTTTGGGGCTAGCGGCTTGGTGTATTGAACAAACCGCTTTTTTTATCAAAAACAAAACCGAACGATATGTTTTTAGTTGATTGGAATGGAGGTAACATTATGCTTGTAGGCATGTTAGTAGTCATGCTTGCTGTATTAGTTGTAGGAGTTTCAAAAATGTTTGGCAAAAAGCACTAGCAAAGCCACTTTTTTTTTGTACATTGGCTGAACAAAAAAAGAACAGTCAATGATTAATTTTAGCGTTCGGCCACGTATCCGCTGCGTGACGCCTATGGAACAGCGTGAAATATACGCTCGTTTTAATGATTTCTTAGCACACACTGACAAGCCTATTCAGGGTAGAACTTTTCGGGACCACATCGAGCTTCGGGTACATCCGGAACATCGGCATTATTGGTCTCCGGTCTTAAATATTATTTTAGACGATGTGGATGAAGGGACTTCCGTTCGCGGGCGATTTGGTCCGGAGCCAAAGGTTTGGACTTTATTTATGTTTTTCTATTTCTTTGCTTTGGCTATTTCTTTCTTTGCCGGGATGTACGGGTTGGTTCAGCTCAAAATGGGCTATCCCGCTTGGTCTTTTTGGCTCGTTTTATTAGGTCTGGGTTTGCTTTTGCTCATTTATATTGCAGCGCAGATTGGGCAAAAAAAAGGAGCGGAACAAACCCAATGGTTGATGAGTTTTTGCACGGAAGTGCTCAAACACGAAGAGTAATAGGAGTGCCCGGATGTTGTGGTTGACTTACTTTTTGCTAGGTAGTTGCGAACTTTTTTTAGACAAACTAGTTTTCTATACCTTCTCGAACAGTAATACAAAATCATGACTCATCAAGAACTGAATCATCTTATTCGGAATAGACGCTCTATCTATCCTCCCAGCTTCCTTGACAAGCCCATTCCCAAAGATGTGCTGGAAACCATCCTAACCAACGGAACTTATGCGCCTAACTATAAAAAAACAGAGCCTTGGCGGTTTAAAGTTTTGCGCGGAGCTTCCAAACAGAAGCTGGGTCTGTTCTTAGCGAATGCCTACAAAAGCGCTACTCCCCAGGAGCAATTTCTTGAAAAAAAATACCAAAAAATTATTCAAAAAGCAGAGAAATCAGCCGCCGTCATAGGCTTGTGTATGCAACGAGATCCGCAAAACCGGCTGGAAGACTGGGAAGAATTAGCTGCTGTAGCGATGGCCGTACAAAATATGTGGTTGACCGCCACGCAATATGGGATAGGGGCTTATTGGGGCAGCCCAAAGGCCATCCAAAAAGCGGACAAAATATTCCATCTTGAAGACGGTGAACGATGTTTGGGATTTTTATTCTTAGGCTATGTGGAAGAAGCTATGGGAAAAGCCGAAAGACTTCCCTTGGAAGAGCGGGTGATTTGGATGGACTAGCCGCTAGGGTCTTATGATTGAGCGGGGAGTTTGCACTGAAAAGTGACGACGACCAAGAATTCCAAAAAAAGTCGTATCCTTGCGCAAAGTCTAGTTTATGGAGATTCTTGATTTTTTCTTAAAACCCTATATTGGGGCAGCCCCTTTGATGGTCTGGCTGGAAATTATTGCTGCGGCCATGGGGATTTTAAGTGTTTGGTATGCCAAGAAGGAAAATATTTTGGTATTTCCGACAGGAATTATCAGTACGGGTTTATATGTTTACCTGCTTTCCCAATGGAATCTATACGGAGATTTGATTATCAATATTTATTATACCATCATGAGTATTTATGGTTGGTACATCTGGTCGAAAGTAGTAGAAGGTACGGATAAACACCTAGCCATTACCACGACAAACTCCAAGGACAAGCTCAAAACCCTTGGGATATTCGTATTTACTTCGATATTTGTCATTGTGGTCTATCGGTATTACAAGGTCATGCCTGATTTAAGTTTTAGAGACTCTGTGCATTACGCTTTCGCAAAATTGACATCTGGCAATTTAAAGGAATTTCGGGAAGCAACGCCCTATTTGGACACGTTTACGACAGGGGCAGCCTTTGCGGCGATGTGGTTGATGGCGAATAAGAAGCTTGAAAATTGGCCGGTTTGGATTGCTGTCAACTTGGTTTCTGTTCCCTTGTATTTTGTCAAAGGCTTTGGGTTTACCGGTCTTCAATAT